>Ga0307517_10003307_pt1 | contig 25180 bp, 11 predicted proteins | sample 23_EM_MG_FD_194515 | JGI IMG/M metagenome (GOLD analysis project Ga0307517, IMG submission 194515) | Populus trichocarpa ectomycorrhiza microbial communities from riparian zone in the Pacific Northwest, United States - 23_EM | ecosystem: Host-associated > Plants > Roots > Unclassified | place... | reverse complement strand
AAGATATCATCTTTCAAACGTGAAAGCAAAATAAAAATGATCAAACTAAAAGCTCAAGTAATTTTTCAAAAAAAAAAACTGAAATATTTCAAAAAAAAAAAAACTGAAATAGGGAAGGGAGAGAAACATAGATTTTTGAAAATTAGTTTTTCTTTTTTAAGTTTTTTAACATAAACTTGGGGTTGGTTGGTGTTTTTGTCCAAAAAGTGTAAAATAAATATTATAAGAGAAAATATGAATATAAAGGAAAATTAGCTTAATTTGTTTTGAACCTTAATTTGTCTTTACAAATTTAATTGTTGTCATTTGTATCTAAATATAGGATATTTTTAATCTATTTTTTTTAGATGTTTTCATCCAAATTGAAGAAAATATAAATGCATTTTATTTTATTCTAGAAGTAATTATTAATAATTATTTCACAAATCGAGAAAGACACGTACAAACACAAAAGAAAAAAAAATCATGTATTTCATCTAAATTTATATATATTATGGGTTTATACCTCTCTTATAAAAAGTGGCTATTAGTATCTATATTAATAACGATGGTAAAACCCAACTTAATTTATTAAAATAATAAACATGGTTTTTTTTAAAATATCAAATAATGATAAAAACAGAAACATCTGGCTTCAATGATCCGTTTAAAGAAACCCATATACTTATTTGAAAAAAAAAATAAAATCAATTCGCATACTGAATTGAGAAAACCCTAAAGTCAGCTTGTTCACGTTAATGATTTTCAAGTTTCTTCAATCCAGTACATGGATCGGGACAACAAGAAAATATTAGAACTGTCCACCATTTTTAAATATAATCTTTTGTGGCTATAAAAAAATGGTTTTAATTTCATAAAATTATTTATTTAAATATAAGGAATGAAAACATGGTATGCTGATCTGGGGTGAAAGACATCAATAAATGCAATCAAAACCAACGTTGTTAGTATTATTATCCCTAACAGCAGTAAGAAATATGGTGGAGAGACGGCGGGAGCTGACGTTTCACACTTCCCGCTGTTGTTGGTGGGTGGGTACGCGCACTTGATTTTTGCCTCATCACGACTATCCATACCGGCCGCTGTGATGCTGTGCTGGGAATTTCAAAGGAGGAAGTGTCGACAATGTCTGGTTCTCACAGAAGGAGAAGGAGAACTGGAGAAGTAGGAGTAAAGAAGCTCTTTAAGCTTGACTCCTTAATCGCAAAATCGCACGCATTGTTCTTCTTGTATCCATCCAATCACAAGGTAAAACCTAAAAAGCTTCAGCTATCCACAATCCATTGCTGCTTCTCCCTTTTCTTCTTTATTTCGTTTCTTGAATAATACAAAAAATAATAAATAGATTTTACAGAGTGCTGCGTCTCTCGGAGCCATGGTTAGTTTTGCCCTTTCTATAATTTTTACATGGAGGTTCTTGAGAGCAAGAAAACTCATCATCATCAAGAATTAGGATCTGTGTCAGTTATCCACTTCTTCAAAGGTGATGAAGGTCTTTTCTTTTCTTTTGCAACAGTTTCACATTTTCCTTCTTTCCCTTATTTATTTATTTTTTCTCTTTTGGTGTGTAGCTCCCGCTGCAATAAACTGTGCAAACGAAATTAAATGGTGGTCGGAAGGTGAGATTGAATGTCCTTTTGTTTTATTCATATCTTCTTCTCTGTTTTGTGTGTGGGTTTTCTTTCTTGCTTCGATTACCTTAATTAATTTCCACTGAATTGAATAAGTTGATGTTGGTCGGCAATTTATTGTTTGATAATGTTAACACCTACCCAATGAATTAGTTAAAGTTGGCATTTTTTTGTAGAAATTTAATCCTACTTCTCGTAGATTTTTTGGATTCTGTAGTGGAGCTTGCAGGAAGAAAAACAAGAAGGAAAAGGGAAGGAAAAGGAAGAAGATCTATAATTATAAGAAAATAATTGAGAAATTTGAAGAATTGTCTTGGTTTAGGGAATGACTCGAGCTTTCGGATTTTTCTTATGGAGTTTGTGTTTTATGGTTGCTAATTACTTAAGAAAAAAAAAAAACTAAATTGGTCTGGTAACTGGTAATAAAAAAACAAAAAAAAACAAAGAGTCCAAATGAGAGCATGTGGATGGGAATCAGGAAACTTTGCTGTAAATCAATGTAAATGAAAAGCCATTATGTTATATTTGCTATATAATTCTAGAAATGTTATGGAATGTTAGCACATGGGGATTAAGAAATTCAACCTCTTGCATTGTTTTATCCAATGATTACCAATTACATCAAAAAGAAAGTCTTTACATCTGGTTTGGTACGTGGTCCGAATTACAAATTCAGAAGGGTTCCATTGTTTTTACTGATAGTCATACAAAATCAGAAGGTTTATTGCATGCTTTTCTTGTGCAGATGACTTGTTGATTACTGGGAGTTATTCTTGAAGAAAGCAGTCCTGATGACTTCAGGTCTATTCCTGTGTTTTGTTGGTGACTAAATTAGTTCTTGAGTGCAGTCAAAAGGAGCCGAAACTGATGCCAGATGATATGCTTTTGTAGGATCAGGTAACTGTCAGGGAATCTGTGGTGGATGTGCTGTCGGAAATAAGTAAATATTGTGATATCTATCTTATGGAAAGAACTCTTGATGATGAAAGTGAGGTAAGTAGTAAATCATGGTCATCTTGAAATCCATCTGGTATCATTTCATCAAATAACCAGTTGATGTATGCTGATTGTTGCATTAGCTTTGTGTTTTGCATTTCTATAGCAGAATCTGGAACTTATTAATTACATTGATTTCCTTGAAATCTAACATGGGTATAATAGTTTCTAGTAGTGTCAATTGGAGATGCACGAGTAACTGGCTAACTGCCTTTAGGACTTATATTACCCTAGCAGAGGAATGTGAAAGAAACTGCATCCTTCTTATATTACCCTAGCAGAGGAATGTGAAAGAAACTGCATCCTTCTCATTTTCTTTTTTATGAAGTTTTCAAACTAACATACTCTCTTCTGACCAAGGAAACTTGGAGAATGGAAAACTGCAAAAGTTCCAAGTTGGTCAATGGATTCCGTATATCTATTAACAAAATTATATATAACAATGCACTGTCAGTACAGACTATGAAAATCAAACTCCTTAATTATTGCTGTAATGGGCACAGAATAGAAGAACATTGACTATTGTAAGGGTTTAGCTAACTAGTGAGAATAATTGAAATTTTCATGTATTCTTTCTTTATCCACCTTTTGGTTTAATTTTAGTTGCTGGTGGCCAAGGTTCATTCTCTGAAAATGGAATTTAAGATATGAAACTGGATTTTGATTTTCTTCCATGACATAAGATGATAAATTGGCTATAAGATATTTCTCGTTATTGTCCCTCTTTTATTTGTATCATATTTCCAACACCTTTCTATTATCCTTGTTTTACCTTGTTGAACGCCATGTTTCAAACTACTATAATACTTTTATTTTACTTTTGAGAAAACCAGGCGCTTGTCCCCTCCTGCGATTGTCTGCGTGTTATATCATATACATTACAGCTATTATACCCTTAGATTGGCAGTGAATAAAAATTCTACTGATTGATGGTTCATTTGAAGTGGGTCCCAAGAGTGAAAATTCAATTAGAAACGAGGTGAAGGGATTCTTCTGATAAATTATTGACTGGTAGATGGCTGGGAGTACTGGTGTTGCATACAACTCATAAAACCGCTAAATGATCAAGATGTGGGCTTACTTGATGGACCCTGATGTGTGCCTATCGTGACAAATCTCTCCAAAGCATTCTATTTACTAATATTATTTTTCCTCCCGCAAATGTCTTAGTGTATGTGATGATAATGACAATTAATGATGTTAAAAATCAATTCAATTTTTATAAGTTGGATGGGTCTCCGTCTCTAAGATGGTTTTGCAATATAACATTGTATAACTGTAGATGTGTTGGTGTGAATGAGTGGGGTTGCATTCAAGTTTGGCCCTCAACATGTAGAATGGGGAAAAAAATGATTCCTATAGTCGGCCTAGGCTTGTTTTACAGAGTGAGAGTTACTGATATGTAGATCATGATTTTTCAATTTTATATTTTTACCATAGCTTTCTAAAAGATTTTCATGTACTCGACCTAGAGAACCTTACCTAGGTTTTGTCCTATATTCTTTTAGGAAAAGTCTATACAAACATGAGTTTTATACGTAGTTTTAAAACAAACTGATGTGGCAAGTGACTTGTGTTACTACCACTTGCCAGAAGCCAAGTGTTGACATTTTGTATTAAATGCTTTCTCTGCGGTATGTAAGATTTTTTTGTGTACAATGTTTCTATTTGTATAGCATTACTTCTTTTTTTTATGTTGTCATACTTTCGAGAGTATTTTTTCATCAAATACAACTTACAGAGGTTGCATGCCTTAATTGTCAATGCCTATTCTAAATTATACGAGAATTAAAAACTCCAATTTAGTTGTCTGTATATAAATATATATACACCCATGTACCCATATGCATCTAAATTTTTCTTTCTGTTTTATTTTAGTTATGTTAACTTTCATTGAAGGTTTATTTTAAACCTTGGTGGCCCGGGAAGCCAATGCTCATGCAAAATTATTTATCTTGTGCAAATTTTATGTGATTAAGATAAAATTATAATGTATAACATTATAATTTTATTAGTCTCTTACCTTCTATTGCTCTTCCTCCCTTTTAGTTTAAGTCCAATGCGCGACTTGTTAATATGTGATGTTGATATAATGTATAACATTTGAGCTGCTTTTGCATGAATAATTGCATACTTCTGAACATCATATGAAAATCAGGAATGTTGTAACTTACATGAATGGTTAAAGATCAGGCAAATTCTTTGGTTCTCCTTATAAATAACTCAAGGCAAAAGAAGCTGATTTGGAAGAGGCTTGGCCTGGACCCTGCTCATGTTTAAGCATGGACGGGCGCACTTTGGACCATAGTGTAGTTTGATTCTCTTACCCTAGTACATACCAATTTCTTGCATCCTTCAAATCTAGAAACGCCTTCTCTTCGTTAAAATGCAGAAAGTTTAGTGACCTCAAAATTGAATTCTAAAAAGTTTTAAGTTTCAAAGTGTTTGTTATTTGAGTTTTAATCAAATATACTGAAGCACCTCTCTTCGCTCATCAAAAACTAAAATGTCTTTCTGACCTTACACCACCAAAATAAGGATCAATGGACAGATTTCCAGTGGTAGCCTATGCCAAGTCAAACTAAGGTTGAAGCTGACCTGCTCTTTAGCCTGTTCAAGCTTGGTTATAGCTGTTGAGTTCAAACTGAACTGAACTCAAGCTTCTTCTGGCTGGTCCTGCATATAATTGAACTGAACCATGTATGATTTATTAATTTTTTTTTCTCTCTCCAAAGTATGAATATATGAACCTGACTCGAACTCATTATTGTTTTTGTAGGTCCTATTTTATAGCATGGAGAAGAACGCATATCTTCTTTTGTGCGTCAATTGGAGCCAGATTGGTGTTTGGAAACAAATCTAGATATTCTTTTTCAGTTAGCTGTAAGTATTTCATTGCATTAATCATTTCCAGGATACGAACTTGGCTTGTGCTTCCAGTTATGTGCTTTCTTATATTTTCTGATTTGTCTTTTTTTCATGTTGCAGAAACTTGCTGACATCGGCTTTACATTTCAGCCATTGGATCAGGTATTGCCTCAGGATCCAACATAATTACCTCAACAAGTATTGAATCCTACTTTCTGATGACTTTTGCTTAGATTGTAAATCTTCAAATACTAACTCCTATGTAAGGAAAAAAAACATTGAGAAAAGAAGGGAAATGAATGAGAGATTGGAATATTTTTTTTCAGTTTCCGGCTAGTTTGAATTTAGTGGTATGCACATCATCCATTAACGCTTAGTTGTTTGCTCCATGTTGCTCTTTTCTTCCCCGGATTTTATGGTGCATGTATGATTTAAACATTTCTTTCTCAATGAGTCTTATGATTGGACTCCTAGTTTTTGTTTTCATGGGTATGGATCTTAAAAGTATCCATTTGTAGAGCCAACACTCATCGTTTAGGGTTTAGTTTTTGAGACACAATGGATAGTGAATTTGTTCTATGTCGAAGGTGGAGAGGATCAACTTCAAGAAGTATGAGCTTGAGGCTCTATTTTCTTTGAAAGGTGGCAAGATGGAGTGGAGATTCCGAGAGTTGCTGCGAGGTGTTGGGAGTTGGGACTTCTTTTTTAAGTCTTTCACTTTGGTTTTACCACGGAGGAGTTATGTCCAACAGTGGAGAAATTTTGTTATTTGCTCAATGTTCCTAATTCAAGTGAGGTTGTTTGCCCATCTCCTCTGGACGACGTCAACGACTCAGCTCCAGCTGAGCTCTTTGGGTTAAACCGCGGGAAAGTTTTGGATATGATACAAGGTTGTAAGATTAGGCCTGTGGGCCTAGTGAGAACAACCATGGATACCAGGTGTCTCGTGAGCACAACCATGGGCCTAGTGTATTTAGCCTTTTAATTTGTTTTCTATTGGCATAGTTTCCAAAGCTTGTCCGGGTTTTTTTTTAAAATTGTTGTTATAAAAAATGAATTTAAAAAAAAATTGATGTATTTTTAAGTTTGAAAAGTAATATTTAAAAGTGTCAGAGATCATCTTTTAATATTATAAATATTCATATAATAATATTAAAAAATTAATTTAAAAAAATATATTCGTATAGTTTTCATTTAATTTATTATAAAATAAAACTTCATAGTGTTTCTTTTTAATATAAAATATACATCATTTTCTTTTTCATTTATTTACAAACTACACATTGTTTATCTCTTCAAAACTCATCTCTCTGTTCCCCCTCTAAATTTAGTCGATTTCTCTTCAAGTTAGGTTGGTTTTTTCTTCTCTCTTGCTTCGTCATTGGCGATTAATGGTGTTGCTTCAGTTGGGCTTGGTCCATAGGTGTGGATGGCTCGGTTTTGGTGTTGCTAGTGAGTTTAGTGGGGTTACTGGACATTGGAAGTGGGTTTTGTGCTAGTGGCAATATTCCTGGTTTGAGCGTGGTTGCAGATGGGTTTGGTTGGGGAGTGGTTAGTGGTTCAGGTGGGCTGTGAGGTCAGTAGTGTGGGGTCTGGCGGTGCTGTACAAGTCAGGTGAATCTCGAGAAAAAGAGAGGATATGAGGTTCAATGGTTGTTGTGGTAGTGTGGAGGAGAAGGTTGATTCGGTGATAATAGGTTATGGAGATGATGGTGGTTGTGTTGTATGATGGATTATGACTACGGGGCTGTGGATGGTTTTTTGTTCGGTACTGGTGGTGAGGATGAGGGAAGGGGTTGTTGACAGGCGATGGCGGACTAGTGATGGTGATGATGGTTGGTTTTGTTGGGTCAGTGGTGTACATGTTGGTGGTGGCGTAAAGAGTGGTGCGGTGGTGCTGCTTCAGATGGGATCGGAAATTAATTAGAAGTTGAAAAATAGCAGGGGCACAAACCACTCAAACTTTTGTTCAATGTTTTATTGTTATATCCTCTTGTCAAGGACTAGCTAGTTTTGTTACAAGTGTCAATGTAATATATTCAGATTTTTTTTTCTCTTCTAAAAGCCATTGCTCTCGAATTGATTATTGAAATTAAAACAAAATGCTACGAACTAGAACTTTTTAATTTACTAAATCCGTGCGCTCTACAAGTAGCTCTAGTATGTAAATTATTATCAATTATATCAACGGTAACATGCAAGCTGGTATAATTTCTTAAAAGTGAGAGAGAGATAAAATCGAAAGAAAAAAAATGGCTGTGGGATTTGCATGAATTTCATGTAAAAAACTCAAAAAGATAACTTTTTTTATCTGGAAACCTTAATTTTAGAGCTTTTCAATCTTTTTTCATTAACTTCTATGCCAACACAGCTTATTTAACCAAATATATTTGATTGCTAAGGACCACTACGATCACAAAAAGCTAGGGTTACAGGTGAGGACAGCCTCTAAACCAGACATAAAAACTCGTTTTCCTTTGCCTCATGCTTCAACATGTCTCCGGTGCATGCAGTGCACAGAGTTGGCAAGCCTACACGGGATCTCGTGCCGATAGGTGCAAAATGTGAGATTTGAACAGGTGCTACCGTATTCCAACTAATTAAACTACAAGATTTTTTTTCTACTAATTATCTAAAATGTAAACAGGAATTGTGCTTTTCACCTCCCAAAGAACTCCATACATCCCGATTAGACAAACAACACCACAAATCACAGGCATATGGAGCACAGGTTTTTTTTTGGAGAATCTCCTTTTTAAGACCTTTTTTTTTCCATCCTTGAGCACATCAGTTGAGCTGCTTGCAATCACTTTCTGTCACACACAAGAAAACACAAATTGGAAATCATTAATTTGTAGCTAGCCTTTTCTTTTCGCGCACAAGCTAGACTGAAATCATCATGTCAATCATAAATGATGCGGTGTCTCTTTTGACCCCGAAAAGGTTCCTACGCTAGCTGCATGGTGGGAGGCATGCACAATAACAATGGGACAAAAATTATTCTCAGAAACTTGCTTCTCGTGAAAAAGGAATAAGTGCACGTCCGGAAGGTATAAGCAGTCAGTGACAAAAAAACGAGGTTTGTTTTTTAAAACTAACATATGCTAAAAGATATTTGACAAACTATTGCAATTTTCATGATATTGTTTTTTTTTTAAATAACACAGTTAATTATGAGTTGTGTTATTGAAAATGATGTAATCTATTTTTTTCTTAAATATAAAAGCTTCGTTGTTCGAGAAAGCATAACCATTTACAGTTTTTGATGCTATATTATTCCCAACAACATATAGATTAAAAAACTTTTAAAAAAAATCAACAAGTTATATTATTTCTAATTAATAGCATAACTTTTTGAAAATATTAAAAAAAATGAAGTAGTTACGTTGTTTCGAATAACACAATCTTTATATTTAAAAAATAATAATTTTTGGTTACACTGTTTTGAGAATATACAGGTTGCATTGCTATGTTTTTAACAGTGCAGCCCATAGATTGTGTTGTTTCTAGTAGTGCAATTTACAGGTTGTACTACTTCCAGCAATGCAACTCAAGATCTATGCTGTTTTTTTCAAACGTTTTTTAGATTATGCTAGTATGTCAAATTAAAGTGTTATGCATGCCAACAATAATGTGATATTGCACATGATGGGCCACACTTACAGTTGCTCCTATGGCTTTGAGTGCTGCAATTCCTTGCCGATGCATGGTTCAAGCTATCGTTTGGCATATTCCCGCCGTAAACTTTGTTCCCCAATAATTTGTTCGAAAACAATCTAACCTCACAAACCACCCCCTCTACCTCCTTTCTAGCTCCCACTTTCTCTGCGAACCAACTTTGTCAAAGAAAAAGTTAACAGGAGAAACTAGGCTTTGCCTTCTTGTTGGGAGGGGGGGCACGTATCCTGAGAGGGTTTTTCTTGATTCTGACACCCCCACTTGGGAAATCCAAATTCCACCCCTAGGCCACAAGAACTATATCTATAGTGACATTAAATTTAATATAGCATTTTGGGTTGACTTTGATCTCTGTTGTGAAAAATAGACCAGAACGTTACATATTCCTTACTGAGAAAGCAACTTGTTAATTTGGCTGATCTTAGGAGATCGATAAAATTAATAAAGAAGGGCAACTAATAAGCTTTGAGTTAGTGAATCTTAATAGGCTTATTTTGTCTCAAATGACGAATATATATATATATCTGTTTACAAGTAAGAAACAAGAAATGGTTTCAAAACGGCCAGGAGCAAGCTCTCCAAACAGAAAAGGTTCACGTCCAAGGTATATATATTTTGTAATTTTATCGTATGAACTTATATGCACATGCAAACAATTAAGCGTGAGCATCGTATTATAATGACCGAATGCTTCTGAATGGCACAAGCAGACAGCCCCTCACCCACTCGGTCAAACGACCACCCATTTTTATTTAGTTAATTTTGATGCCTTGTGGATCGAACAGTTTAGTCGAGTTCGAAACTGTGATATTCTTATTTGATATGAAGTAGCATATTTATAGCACTTAATCACGAACAGGCAGTGGTTTAATTATGGCGTAATCACAGTTAGGTTAGGACGAAAGTGTTATTAGTCTGTAATTGGATTGGTAGAGACACGGTACTACGCCCATGTCGTCAAGAAAAGAAAACATATATATATGGTCGGCAGCACACCACGTCAAAACACGGTTAAAGTGTCCAAAATTCAAGTCTCGGGACTCTTCTGGGCGGCACGATGTCGATCACTTGTCCCTTTTAACTTGGAAAAAATCGTACGTGCAGCTAATATTGCTGATTCTGGGCACCCAATAGCAGCTAGCTGCTGTAGTACTTGAGAGAAAACCGTGTGAAGAACGTGTTCTTTCATGTATTTTCCTTAGTCTCCTCCTGCAACTTGATTGTGCTAGCTCCCATGATAGTACTATTGTGCGATGGTAACCATGTGTGAGTTCCTTCTAAGAAGTCCCTCTCAAAATAACATCCCTCTACATGGTGCGAGTAGAAAAGGGTTTTGTAATATTGCTAATTTCGTCAGTAGTTTATGTAATTTTTTTTTTAAAAAAATAAATAAACAAAACAGAATAAAAAATTAAAAGAAATAAAACTAAAATAAAAAAACCAAAATTTTATTACTAATTTAAAAAATATTAGTTTGAATACAATTTATCTAGATGACAGAAATTGTAGGAGGATGGAGATCTTCACTGGAACTAGGCTGGTGACAAGGTTGACCAAATAGACCACCGACGGTTGACAACAATTTCTCATACAATATTGTTATCTTGGACTGAAGTTGAGTCATCTCAACACTAAGTCGAGTCGTCTAAGCCTTAACTTGTTCTTGTACAATCGCTTGGATGCCCGGAGATTGGGAGCTCAAACCTGATTGTGAGGAACCAGCAGTCAATACACTATGGTTTGTCCGTATATCATTGGTCGTAGTGTTTGAGATACCATAAATCTGATTTCTATTAGATCCACCGAACAATCCAGCCTTCAACAAAAAATCCAGATCGAGTTCTGGATGGTTCGAAGGATCGTTCTTATATCTTTCCTACAATCGGGTGTTATATGTTTCTTGAAAAAAAAGAAAAAAAATTGTTAGCGAGTTTAAAAAAATATTATCTTAAGAAAAAAACTCTTAAGTTATTAGTAGAAACACAAATTATATCATGTTCAAAGCATATCCATAAAGGAAACACAAACTCTTAAGTCATTAGTAGAAAAGTAATTATGCATTCTTATATGTAGTGAAGCTAACTTTGAGCTTTATGACGTATGACCCATCATAAACTCTATATTCTTACGGTGAAAAAACAAAAGTTTATCCATTATATCTTTCATGTTATCATTTGTCTTTCCTTTTACATCCATTATAGTGTTAAAAATATCTTCAAACATGTTCTTTTTAATAAGTAAGGCGTCTAAATTATGGTGGAGAAGATTAGTCTTCCAATAAGGAAGCTCTCAAAAATACTTTGTTTAACCTAGTTGTGGGTCACACCAAAACTAGAAAACTTATGCTTACCAAATTGAAAATCAAACACAGTGCCTTGTACTGTGAGACAACATCATACAATTATTCACTCAATGGTACCGGCGGTTCAACATTCCTTTCAACTCCACCTACAAAGAAGTCATTTTTTTTCTTTATGTACTTGTGATCAGTTGGCAAGAATCTTCGGTGGCAATCAAAAAAATACATTTTACCACCATTTGTTAAGGTGAAGGCTTTGTTATTTTTCATATAGTGTGGACATGTTAGTTTTTCATGCATGCTCCAACAAAAAATCATCTCATACACAGCAATTGATAGTCCATATTAAAATTGTCTTCATCTGAAAATTTATTTCCTCGAGACACCATACGTCAAAGTCCTGAAAGACTACAATTGTTTCGACTCATCAATCAATAGTCAAAGACAAACATCTATATTCCTACATGGACTATTAAAACTGGATACGACTGTAGATAAGAACATGAATTTTGGCCTTATACATATCCATGGTGGTAATTTGTAAGCCGTGAGTATCACCGGTAATAAGAATATGATGCAGCAAATGGATTGAATTTGTTTGTACATAACCCAACACATACGTTTCATGATTCCATTGAAAACTGAGGATGTATCCTATTTAATTGTTTCTAAGTTTCACCATTAAAATGGTGCATCATGACTCCATCAACCGCTTTATATGAATGATGTCATGTTCTATGCTCAATAGTTTTTGGAGACATGAATAACATTTGCAGTTTAAGAGTGATTGGAAAGTATCTCACTTTTTTATGAGCGACAAGAGACTTTCCCCTGCCAGTTTTGGGTTTATACCAAGTATGCCCACAAGTTCTACATTCGGTCAAATCTACATTTTCTAAGTAGTACAATATGCAGAAGTTTAAATATATGTCAATTTTTTGGTATTCTAGGCTAAAGGATTTCATCATGGATTTAGCAGCATAGAAGCTCTCTTTCAGCCTAATCCCTCCAGGTAAAATTCTTCTCGCCTATTTGATGATTTTGTCATAATCAGCCTAACTCAGCGCATGATTTGACTTGATGGTGAACACATGTACAATGACTGATAATTTACTATGATTTATGCATCCATCTCATAATAGTATCTCAGAATCTTTCAAAAGACCAAAAAAATGGTTGTGTCTACATTTGATTCCTCATCGACGATTGAACATTCATTTATATCATCTTGATTCATTCTTATTACATTCATAACCATACTCCTATAACGATTACTATTATCATTTATAACTCCATACACATTGTTAGAACTAGAAGTTAACATAATCATCTTTTCTATCATGATCTTGTAAGGAACATATGGTTCTTCATGTGCAAACGAACACAAGTATTTCTCCATGAAATTTTTTTTATAGAAGATGCATCATGACAACATCAAGATCAAGAAACTTTTTATTTTTACACCTCTTACATGGACAACTAATATCGCATCCACTAATATTTTTTGGATTAAATTGCGTGTAATTAATAAAATTATCAACTCCATTAATACAATAATTCATCTTGCGCAACCTTTCGAGTGAAACTCAATACATCCAAGAATGATCATCTATTGCTTATATGAAACCTATATAGAATATTGATGAAAATATGTATTAATTAGTAATGTGAATTAAACAAATTATTAGTGCCCGCCTAATTAGCTATCATTGGTTTAACTCAAACTTATTCAATCTATTTTAATAGTACCCTTAAATCATTATTAATTTTCTTAAAAAAAATTCAAATTCCTCTAAATTTACCTAAATTTTCAACTTAACATAAAATTGACAAAATATGAAACATATCCATCAAATAAGTCATTATTTATTTCATTATAAAACACTTAAGTTACAAAATCAAACTCAATTTCATTAAATGACAAACAAATATTATTTTTCAAAATCTTAAACAAACTTTTAAAATGTACAAATCATACATTCATACAACAAATCTCTATGGAAAAAAGCTATAAAACAAGTAAACACACAAACAAACTACATATACTACATCAAAATGCCAAAAAAAATGAGTTTCAACAAAAAAAAGGGTCGTTTTGCTTACTTGACACGGTAAATCTTCAAAAAAAAAAAAAACTTAACTAGAACAAGAATGCTAACAGATTGAGTGTTAAAATGTCCGGATTTGTAATGATAGGAGCTTGATTTGTGAAAAAATAAGAGGGTGTTGTGTTGTTTTTTGCTGAATAGAAAGGAAGAATAAGAAGAAATGGGGGAGTGGGAGAGGGGGGTCATCTGTCAAGTTATAACTTAAATATTACCGATGGATTCACCGACATGTATTATCAATGGGCATGTTTTCTCAATAATTTCATTTATAATAATGATACGTTTTTTTTTATTCCTTAATTTCTAATTGTAATTTCTTCGGCAGTCACTGACAAAAATTTTCCATCAGTGACTGCTGAGGGAAATGACGAGATAATATTCTATTGGTAAATTAAAATCAGGTTAGAAATATATATTTTTATTTGATTTTTTTTCAAATAATCAAATATATATGTCTGGTCAACTCGGTAATTTCATAATGCAATGTTATAGCGATGATTTAAGATTATGGTTGCCTTTCCCCGGATTGTATCTAAAGACACCGCGGGACATTATCATGACCCGGTGATCAGACATAACTAAAAAGACGTTTGAAGTTTAAGAAACATTTGTTGCTGTTTTTTAACCACTTTTGATTTTGTTGAAAAAAGAGGTGGAAAGATTCTAATAATCATCTCTTTTAATTTCCTGATACCGCGACACTCCTCTGTTGCTTCTTGGAGTTTACTTAAGAAATAGAGACATGATGAGGCATGCATGCCACCATTTTTTTTAAAAAAAGAAAATATTTAGATGCTCTTACAAGCTTTTAGCTATTAACATTACAGTTCATCCCTCAAAGTCCTGTTAAAGTGGATCATTCACGTCATAGCTATGGAATTTACTTGATCTAGAATTTGAACTCCTATGATTAATTAAAGAGACTCTTTTTTTTTTTTTGGGGGGGGTGATATTCTCTTATTAAGCTTCTCACCATTGACATTAAAGTTCATAGCTCAATTCTATCCAAAAAAGATTATCCATATCAAAACTAGGAGATAAACGAGCATCTTATCATTCATATATATCAAAACCATGAGATTCTGAAAATTTAACCCCACATAATGTAATTTAAAATTTGAATCCAAGTGATGAAGGAGACCATAAACGAAAGATCACATGGAAATATTTTATATGGGGTGCAATAGAATAGTTTAGCAATAATTAGGGAGAGGACTGAGAGGAATATATTATAGGCCAAAAGCTTTAAGGTTTAGCCAATTAGCAAAAGGAATTGTGAGTTTAGCAGCTATTCAATCAAATCAATATGGTCTTGATGCGATATCACTTTTATCTGCTTGCTTTGCTCTTCTTCTTTTTTATTGTTTCGTGGGTGTATTTTGAAGGATATTGTCTGAGTTGATTTTTCGATTGCCATGCCTCATCTTAAAGTAAGTGAGGAGAGGAGCATGGCTACAGAGTTTTTTTGGTTGTTGAGTTGCTAGATCCATTCACGGCTCTGGTCCTATTTCAACTGGTAAACGGGAAACCGAGGCTAAAAAATGTTGAAAAAGATGATGTCCTCCTTTTTTCTTCATCTTCTTTTATATATATATATATATATAAATATCAACAAATAAACACACAAACGTGTGGGAGAAACTCATTAAGGACTTACTGTGCACGCACCATGCTCCATGAGCCACGAGCCAGGCAATCGCTAAATAGTTGAGGCATGAGCAATGCTAGAGACCTGCTCTCTCTTCTACTTGCTTCGAATTCAAGGCCTGCTGCCTCTTCTACTTTGCGAATTGTTGGAGCAAAAATAATTAGCTAGATTTGAAAAGCTTGTTTTCTCCCCTAATTGGAAATGACTAATTGGGAATACTTTTCTACACACTTCTGAAGTTTCCTCTTTTAATAATGGACTTGAATTTATGAACAGTGCAACTGTTTGATTTTGAAAAAAAAAAAGAAGGTAAATGTATGTGAAGAATTGTTTTTTTACTTTTGAAAAGTCCAAAGTAACTCCTTGTTGTCATTTGGAAAGGCAAAAACATGGAAAATCTTACAGGAAAGGGCCCCTGCCAATTAAATAAAGCACTTTTCAACAAAGTCAAAAAAAAAACCAGAAAAGAAGGAAAGAAGACAGGTTAGGTTTGGTTTCCATTCATTTTGTCACTTCCTAGTCCCTCGCTGTTAAACTTTTCTCATTTCCACCGTAGTTTTACTGTATCTTTGTTAAGACTCAGTCTCTCCCTCTCTATGACAATTCCAGAGTGAAATCCTCTATCTGTGACAACTGTCACGATTTAGGAGCTCTCCTCTTGTTCTCTTCTCTTTGTGTTCCTTGTCCTCGCCAATTCCTCCCCCTTGGACTCTCTATATAAAACGCACTTGCCACCTTTGAATCCCATCATGCACGATCTTACAAGCCAACCAATAATGATGATTGATTCAAGCCCACCTCTTCTACACCATTATGGAGAGCTTACACGCCTCCCACCCCAAATTCCTACACTTGAATGCAATGACCTCCCAAGTGGTGCTGTTGTCATGAAGGAATATTGCCAACTCCCATTGATAGACCTCAGTTGTCTAAATAGCACCATTGAAAGGGAACGGCTAGCTTGTGCTGAGGCTATATGCAGAGCTTCGTCGGAGTGGGGATTCTTCCAAGTAGTGAACCACGGTATAAGCCCCGAGCTAGTTCGGAATATGAGGAGGGAACAAGTGGAGTTGTTTCAAACACCTTTTGATAAGAAGGCTACTTGTGGGGTTTTGAACAACTCTTATAGATGGGGAACCCCAACAGCTACTTGTCCAAGGCAATTCTCTTGGTCTGAAGCTTTCCACATTCCTCTCTCAAGAGTTTCTGAGCAAGCTTGCTATGGGGAGTTTAGCTCTTTAAGGTACTACTCTATTTTCGCTATGTTCTAATTTGGTCTCTCCACCAGTTTGCCTCTAGAAATAAACTTCAACAGTACAGCTCTTGACTTGCAAAACCTACGTCCTTGACTAGCTCTGTCATCGTTTTCTCATAGACAGTCACCAAAACTTTAACGTTTGGTTTCAATTCAATCTCAAGTCTAAAAGAGTTTCATGCGCTCTTTTCCCTACATGGTCAGGAAAATAACTTCATTTTCCCAAGTGTACAACCCCAAGCACCATGCTCTAGTCCCCGTGTTTTGTTACCTCCCACAACGTAACCAGGCAATTAAAATATAAAGTATCTTGATTAGCTTCAGAAAGCCTTCCTAAGAGTCATTGAAATCACCGTTTCTTCTAAGATGCCTATGTTATTATCTGGTAGCTAGCTAGTTTCTAATTAATTTGATGACTTTGTATCAACAGGGAAGTGATGATGGAATTTGCAGCAGCAATGTCAAAGCTAGCAAGGGTGCTGGCAGGGGTCCTAGCAGAAAATCTAGGCCACCCAAGAGGAGTGTTTGAAAACATTTGTCAAGAAATTAATTGCTTTCTTCGGTTGAATCGCTACCCAGCCTGCCCAATATCCTCAGAGATTTTTGGCTTAGTGCCCCACACTGATAGCGATTTTCTAACAATCCTTTCTCAAGATGAAGTTGGAGGGCTGCAACTTATGAAAGATTCCAAATGGGTGGCTGTAAATCCGAATCAAGATGCTCTTATCGTCAACATTGGAGATCTTTTCCAGGTAAAATTCAAATTCTATATTCAGTTCTCATTAGCCTGCATTTCGAAGCTAAGATTAGACAAAGTGTCCCTTGTAACTAATTAAAAAATGCCGAATTGCCTGCTTTTGTTCGTGGACGTGAACACGAAGAGTCGCAGCAACGATAATATTCTGATGATTGTTATTATAATTGTACATCAACCCAACCCTTGTGCTACCAGCCTAGTACATCGTATTTTGACATTTAATTTTTGTCCGACTTGCCTAAGCCAACCTAGTTATTGAATTTGAATTCCTAGAATATTATAAAGTTAGCATCTGATGTTGTATATGATTGTTAATTTGTCTACTGTAAATGCGAATATCAGGCATGGAGCAATGATGTCTACAAGAGCGTGGAGCATAAAGTCGTGGCTAATGGAAAAATGGAGAGATATTCAATCGCCTACTTTCTGTGCCCCTCTTATGACTCATTGATAGGCAGCTGCATGGAGCCTTCTATATACAGAGAATTCACTTTCGGAGAGTATAGGAGCCAAGTCCAAGAAGACGTCAAAAGAACGGGCCGTAAGATAGGCCTTCCAAGATTTCTACTTTAACACATGTCGTCGATAAAAAAGATGTTCAGCATTTAGGTATCGAAACACAACATTCGAAGCAGCTGAATAGAGAGGCAGGAAAGAACTAAACCAAGGCAGTTTGATCAAAAAGACCGAAGTCCACCAATTGTCACACATGTTCATATTGACTCGTCATTGACTCAAACAAGAAAAGGAGAAATATATATCTATATGTAACATGTATGTATATGTATTATGCATGTTGAAGTCGAGTCTGATTCCGCTAGTTTGTGCATGGATGTAGTTAAGCCCTTGAGTTTATTCTTCAGTTTGTTAAGCAGAGGCGCAGACCCGAGTAGACCATTCCAGAAATAGTTCAATAAATGGTTCAAGATCTTGTAACCAAGTGGCCCATCAACGGCCCACTCTTATAAGTGATTTTATTGCTTGGATTGACGAGCCTCCCCTAGAGGTTTGCTCTCTCCTAGTTAAGATTGTACCAATTTGTACTAGCTACCTTACGAATCTATATATATTGCTGCATATGTAGAATAGAAAAATATCGTGTTTCCTTTTCTTTTTCCTATTTTATATCATTTTTCCTGTGTGCTCCAAGGCTTAGATTATGAAAGAAAATCTAGGAGTACTGTTGTGGTAGTGGTAGAGCCGTAGAGGCTTGGACAACTGAAATTGAGATTTGCCAAGATCGCATATGCAATATGGAATATTTAGGCGTGAGGTTACCATTTCAAGTTAAACAAACACCATCATTAAAGTGGAAAATTGGGTCTGCAGAGGGGACAATTCAAGAAAGGGGAAAGACGCCTCCAATGATTTTGACTAGAACACTTTCTAGCTGCAAACAACCATGTCTAAAGTGGAAATCACAAGTGTTTCAAACCACAGATACAGCCTATCTGAAAACATGAACCACATTCCCATATACATCAGTAACAGCTGTGCTCGTGCTAGCATTGTCCTGACCATGCTTCCGTATTGCACTTTGTTTCAGAGTGGGAAACTTTTACCTAAAAAATTAGTTTCAGGCTCTGCCAATCTAAAATTGAGCATCTTCATATGGCGTTTTCAAACGACCCTGATTTGCACCTGTTAACTAACAATAATGCTCTTTCAAAGCTTTTCATGTATGACTTATATAGAACGTCGTGGCTTTAACTTCACAAGAAGCCACTACACCTTTTCTCTCTCAGCAGCAGGCGAAAACCAATTCTCCATGCTTGTCCTTGAATCATGCCACCCATTATTATTTATGTACTGCGAAGGCCTAAATTAATCATAGCCTTTTAGGTGACAATGATCGAACTACAACTAGGTGCCGTTCACAACTTTTGTGATGAATAGAACCTCTGAAAAGTGAAAACCTTGTCCCTGAGCTTTATCAACAACCAATCATTTAGAGTGCACTCAAATCCAAACTGCCTATAGCCCTCAAAAAAATCCTACAAATATGCTTCATCTCAGGAGCACAATCCCACTTTTACTCTTCTCAGACTCAGGCCATCACTTTGTTTCAAAGGTGCTGATTATAGCAGCAAAAAATTGTTGAATTATCCTTTTAGAGATTGCTTTCTAAAAGAAAAGGAGGCAGATCTGAATAGGATTAAGAGGCAAGCTTTGTTGTCTAACCTTAACGAGGGAAGAAGAAATCAATTCAGTACGGTGACCATCTAAATAATTACCTACTCACATGTTCATACCAGACTGCAGTGAAAATCAAGAAGTTGTTCTTACATCCAATAAAGAGCCAATCAAGCAACATAAATAATCGCAAAAGAAAAGATCATGGCCAGTTACATTAATAGTATATTAATAATTTACCTCTAAAATCAGGCAATTCACCATCCATCTGAGATCCCTTGTGCATGCACCATCTCTCATTGTTCCTCCAGGGCCCCAAATGCCCTAGTAAAAGCTTCACTGATTAAAATATATAGTTTGTGACCTACATGTCAAGGTCCTAATGACATGGATAGAAGTGTGTGTGCATGAATGAGGTCCAGATAAGATTGCCACCAAAGTAAATGATTGTAGGCTAATCCTATACTAATCAACTTGACATTCATCCATTATTTTTCAGCTATCTTGCCATGCAACAAGCCTGGAATTTAAGATTGCAAGCAATCCTGTGTTTTTCATGGAATCTCATATTCCCAGGAATGTTATTGTGGTGAATATTTCTAGACAATCTTCATCCAATGTTCTTTTACAGGCTTGAGAAGGAATATTTGGATTACAAGATAGTAATACCATATTTAATCAGAATCATAACACATCCTGACAGATCAAAAAACAATATAAATTAGACAATAACTTCATTGAGCATTCAAAGGCTTTGGGATTCCTAAGATGGTGGCATAAATGCAAGTTACCACTGCCAAATCATATTGGTATGTATGAACAAAGCTGTGGTCTAGCTGAAAAAAGAAGTTAATTCTACAGTTGAAGACAGAAAACTTCATAACAAGTCAATAACCAAGTACCAGCTCTAGTAGAATTACAATCCTTTTATAATGATAATTCACAAAATACAGACAGGACTGTTATACGCATTCTTCAGTAATTTCTACCATTTTTCATGTAAACATTCAGACTACTGAATAAAAAAAATGCCAGCAGAAAAACAAACCTGGGGAAATATCATCTGTAGTGAAGAGGTGATGGAAGTTTCCAGAGATTGCTTGCTTGATGGAAACAAATTAAGAGTATCACAGTAGCATCTCAATATTTTGGCTTCCGGATAATTGATGACTCCCCGTTAAGAAATTTGGATCTTTCATTCAGTCAAGCAACAAGGTAACCTTGTCTTTGAGAATGCTCTTCTTCATCGGGGGCGCCATTCCTCCTCCAACATCATTCTGACTTTTCTTTTTCCGCTCATATGCAAAAAAATCCATATCCTTTGTTACAAATTCTGTCCTCTTCCATCAGCTTCTTAAGCAAGGGGCCCAAAAACAGATCCAACATGTCATGTGCAGTATCCCCTGTCCTACTTGTGGAAATGAGATTTTGTTCACTTACTAAATTCAGAGTTGAACTATAAGAAGCAGTGTTTCACAGCTAGCTGATGTATGTTCGTCATCAGGAACAATGAGAGACTCTTCTAAATCATGCTTAGAGGAAGTTGCTGTTGTAAGTTGTCTTTGTAATTTACGTTCTCTACTTGATGTATGCTTTTTCCTTGAATCCTCATCAACTTTGACATACTGCATATAGATCATACCGTCTTGAGATCTTTTCACTCAAGAATATTAAAAATAAATAAAAACAGAAATTACTTTGTAAGAATCTTCGTACCTACCCTGGGATCAATCACCAGACACACCGCTTAAGCCGAGAAAAGAGTGTATCTTTAACGACAATTCTGTTTCTTAACTGTGATTAAATATGATGAAATGGCAATTCAAGTTCACAAGTCTCTGTTGGCATGAACAATCATGCTATCCATCATCAGAATGGCTTCCGTTTTAAATGAAATTCTTCAACAATTCTTTAATTTGTAAAACATGGCATGCCACATTGCATTACATCCATCTTGAGCAGTAAATGAATCACCTCACCTCTTCGGCAATGCTGACTAAATCTTCATTAGACAGCTCCTCCCCTGCCTTACTTTTTGCTTTTCGCTTTCTCTTAAACCGATTGCTCGTTTTCTTGTTTATGACACTGTCAGTATCATCATTCAACTCTTTATTATCTGTGTCTTGGTTTCCTTTCCTCCTCTTGGCTTCAAATTTTGAATTCTTCGCCAAAGTCTTCTTCTTCTTCTTCTTCAGGCTCGGCAGTGTCATCACTGTGCCTCTTCTTATTCGTCTTCTTCTTCTTATAATTATCATTGTTAGCAATTACACGAACACCAAGCATCCAATAGGTAAACGCCGTGTACTTTCCTCAACCATTATCTCGTTCTTTAGCCCTGGAAAAAAAACAAAGAGATTCCGATTTCAAAATATTACTTGATTAGTATCCTCAGATTCAAAGAAAGAAAATTCAAAGAGATTCAATCAGAAAAATCACATACCAGTGATTTGATGTATTGCCCCAAAAAAGAAATGAGCTGTGGAGGAAAAATGATATTCCACCAAGGAAATTCCACGATCCAATCAGAATCTTGCCTCGGTTTCCTTCCGTTTTCTATTATCAGTTGGATACTCGGATGTTTAATGAAAAGTTACGCTCTAAGATAGAGTTTGAAATGGTGGTAATAGTGGTATTTTATAGTGATTTTTAAAATAATATTTTTTTTATTTTTAAAAAATTATTTTTTTATATCATCTCATATTAAAATCTTTAAAAAATATTAAAAAATTAATTTTAAATAAAACAAAAATTTCTTAAAACACATCCAACTATGTAAACAAGATGTCAGTGTTTTTTCTTCTTTTTTTTTTTTGTAATTTCTTCTGTTTTTAAAGCAAATAAAAAAAATTGTTTGATAAATTATAAAACGTAATTTACTGTAGGTAGGATCCAGTATAATTTGTGTTTAAAATACAAATTAATCAAAAGTAGCTTCAAGCTGCTTTTTTTTTTATGTCGGCCGTGGAGAGTGAATTAATTTACTTTGCACTCTTCACGTGAACAATGAAGAATATTTTTGTTGTTTATGGACGATCCGGGTTCGGCCCAGACCTGTAAAAAAATCAAAAAATTATTAGAGAATAAAATCTATAAAAGAAATTAAAAAATTAATAGAAAAAAAAAAGAATAGCTTATTCATTGTTCATAACTCCTTCATTGTTAGCCAGGTTTTTACCCCCTGTTCTTTTAATATAAGAAATAATCTAAACACTATATTGAAGATTGAGGGCTTAACTTCATTGTTTTTTTACATCATTTAAAACAAATGCAAGTGGATTATAAATCAGTATATCTAGTTTTGAAAAACTGGTTAGATAGTTTTTTTAGTTTTAAAAACTAATTAACTAACCTTGTTCATTCAATTCATGTTTTGTTTTTCATTTTTTAAATAGAAAAAGGAAAAAAAAGTAAATATATGAAACGATTAATGAAATAAAAAAAATCCTTGGAGTAAAATAATATTAATTTAATCATGATTGAAATTATTTAAAATTTTAATTAATTAGTTTTTAAACTAGAAGTATTATCTAATTTACTTAACAAAGCTAAATGGGATAATTTATAATCTACTAACCAAACGCTAGGAATAGAGCATCTAAGTATGAACTCTTGATAGATACCAATAGCCACCACTCCCAATGCAAGTAGATTGTCAGATATTGTTTGTTTAATAGAAAATAGTTTTTTTGAAATTATTTTTAATTTTTTTATGTGTTTGTTTAATCTTATGAAAATTAATCAATAAAAAAATTGACTTAATTTCTAGAAAAAAAATTTACTTTTATTTGAAAATTGTAAAAAATTCAGAATTATCTTGTTATTTGTTAATTATATCAAATTTTATCTTTAATCTTTTAATTGCTATATATTTTTTATTGTAAATATTTGTTTTGTTCAACTCCACAATGTATTTCGTTGATTATTTTGAATTTAATTTAATTTAATTTAATTTTTATATAAATTTTATTTCTTATTTTTTCATTGTTCTTTACTTTTTTTTCTTATCATTTTCTTAATTGAAAATTTTTATTTATTATATTTAGTTCATATTTTCTTGATTGATATTTATTTATATTTGAAATAATTTATGAATTTTTTTTCATCATCTTTCAACTTTTTTATCTGTTAAATTTGGTTTTTATTATTTTAATTTTTATTTATTTTATTTAAAATTATTTATGAAATTATTTTTTTAATTTAATCATCTAACTTTTTTTATTTATAAATTTTGATCTTTATTCTTTTAATAAACTAGAAAAAATTAAAAAATTATTTTTCAGCTCATTTTCACGACTTAGCTAAACATTAAAAAATATTTTTTAATTTATTTTTTATAACACTATTAAATATTAAAAAATAATTTAATTTTCAATAATTCACTTCAAAATAAAACTATTCTCTAAAAAAGAAACTATTCTAACGCGAACAAACAGTACTAGGTAAAAATACCCCTTTCTTGCGGACTGAAAATGCAGCCTGCAGACCTCTTTTTAACTCGGACATTTATCGGGCCCGAACTTATATGATGGGTGTGTGTGTGTGCGCGCGCCCCTACGGGGCATGGGCTAGAGCTCCCAGAGGGAAGATAGTTGGGATAGCATCAGCACTTGTGATTTCTTTGTAAATTTAATCACAAAAAATACGAGGAAAATTTACACACATCTCAATAATACAAACCACAAAGCCAAGTTAGTTGATGCTGACGATATGATCATCGTGTCAATTAAGCATGATCATATGCCAAAAAACTGTTTTAAACACAGTGTCCGTCTCAATATCGCAAGAACAGACAAAAGGGAAAGGTCTAGAAATTCACAAAAGAGTGCGGCCCAAATTGAAATTTGAATTAAAGCGTCTCTTTCTCAACGGCCCTTGTGGCGTGGGAATTCAAGGATAAAAAATTAAAACCAAGAGAAAGAAAATAAATAAATAAAACAAGGCTGCAGTCTGTTAAAACTTGAAAGTGATATCCAGCTTGTTTGGTTTGCCGTGTAGATTTTATTTTAAAAATGTTATTTTTTTAGAAATATATTAAAATATTTTTTTAGATATTTTAGAAAAAAAAAATTTAAAAATTAATATTTTTAAGTTAAACCCACTTTTAAAATATAATCAAACAAAATTACAAACAAAACGGTAGAGTTTAGGATTATAATAATAGTTACTTTTTAATAAAAAAAATTATTTAAAATTATATAAATTTTTTTTATTATTTTTTAAAATTTATTTAAATTTAAACGCTATTTCCGCGGCAATTCCTAGACAAGACAAAAATGAAAGCAGCCACAATAATTCTTTAAGGAATAAAATATTGACGAGTAATAATTTGAGATAGTGTGAGCCCGGACACGACAAAGCAACGGCGTAAATATCTTCTTAACAATGACACTACACTGCTCTTAGTAGGCGGTAGACAAACAACCACCCAGAGTGTATTATAGCCATAGACGGAGCCCTAAAGCCAACTAGATCCCTCTGCTTCGTCTTCTTTCCTGAGACTCTCTATTATAGCTACAAGATTTCGCTATAGGAGTATACACAAAACTAGGAAAATGGCATTATTTACAGCAGCATCCACGACACGGTTTTCCTCTACAAAGCTGCAGTCTGTCCACTTCAACAGCATTGACGGTCCAATCCCCACTCATAGCACGAGGGCAAATTTCCCACAAAAAAGAGTAATTGCTATGTCTACGAATCTCGCTGTTAAGGCTTCCTTCACCAAGGGAGGTACTGGAGTCTTGGAACGCCCCACTTTTGATCAATCCCAGTTTGACCCTTCTTCTCAAGCTCTCGAAGGTCTCTCT
>Ga0307517_10003306_pt1 | contig 25180 bp, 28 predicted proteins | sample 23_EM_MG_FD_194515 | JGI IMG/M metagenome (GOLD analysis project Ga0307517, IMG submission 194515) | Populus trichocarpa ectomycorrhiza microbial communities from riparian zone in the Pacific Northwest, United States - 23_EM | ecosystem: Host-associated > Plants > Roots > Unclassified | place... | reverse complement strand
TGGCTCAAGACGATCAGGACTTCTTTGGGGGTGTAGATTTGTCTCCACAACCCCTCAATTTTCGCCCTTCCGCGAAGGAAACCCCAACCATCAGTCAACTTACCCCAAGACCTGCTGTCGAGAAACTACCACCCCAATTCTTGAAGAAACCATTTTCATTTCCGACGTTATCGTACGACGATACTCATGACACAATCCCGAAACAAGAGAATCCAACAAGCAGCCCAGAACTCCCTGAACTCAGTAAGCTCCACGCTAAATCAAAACCGCGGCCGAAGATCGTCATACAATCAATTTCCCACCTTGATGCCATTGAAGGGTCACCCGCCGGTGTGCAAATTGGAGCAATCGAGACTCAAGTGGATGCTTTGACGGAGGACATGGGTGGTGCTGCTGCGATGGACGGTCAGAGGCCTAAAGGGATTAGGAGGGCTTCTCTTGAGAACAAGCAGCCAGTTTCGCGTCTAGAGAAGCGGGAGAGACGTGGTTTACGACACAGGCAGGTATGTAGCGAGTTATGCACCGATTTCCCTGACTGTCAGCGCTTCTGAGGGTTCTTTTTGACTAATGTCATTCCCTCTTTTTTTTTTTTTTCAATAGAAGGTCATTGAAGGTGGCATCATCAAGACACGACGGAATACCAAGATGTCCGAATCAACATTGCATATTGACAATGTCATTTCGCCTCAACAAAAGATGCCAGGTTTCTCACCCTCGCAACGACCCACACTTTCCGAGGACACCGACGGAGATAATTTGACGGCGAACTCTTCTATGACTTTGGGTGGTGGTGTAGCGGAACGTCTGGTGCTGTACAGTCAAAATCTCATCAACTCCTTTGGGTATGTTGGTTCGACATGCTGGCGATAATATGGCCAGGGATAAAAATAATTGATAACAATGAATTTTCTCTAGGGTGTTCACTTCTGCAGAGAATGATCAGCTGACGTCGCTGGCGAAAGAAATTGAGCCCCAGGACTCGAACTCAGGCACGATGCATACGATCGTCGCCCTAGGAGGCATCATCGATGACGTTGATAGCAATAAACCTCTCACCCTCTCACAGCTTTCTCCAAGGAAGAGGATGGAGGAGGGTGATCGATCCTCTGCGCCGACTCCCACACTACCTGCCGACGCGCCGACATCTCCTCTGCGGCCGTCTACCAAGAGGTCTGTCTCGGTTGTTTCTGAAATACATCTCCGTAAGAGAAGTAGAGGTGACAAAAATGCGTCCTCATCCACGATTGCAACGGCACCCAAGATTTTGGGTTCAGGATCCACTTCCACCTTGAAGGCACGGCTTCCATCTGCCCGAAAGCATCCCGAGCGCAACCATCGATCTGGGTCTAGCTCGAGCGCGAGGCTAGGGGCTGAAAGGATAACGAGGAGAAACGTCCCAAAGGAAAGAGGCAATGCATCTAGTGCGCAGCGTGTTGGTAACCGACAGCCACCGGCGTTCAACCCTGGAAGCAGGAAATTAAAGGACGACGAACAAGGCGCCACAAAGTCGATGAGTTTAAGCTCGAGTTTTGGCGTAACCACGTCCAGTAAGCTAAGGGTCGCACGGCCTCAATGGGACGATACGACCGAGCCGGCGATTTCAATACCGTCCACACAGGGCAAGAAGGACAGCAAGGGCAATAAATCTGTACGTTGATGCCTTCGTTAACACGAAACAGCCTCGTTTTTTCTTTTCCTGATCACACATGCTGATCTCGATCTTAATCTAGGAATCCCGCGCGCCTTTGAACGCCACAAGACCTGTAGCGTTTCAATTGCACACTGAGGCACGCGAGGCGCTTCGAGGCGGCAAGGAAAGCGCCGAATCAAATTTACATTCTCAATCACAAAGAGATAAGAAATATCTATCGTCCATCCCTGACTTCAAGGCTTTGCACGCCGCACATAATGCCGAACTCGCCCTACGCAAGGAGAACATACGTCCGACAATACCGCTACCTATTCGGTGGGAAACCGATGAGCGGGTAAAAGAGCGGCAAAAGTTTGACGAGATGATGAAAGAAAAGGAACGCGAACAAGAAAGGCTTATGGAGGTGCGAAGAAAGGAACAAGAGGAGCAAGAGGAAAGGGAGGTAAGGGAGTTGCGGAAGAAAGCTATTCCCAAAGCCCACGAGGTTCCTGAATGGTATAAAGAAGCGCCGAAGAGAAAGGATAAAACGACCAGTTCCATCAGGAGATGAGGGGCGAAGAGAAAAAAAAGCTTAAGTGGATGATGTACACGCTCACAGTATGTATTATTTTAGTTCCCGAACAATGATTGAAGCTTGTCAATTCAAGAAACGGACATCACGCAAAAATCCCGGGTGGGTTCTGACCCAGACGTTGATAGTTAATGGGTGCTCACATGAGGAGGTATTCGAGTTTAGCAGATCATTCCTCTCGATCGGCCTTCTTGCGACAGAACGCACTGGATATTGCATCCCCGCAAAATCCGCAACATTATGTTCTCTGACCAGCAGGTGGAACACTATACGGCATTCATTACGATGAAGTAGACCACACCCGAATATCCTGAGGCACACCTGGATGCCACGAAAAGTGTCGTGTGTCAAGGAGTTGGGTTTTTAATTTCGGGGTCGAATGCCTTTCACTCGCATAATCGCTCAAGACGCGTCGCTTTCTCCTTTTATCCGTACCGCTAACGAATTGAGGCGTTGAAGAGCCACAATCTATGCACGTCAAGTGTTGACCACAAAAATCTGGGCATCCGGGAATGTCGAAAAAAAAGAGAAAGCACAAAGAGCCCGGTGTGATGGAGTTTTTGAGCACTGGCATCGATCGAGAACAGACGCTTGTTCCTCGATCGACGGAGTTTTTTCAGGACGAGGGGGTCTGTAGACCCTGGTGGACCCCGACTCTTTTTTACCAGTACATACGTAGAACGACTTGACGAATGAGCACTCCTAACAGCGAGCGCTGTTCCAACGTGCGTTTGTATTTCATCTGTTCCTGTGACCAAACTCGTTTTTTTTCCTTCGATTTCTTCCGAACGGGGCCGCAGCACCGGGAACCAAAGGAAGGGGATCTATCCGCGTATGGAAGGGCTGGTTCGGTGTTTGTGAGATCGGGCTGGTTCGTTTGCTTGTTGTTCTTTCCCGATCTGGACCAATGATTCAAACGCAACCATTACCAAGTTTGGACATGGCGACAGATTCAAGGACTTGTCTCCTTTGAAGATTAAACGAGAACAGCCAAATTCGTTTGTCAAATCAACGCCTGGAACGGAGCCACGGGACCTCGCGCAAACTAGGACGCCACAAAAGCCTTCCTAGCCATGGCCAATGCCGGGAGATACTAGGCTCCCAAGAAATCCATAAAAGCCCCTCCATTTTTCCTCTCATCTTTCCTTCATCCCCTCAAACCTCATCGCACCCAGCCTCACAACACCAAACCAACCAACCAATTTACCAGCCCACTCTAACACAATGTGCACTGCTGCTTACACCACCACCACCACCGCCGCCGTCGCGTCTTTTAACAAGTCGACCGCCGCAACGACCTCGGAGTCATGCATCAACCACAGCTCCCCCCAATGCTGCCATTGCGGCTGGCGCGGGGCCCACTCCCCCAATTGCCCTTTCAAGTAAACGCTTGTTTACATGGTGAGTCGTGTGGGCGCTCTTCTATTGTTTTCTTTACTCATCTCCGTCCTACTGTCTAGTATTCATATCATCATTCGTCTTCTGTCAGCATCGTCTTGTTATTGCTTTCATGTCGTTCAGAATCATTCCATAATACTGCAACCTCCATGTCGGTTACCATACACTACCAGTCGACGGACCTAGTCACTATATCGTTATTTATTCTTGGAGGACAAGGGGAAGGGATCTACGCGTGTGTAAGAATGGAGGCAGGAATGAAGTCATACTCCCCGTGTATATGTACCGCCCTTAGTAACCAATGATCGCATCTTGTGTTCTTCTTCCTTGACCCGTTTTCACATCTTTCTTTGTGAGAGTCCAACCACGGACTTAGGCGTTCCGTCGCCTGCGATGAAGATAAGATAAAAACCCGGGTTCCTGAACTTGGCTCAATTTCCCTGCAATTTTTTGTTCCGAATGCGCCTCGGACGTCTTTATTTCTTGTCAGACGACCTGCCTCACAACCGTTGGTGGTGCAGGCTCCTATCGCTGTGGTCTTATTTATTTTCTGCTCATCAAGTTTGATCCTCATAAACCCGGCTGGATTCGTTGCCGAGCCGGTTAGAGAACGCAACCGCGTCCTGGCAATCGCACTTTCTTCAATTATGTCTCGTCTACAGCCCCCACAACATTCCAATGAAGTCAAGGTTGCGTTTCCTGCAGAACATGTGCTTTTGCTTACGTTCAACCGCCCCAAACAACTCAATGCAATGACTCCACTTATGTCAGAAGCCCTCAAGACGTTGCTCGACTGGTTCGAGGACGAACCCAGTCTGTGGTGCGTGTTCTATTCCACTATTGTGGTCACGTCTTCTCATTATTCCTGTCCAGGGTTGTCATAGTGACTGGAGAGGGAAGAATTTTCTGTGCGGGAGCCGATCTTAAGGCGTACGTGTGGAGCATTGCATTTATGCAATTATCGACGACATATCATTTTACTCGTGTTAGATGGAATAACGATCAGCAAAGTGGTATTACTAGAGAACAAGAATACGTTGCAGCCAACGTTCATGGATTTGGATCAATCTCCCGACGTCAGTCAAACAAGCCCATCATCGCTGCAGTCGTTGGTGGAGCGTACGGGGGCGGGATGGAGATGGTTTTGAATTGCGACCTTGTAATTGCGAGCGAAGACGCGAAGTTTGCTCTTCCTGAAGTCAAACGCGGTGTCGTGGCGATTCAAGGAGGCTAGTCCTATCAAGGCCGCATTTCCTCTGAAAGGAACTGATGTACCCTGTTCATCCTGTTACAGGTATACCGCGCCTTGCATCGACTGCTGGACACCAGGTACGATGATATAATTCCTATTGGAGCCCGCGTGCCCTTGTTGTCGGTACGTTGAGAGCGCCGCTGATAACCCCCCTTAGCTTGCTTCAGAGATGCTGCTCCTAGGAAAGACTATAGATGCCGCCGACGCGCGGAATCGCTTCGGATTGTGAGTACATCACATCTCTTTGTACATACAGATTATCATATAGATTATCATACATATTATCCCCGTTTCCTCTCTATGACTCATCCTCCTCTTTACCGCTAAGCGCTGCTGACTATCATTTATTCCCTTGGAGTAAACTGATGCGATCGCTAACATACTTTTTTTACTCTTTATCCGCATAGCGTCAACGCAGTCGTGCCAGCATCTGAGGTAATCCCGACTGCACTGTCCACCGCACAGCAAATTATCGTAAATTCGCCGGATGCTGTGCAGTCGACTAAACACGGTCTCTTGCTGGCGCAAAGGCTCAATTTTTCAGAGTCAGTCCTGACGCATGCGTGGAGCCCACACAGCAGGCAGGTGTACAAAGGCGTTAATATCAAGGTTAGATTTCTCGTTTCATCCATCCACTAGAATCGTCAACCCTCTCCACAAAAAGTTGCCGGTGGCACAAAATTGTCCTTTGCTGGAATTGAATTGCCGTATGCAGTGATGCTGACATGTGTTCTCCTTTTCGATAGGAGGGTTTGAAAGCATTCGCAGAGGTTAGTATTTTCTCGTGTCTGTCGGGCAGACGTTTTCCTTGACCGATCTTCTCACACCTTACTCATTCACTTCTCAATCTGACAGAAACGCGCGCCTGCTTGGACAAACCCGAAACTGTAAATAACACATGAATTGGGGTGTATGTAACGGGACGTCAAAAGTCAACTCAATGTACTTTGACGTGCATAGGAACAGGTGTCTATCCATCTATCTGTCTATCTATAGAATATTAGCTCGGTGCTCCTTTTTCCAATCGCAGTATTTTGTTACTAGTTAACCAATTCACCTCAGGGATGGGATCTATTTTTTGAGGAATTCACTGTGATCACCCGAAGCTTCTCCTGTTCATGCTCTCGTGTTCAAAGGCATGGTTCTTGTGCAGTGGAATCTAAAGAATAAATAAACAACTTCTGTCGTTATCGTTAGCTTCAGCGCCCCTTAAAGAATGCGATGATCTGAGAAGCCCCCACCATCATCTGCCACTAAGTTGGGAGATGCTTCTTGGGGGATTTTCGGTCGAACTAACCAGTTAGTCAAGGGAACGGCAGCGGTAAAAACGCGGGAAGTAAGAACTGAGTAGGTTGGCAGCTGTGCACGTATATATACATCGCCATCTGAGAGTCATCAGAATCGATCTAAACGATTATAGCAAATTTATGCTTCCTTAACGCATCAAATGGGCTTACCATATAGTACCCTACTTCGTATGATAGCAAACTAATAACAGAGTGGAGGCAACGAACGCGGGGGTGGGGTTCGAATTCTGTGGGGTAAATATATAATATTGCGATTCGAATTCGAAGCACTGCACGGACGCCCGGTCCCTGAGTTCTTGAGGGGAAGTTCTTGAGGGGAGAATAATGCGCATCACTGGCTTAGTACTAAGTGAAATGAGCGATAAAAATTACTAGCCTAGTCATGGGTTGGGGTTGTTATCCAGTGGATTGATCCTCAAGTCAGATGCACTGCCCGCTATGTCCAATAAGAGAATCAGCCATGGGTGTGGTGTGGGTGACGTTGTAATCAATTCACCGTATACAGTTACCAATTTCCGACGTCCCACCTCATGAGCGATCTCTCTGTGGATAGCATCCAGGATCCAGATAACCAGTCACCGTTACAGTCATGCGACGGTCAGCCAGCAGTCACCAGTGGAGGAAAAACTTCGAAATTGTGTTTACCTATCGGCGGCCTGCGGTTTTTGGTCTTCTTTTCCGCCGAATATTCTTGTGATTTCTGGTCTCCAGAATCCATTCTTCAGGGTCGACACAAGCGCCGATCCCTACACTGTGTGATTACATTGACGAGACACAAGCTTCTCAGGGGGAACAAAGCCGTGAAACCGCAGTTCTTGACGTTTGGTCATTTACGAGAAATGTAAGGGAATAACTCAATAGAAGTTTCTTTGAAAGCTAGCGGGAAGACGCCGACTCAGTGGGGCTTTAGGCGGTGGTGACATCCAAGGCAATCTGCGACCGCGCTAAGATGAGCGTAGTGACTATCCCACGAGTGCTCCAAGTGCTGCGAGGCGGCCACGAGCCTTTCTAATTGGGGTATAAAGCGCCTCCAAAATTCGAAACTCGAACGCCCGTGATCACGCCATCACAATGTGTGCCAAGGAAATTCCTAGAAAATGGATGGGGGTGAATGAATTATTTAAATCATTCCTACAGTTGGTTAAGTTTGGCTATGTAAGTAATAATTGCTCACCGCAATGTGCCGATTGGCTGGGCCTCGTTGACAGCATACTAGCAGTCTCCACAGAATGACTTTTCCTTTCCAGCAAGATTGAATAAATGGACGAGCCCAAGATCCACAAGTCAGCTATCGTTTGACGCAGTGAAAATTTTGTCACCGGTAAGTCAGTCATGGCCGATATACCACCGGCTTGCACCACAACAAATGGATCCCAGTGATCGGAAGAGCAATTTGTAAACCCGGCGAATAACTTGATGAGTAGCCTTTCCTGTTGTTCCAAACTTGTTCTCAAAGGAGGGCTAACTCAATGGTAACCTTGTTGTATCCGCGAAATCAAGCAGCATAACAAATTTACAAACTCGCAGCGAGCCAATGTGCAGGAGCAGCCAGGAGCAGCCACTTCGGAAAATGCCTCAGCCCCCCTTGATGAGAATCGATCGGGTGGAGCGTGGGGGCATGTCAATCACCCGCAAAGGTCCGCTGTGAATTCATCCTAAGGTGGGAAGCCTCGTTCAACCTTGTTCAACCTTGTTCAACAGTTTGACAAGCTGAGCTGAACCGTCTTGGGTGCCGGAAATCGAAAACAGCGCAAGTGCTTTGAGGGATCAACAATGATGGAAAATTTTTCACTTTCTTCTTCTTCCCCGATAGACAAATGCGGCGCACGCCTCCAAAGTGGTTAGGGGAAGGAAGCCGTCGGGACCCTATGCCAATCCATAGAGTGTCAAGAATTCAGGGCCTCCTTCTCCGGAGTGGCTTCGACACCGCAATCCACTCCTGTCTCTTCTGGCCAGAGCACTCTAGAGTGTCGAAAGTTCAGGGGTTCCTTCTGCGGAATGATTTCGGCCGTTGACATGAACCATTGCGATTTCTTCGACAATGCCCCAAGCATGAGATGCAATTCCAGTTCAGTATACTTAGTCCCGCATGAGAAATTTTTTAGACAGAGGAAGAATGATGTGAGACCAGAGAGACTCATCCCTTGGCATTCCATTGTTTCCTTGAAAACGGTCAAAAAGATGAGGCGATCATCGATTTGATGAAGGGTCCTCCTTCCAAAGTTGCCAGGACTTCTTTTTTGAGCACCAGGGTCGGGCATCACTCAAGCTCATGTCGCAAGTTGAGCAACCTTTCAGCCAAGATCGCTTTTCACAGAGAAGACGTACGTATTCCGAAGACCAGAACATTTGAGGTCAAAAGAAGAGCAAAAGAACGCCGTCGAGCCTGAGGGATCCGTTCGACAGACGTAGCCAGGATGGTTGATACCTGAAACTCCTCCATCTTGCCAGCATTGCAATCTGCGAAGCAAAAAGATTTGGCTAAATGGTCTTCCCGAGTCTGCTTTTGAATTGAAAATTTGAATGTTCCAAGGTTTGTCCGAAGGGGGCATCATTAGACCGAGTGATGGATGAGCTGCATATCTGGACCTGGAATTGATTGAGTCTTGGCCAGTGAGTCCTGAATATGTATACATAGACCTGAATCTTGAATTCTGGTGGAGATTGACAAGAGGCGGATGCAAAAATGCTCCTTTTGGAAGGATAATTAACCGTGTGAATAATGTCGAGAAAATTGGTGTGCACTAGAGCTTGGTGATGAACGACACCGGGAAAGACCTTTCCTCTGCTCAGGTTCCCCAGGATACCCTTGCACCCACACCCCAGGCTGGTAGCGCCTTCGAAAGATGGCGACGAAAAGCTATGCTAGTCACCGGCCTCGGTGTCACCGAAGGGGAACGCCTCGAAAATCTCAAGCACGACCAGATCATGCATTGTGAACGGAAGAAGGATTACCTGATGAATTACAGTGCGTGTTTTGAATATATTCTGCCTGGAGGAAACTTTTAATTCTAAGTTCACGCGTAATTTAGGTCCTATCGTTGTGTTCATGATGAAGCATTTGAAGCTATCTGGCTGTGACGTTCCACCCTCCAACATCCTCTGCGCACCCTGCGACATGACTAGAGCTGGAGGGTTCTCCCCTGACCCCGGTGCCGTCACCCTATGTGCTGGTCATTTCTTCAGCCAACAGCATATGGAGAGCACGATTGTCCATGAGCTGATGCATATGTACGACCATTGCCGCTTCAAGGTTGATTGGGGGAACCTTCGTCATCATGCTTGTAGTGAGGTGTGTTTCCTCCATTCATCGAACTCAACCTTTGTTAATAACGGTTACCCAAGATTCGTGCCAACAATGTGAGTGGTGATTGTCGGTTTACACGTGAGGTCCGCCGTGGTTTCGTGGCCATTTCAAAACAACACCAGGTAAGAAAAACAGTTCTAATGACGTCAACACTACGACTGTGTTCTGATCCTATTTTAACCCAAGGCTTGTGTACGCCGTCGGGCAATCCAGTCCGTGACTGCCAATCCAGCTTGCCCCAACGAGGCCGCAGCAGAGCGCGCCGTTAACGAGGTTTGGGAAAGCTGTTTCAACGACACGCGGCCATTCGACGAGGTTGGTATTAAAATCCTAACGTTTCACGCATTTCTAATAATATTACGTCTTGCCCGTTCACATCAGATATACTAACCGTACGGTGAAACGAACTTCGCCCTAGAGCAATGACAATTTTAGAACCATGTCTCGTTTTTCTCCTAGGAATACGACGGCGGAGGTTTCGGCCAGTGAGAACATGCGGAGGGAAGCCAGGCTGGGCTGTAATAATTTACAGGGAATTCGTAGACGTCTACCTTTTTACCAGGCTAGAGCCAAATTTTAGAAGGCCGATTGATTACGCATGTTTATATCGAGGGAACTATAAATTTCTTCGGCTCCCCGTTGTCTTGACTTTGCCTTATTCTTGTGCTCGCCATCGCTCTTCGCAACCTCAAAGCCCTTTACGACTCATCTTACGATCCCAAATGTTCCGCAAACTCTGGTTAGCTTACCTCTCCGCTTTACAAACATTCCTTAACCGATTTTCAGCACCCTTGCCTTTGTCGCCCGTTTGGCCTCAGCACTTATCCTTCAAGTTCCTGAGACCCCGACGTCTGGAGGACAGATTACTATCAAGTGGACCAATGAGCCCAACGATCCGTACGGTTTCCTTCAGCCTCCCCTATGTGCTTGAACACTTAGATTTATTTTAGCGAGACCTGGTCTTTCGAACTCATTAACACCGCTTTTAACAACGCGTTTGCCATCGCCAACAACGTGAATCCTTCTGCGAATGAGCTGACGCTTACCATTCCCATTGTCCCAGTTGGGTAAGGCCATGTGTTCTTGTTTCGTAGCCATGGTTCTGATGACGTGTTTGAAGGGACGGCTATACTCTCGAGGCCGTTAACATTGGCGATATCAACCAAGTCTACGCTTCTTCGAGCACGTTCTCAATTGGCGCTTCCACCACCTCCAGCGGCACTGCATCTTCGACAAGTGCCTCGTCTGTCAGTGTTAGCGGAAGGTCGACCGTCGTCACGTGAGCCTTTCTCTATTTTTTCGTTCTTTATTTATCCACGGCTAAACCGAGGTGTAGCTCCTCGACTTTAAGCAGATCCTTGAGCACCGCTGTTTCTGTCTCCCCTACAAGCACCTCTCCTTCTTCCACCACTGGCACCGGCACTGGCACCGGTTCCGCCACCACCCTCATTCCATCCACCGCTGGGGCGCTCTCTTCTCGCTTGAGCCTTAGTGCCCCTCTTGGTGGCTTTGCTGTGGCGCTCCTTTCGGCCGTGGCTGGAGCGGCTGTGATCGCCTTCTAAAAACTCGGAACAACTCCAGGCATTCTTGGTCAGTCGTATGATACGCAAAAGTTTTTTTATCTCCCCAAGTACTAGTTACAAAACATTGGACTCGAACATTCCCAAGACAGTTTTCTTCTTTCTTGCATACCAACCTCTGTTATCTTGATATACCCATTACCATTTTGTTCCTTGTGGTTATACACTGCCAGCGGTGACTTTTTTGCCACACACACACTTGGCTCTCCCTTCCTTAGTGACTCCGACACGCGTTAGTGAAATTGGTTCGCTTGTCCCTTCTTTTCCCCCTTCCTCTACTCCCTTGTGCATAATCCGCCTGTGTGTATCACTTAGTGTTGTTAATTGCCATCCATATTTTGTCAGTGCTAGGGTAGCGTGAAATAGCCAGGCGGCTTGCTTCGCCGGGGAAATTTGCTAGAGCGTTGTGGAAGTTCAAATTCAGCGTTGCGAATTAGGGTTAACTTGCAGCAGGAGTCCGGGGCGCGGTCCTCAGGCTAAATCGCACAAATTAGCTGTGCAAAAATAGCGCAAATTAAGAGAGTTGCTGGAAAGCTCTCGGGAAAGGATCACAAATATTCTTTGAGCTCTTTAAACTCTAAATATAAGTAAGAATGGAGCTTGCTACCTAGAAGCTATATTAATTCGAATTCGATGGGTTTTCATCACTGCCATTGAAATTTGAGTTGAGAAATTGAGCCTAATAAATAGTTCAAAGCAAGATTCCAAGGAAAACTACATTTATGTCTATCCATTCTGTCACCAGATAGCCAGCAAAATTTGAGGCAAGTGTGCACTTGATTTTCGGGATCCTGGCCAAACCTGGACTGGCAAATTAGCAGGGGTAATTTGCAAATTTCACAGGCCCATTTCTCGCCACATCATTTGTCACCTAATTGTTTTATGACTTATGTTTTGAATTTCAAGAGGCTGTCGAGAGACTCGACTTTCAACCTGATTACGTATGGTCCCCTCATCCTATGGACCGGTGCATCCGGCTCGAGGATTGTGCGTTTACCTTGAAGACAAACAAATCCATACGCGGATAAGTGTGTATGTCGGGTGTTACTCCATAAGTCCCAATCTAACCTTTGGTGCGGCCTCCTGCTAGAAGGCATTATTTATGACCCCCGCCACTAGTATTATCATCGGAATTCAGTCCCGTAAAAACACTCAGGGACCCCATTTATATACCAGCGACTGCGCATTGTGTCATTCAACCCACCGGATGTCAAGGCATTTGAAGTCGTGTGCAAGGAAAACATCTTCTTTTCGTTTACGGCCTTTTTGACTTGGTTCGTCCGTGAGGCGGACCCACGCCGCCCTGTGGGAGAGGGTGAATTCATAGGGAGCTCCTTGCGCGTTATACATACGGACCGAAGAGGCCACTTGGAGCCTAAGGCGATCTATTTTGACTCTAGCGAGTTTAATTTTGGTCGTTAAATAGCTCTGATTTGTCGATTGTGATTTCTACACACTAGGCGAGTCCAAGTGAGGATTACATGTGCTTAATACTGCTTCCAAGCAACTGATGTAAAAGCATCGTATGCAAAATAAAACCTGCAGTAACCACTACCAGCAGTACAAGGCCTCTAAATATAGTTTCGATGAGTCTTTCGGGATGAGTCTTTCGAAATGGCATTGATGTAAAGAGATTTGAAGAGCTTACTATTTTTAGGATACGAGATCGAGGCACTCAACCTACCATTTCGTCGGGACCAGTATGATATGAGCCATAGAGGACCCTAGGGCCCACAGATAGCCGAACCCCTGACATCTATTTTCACCCGAAAAGGGTAGCTCAAATAGAGAGTAGAAGTCGCTGCTGACATTGCACCGAAACTCTATGTTGTGGGCCGGCGCGACCCTAATAATTCTTTTTGGAGGAACGAACACGGATATCTGGGACCTTATCTGCGTGTGTACCTTCGCGCGCTTCACGGGCAACCAAGACCAACACATTTAAGGGTATGCTGGGACGAGCTCTTGGTCGTGTTCGTACGTGCATTCTCCCGCGAAACTCCCACGAAATGTACAGAAAGACGCTAATTGGCAATTACCCCGACCCACTATCGTAAGGATTAATTAAGTATGTCATTCGATGGTATATCCTTGTATGGGGGATGAAGCGCCACCTTGTATATCCCTTCATTTCGACAGAATACCTTTATCAGATAGTCTGAGTAATAGATAACACAACACAGTATGTAAAAACGATGGTTCGCACTTGCCTAAACCTTCTCGGGGTTGTACGGAGCTGTCTAGTAGGACAGCGCCAGATACAAATCGGTATCTCTGCGACTCTTGGAGAGGGTGATAAATATCTCCAAGAAATATGGTGATAACAAGAATAATTAGTCTTTCAAGGGGTACAGAATTAATGAACATCTGCTCTTTCGATGTTGAGCTGGGGAAACGATCAACCCTAGGCTCCGAGTCAGTGCCGTAAAAGGTAGCTGGCGGCATTTCTTTTGGAGCGTGTTTAATATCTACTTTGTGGGATGGCATTCAAACTGAATTGACCCAATCCAACCCACCGGTATCGATTTGTGTGTGGCCTACCTGAGCCCAATGGCATTAATACTCAGAACAGATCGCACTACCTATGCACCCATCAACACTATGGCCCTGAGCTTTGTTGGAATATAAAATCAGGTCTAGACGCCAGCCTGAATTTGTTTAAATAAAATTACAAGGATACACACGGATGTTATTGAATCCCATTTGTCTGTCTTTTATGGAGATAATCCAGAAGACCCTTCAATAGAGTTGGACAATAATGCGACACACGTTGGAGTTAAACACCAAGTGATACGCGGAGGATTCAAAAATCAGAAAAAAGATCCAAAATCAAATACATTGCGGGTTTAAAGTTTAGGTCGTTTCGGTCCATCGCCTGTGAGAAGGCCCGCTTTTTTCGTGGTTTGCGAGAAGGAGAAAAGCTTTAGGCCTGAAAAGATATTCTTTGCGCCAATGTAGTGTGTGGTTGGACGAGCCAGTTCAATTGCGTCCGGCGCTCTGTATGAGCGGAAGGTTGCCCTGAAATGCGCCACCAACGCACTCCACGCCAATTAGCAAGGTTTGCGAGTAGGATGACAAGGTATTTTTTGGGCCAATGTAGTGGGTAGTTGGACGAGGCAGTTCAATTGTGTCTGGTGCTCTACATGAGCAGAATTTTTCCCTGAAAATAAGCTACCATCGCACTACAGTCCAGTCAGCAGTAAGCCCGGTGTTTGGGAGTTTCCTAAAGGGAACAGATTCGGAGAGCAGGCCTGGTTTTGCGACTTGCGAGGTGGTTTGATTGCTCAGTTTGTTAATTGGGGAGTGCATGATAGAGAAGTCAAGGGGAAGTGCAATAAATTGTGAGGTCCCACGGCGGGGACGAGAGACCTCGAGTGTCAGCGAGATTATTTGGTAATCATTGAAGTCCGCCAATGACCAACGAGAGTCAAGATTCAGATGCTCCCGCGAACCATTTACACGTTAACTACTAGCGCTAGAACTGAAATAGATATACGCGGATGAGAGACCTCATCCATCGGGTATACATAACGTCATTGCGTGCATCGGACGTTACGGCATATGATAGAACCGCCAGAGATCCTTTGGTTCCTCGATGCCGGAGGGTCAAGTCGCGCAAGAGTGCAGGCCAAGGGCGTACATGTTTCAGGGATCCCATCGAAGTTGAAAACGAGGCCGTACCCCGGTCTGATTGATCGAACCCTCATTGACGAAGGGGTCATCAAGGCTAAAGAACAGGTGAAGAAATCTTTCTACCCAGAGAGTTGTACCGAATGCCCAGAGGGTAATATCAGGCAAAAATCAGATCTGATGAGTTCACCACTGGTCACACTCGGACATCACCAAGAAGCTAGGCATTCCGGTCATCAGCAGGCGCTCGTGGCTGCACGAGTTCAATCGACAGCGACATCATCGCCTTCTACTAAGCAACGCTGACCTTGAACTTTCTTTAAGGGATAACGGACTTACATTGCCTTGTTTCCTCGTCCATCACCGTCAATGGCATGCATTCGGGGAAAGCGCAATTTGCACCCCAATATGTCAAGTGTAAAGGGGGATGACAATCATCCATGAACCGAGAGCTTCTGAAGACGACAATGGTTAGCTAAAGGGTTAGGCGATGAAAATCTTTGGGCCTAGAACACGTCAGATAGGCGTCAGTTCGGAGTTTCCGGGGTAACTATTCTTGGTTGGTTAGATCTTATAGCGATACAAGAGAGGCGGACAAACCCAACCACCGAGGAATCTTGATGAATAGGAGGAACGGCCCTCTCCGTAGCCTTAGAAGGTCAACGAGCCGTTTCCGAGAAAAGGAGTTTTACTATGAAGGAACCGTCATTAGGAAACACGACGGGATGATAATTAGCACAAATGTCAGCTTGGAAGTCTCCGAAACAGACCTTGCGTATCAACTTCACGGCTTGGTCGGCAGCTATCTTGACATCTGGCAGTGTCTTATAAATGACAAGTACCTCCTTGGGTTGGATCCACGAATTGTAGGGAAAAGGTTTATTCAACTTGGCTTGACCTGACGAAAAAATACATGAATGGAGAGCGGGGTTATTCATCACTGTGGTCGATACCTACCTTTCTGAATGTATCTATAGATGCGCTCGCTTCATGGCAAACTAGAAACCCTCGATCGGCACCTTTTCACTTGTAGAGGTGGTGGTGTCAAGGGTATCGAAGCCAACGACGTCTTGGTCGTAGAAGTTCCATAAACAAGATTTCAAGGTCCATCCGGGCAGCCTCCACAAATCACGCATGGAGTAAACACCTGTTAGAAAGGCAGGCGGACTGCATCATCCCCGGAAGTGCGTAAAAAATTTCGAATGCCTCTTGTAAAATTCACAAATACGACCGCACAACTGGAGATCAGTGGAGATCCTGCCGATTCAAAAAGTGGATGCCTGCTATTATGGCCTGTCAATAAACATCGCGTCTACACATAAGTAATAAGGGAAAAGCAGAAATTTGCGTTGGAGTGTGATCCAAATTGATTATGGTTTCGAGCGGTAAATATCGGTGTGGGGAATCGTCGACTCCCCTGGTTGAAAAATAGATGGCAGAGTGTGGCGCCCGATGAGGAATCATTGTCCCACAGTTTCTCCACGTTCCACGTGATTCCTCACTCTGCTAGCTTACAGATCAGCTCGGTGAGCGTGCAAACATGATTCCCCGACTAACTGCTGCTCTTTCTCGAATACCATCATCTCTCACTCTCGCTCTATTCTCCACCACGGCTTCATCATCGAACTCATCCCCGGCTCAGCTCCAAAAGATGTCTGTTAAACAATTTGTCGAGGTGTGTAGAACTTGCGAGACTTTTAGATTCCTGTTTCATTAAGCTCATTTAATGAGTCCAGGATACCATTAAAGACAACAAAGTCGCCATTTTCTCGAAGTCCTACTGCCCTTACTGCAGGAGCGTTAAGCAGCTGTTCACATCCGAGTTTCCGGACGTGAAGCCCGCCATTTATGAGTACGCACCATCAACAATTGAAGAAGGGGCTTGGTTTATCTGCCTTCCTGTAGACTAGACGAACGGGACGATGGCGTTGAAATCCAAGATTACCTTTACCAGAAGACTGGCCAACGTACTGTCCCTAATGTCTTCGTTAGTGAGTGACTGCCAAAACCATGTCATGTCATTTATTAATGAAGGTATTTTCGCTAGGTAAACAACACATCGGAGGTTAGTTTATCGAAAAATCAACTACCCTACCTGGAGTGACTTGGCTCTTTATAGGGAACGACGACACTAGGGCGTCTTTGAAGGCAGGCAAGCTTGGTCCCCTTGTCAAGGCGTGAGGATATGCACTACAATAATTATAACGACTTCGTTGACCTATCCATTGATAAGTCAATCTTACTTGTAAGATACCTGATGCAGCTGGGCTCTATCATGATACCTGTAATATATGAATTGACTTTTCTACATGGTTCGGGCAAGTGCGGAGGGGGTTAAATGCAAGCGAGGCAATTCTATCTTATCTTATCTGGATTTCCCTTTCAATGTTCGTTCCCTTCTCCCTTTCTCTCATCTTTCATATAGAGCTGCGAGTTCGGGGGCGACATCCGTCGTCTCACAATCGATGCAGTTGGGCTCTATCATAATACCTGTAATAATATATGAATTGATTTTTCTACAAAAGATTTTAATCTTATCAGATTCCCTTTTTGCCACGTCGATCGTGACGGTGACAAGAGAAACGCGTCGCCATTTACATTGCACTCATTACTTTATACTTCATCTTCAACCGATTATCGAAATGGCACGCGTACATCGAGTTGCCTTGATCTTGACAATAGTCGCAACTTCGTACTTACTCACTCTCTTTGGCGTGCTTTCGGTGCCTCTAGTCGACCCAAAGGTTTCTGAGAAAATCTTACCTGTGGTACATTCAATTTTTTTCTGTATAACGATGTTATTCTGACCATATCTTCCGCAATTATGTCCCACCTTATCTACAACCTATGGGTTTTCTTGTCATTCGTAAAATGCAAATTTTTGCTGGTCCGACTCTGCGTACCCTTCGATGAATTAGCTTCCATGGTGGCTACTAGTTGCATTTGGATCGTACTCTCTGTGGTCAATAGGAATGGGTCTTTTAACACTGCGAGAATGCCCAGAAGCCTATCATGAATTGCTTGGAGTGAGTTTTTCCCCTCTTATCTTTCCCTCCTTTCTTTTCCAATACCTGGGGGAGTTTGGTTTTCACATCATTATATTGAGGCGTTTCTTTCGGAGGCCCATGGCAACGCCCGAGAGCAGATGCTATTCGTATATCTATAAGGAGGCTAACCCCCAGCGATAAGGAGCATCAGCTTTAGCTCCATAAATTACCTGTCTCATGCCTACGTGTCCCCGGCTCGGTCTTTCCAATGCGCTCTACTTCCTATTTTTTATAGACATTACGCGCCACCTTCGAGGTGGCAGTTACTGCATTCCGGCATCGTCACCCGTAATAATTGGATGATCACTGTCGCATTTCCGCTATTTGGCCTTACATGTGCATCTTTCACCGAGCAACCTGTCATGGATTGTTCCTTTTTCTACATTTGATTTCCCAACTCAATTCTATTGGCTTTTCAGTCCGAACCATCCTACGATTGTCATTGACTTGCTCTTTTATCTCTCCAGGAAATTACACAAGCAAAAGATGATCTGAGAGCAAAGGGGGTGATAGTCGATTGAGTTTCCTGTCCCAGTTAATATTGATCCTTGTAAAACATTTTTAGTTCCCATATCATTAGTTCATTCTTTTGCAACGTTCGCACAGTAGCCTTGCTCTGGTCCGCAGCCCTTCCCTCACGGAACAAATGGCGATCTCGAAGCCGCTACATTTTGGGAATAGTTCAGGTGAACGATAAAGCCTATGAGCCAGTTCACAAACCTGACAGCTCGAGGACTATCCACCCTGACCCTTGGAAGGTTTGACATTGCTCCAGCGGCTCTCAAACATGCACAAAGTCCTTCGTTTGGGTGCGCCAATCACAGCCTGGCGAGCAGGTGGCCACGGAACCATTCATTTCATTTTCTACCAAAAACACTGGCGTTCGTTACCATTGTTGCGTTTCGGGTGTCTCCATTTACTTGCGGTTTTTTGAGAAGCTGACCCCCCAGAAATCTTCCCCTTTCTTTCGCCGAAATCATGCATCGCAATTGGCAGTTTCCTCACAGGCTCGCAGGTGATTTCACAACGGGGTTTCATCTCGAACAAATGACCAATGGTGTTAATAACCTTGTTTGACAAGGCCATTTAGTTTTCAATTCAAAAAAGCCCGTCGTTCAAACTTCAATGTTCAGCGCTGTCTTGGGGTTTGTCTACGGCACTTGTTTCTACTGCTATACTTATCTTTGGACATGTCCTCCCAGCTCCACCCGAGTTTTGGGATATTGCCAGTACTGAAAGATAAGGAGGATCTAAAAACACATTCTGCTCACGAAGAACTGCTGAAAATGTGAATTGGAACCTCTTCGTCAAGCGATTCTTTGCTTGAGGAAGGTGAGTTACAGTTTGAGTCCTCAGAAGGCCGGCGACGGGATTCTTTTATAGCCTCCGTGTATCAAATGTGTGTGAGCTTTCATGAAGACATCCTATAGACACCGTAAAGGGCCGTGTTATCTACGTACTTCTGTCGGTCAATTCGTAAGATATCTACAAGTATATTTACATTCGCATCATCATCTACCCATGTCGACATGGATGTTCCCTCTGTTACTGTGTACATGTGCCTATATATGAAGGATATTATTAAGTATAGAGTCAGGTCGATGAAGATATTTTAGGATGAGGAAATCAGGAACTTCATCCTCCTTGTGTTGCCCGGGGGAAGTATATTATTATGTGGTCCTCCTGATCAGTGTAGATTCTATAATGGCCGGGCCCGTAGCCCGGTCAATCACCATGTGGTCATATGGTTAAGCGGAGTACCAAGGATGTCAAACCCTTCGTTAGATAGCTATTTTCAAGGCGTACATCCCTTGCTTCCTAAATGCAGGAATGCACAACCTATTAAGTGAAGATATCAGTTCATTTGGCCGGACCAGACTGTTATGTAATTAAGTAATACTAGGTTTTACTGCTCAGGAAAGTTATCAAATCAATGACCCCGTCTTGGTTTTCTTCCAATGTAGGATTTTTCCTCAGGATACCTACCCCCTGAATTTTTATCCGGGTGTCCGTGTACGTTTACTGAAAGTTAATAAATAGAGAAGGGGGTTTGTAGTTACGTAGTGGGGTGTGAAGGCCGGATGACTTGAATTGGGAAGGAGCGTCTGTCTACCAGAGCGAGGAGACGACGGCGACGAGGGTATAAAAAAAAGCATCTCTGTGGATTGACACCACCTCTTGACGATCGATGGGTGGGTTAAAACGATGGCTCGAACATGTTCGCGAGTGATTGACGCTGGGGCGCAGTCGTCGAATGTGGAAGAAGAAAAAGGTTACCCAAAGATATAGATCATGTATGACGCCGCAGTTATTCACGCAAGAAGGCACACTGAAGTATTACCGCTCAGCGTTAAGTACAGGAGTAATATTTTGGGTTAGTTACCTTCCGCGAGTACAACGGTTAGTCAGATGCAGGGAATACTATATTCTGAATCCTTGATTCCATTGTTGTCCCTCCAGTTTTTTCCAAGAAGGGGCATCTCATATCAGAGTTAGCAGGAGTATTATATGGTCCTCCATTGCTCCATTGTGTAAATGTACAGTAATTAAAATTAGACGCTCAAGCGCAGCGCACGTGATTTGGAGTGTTTACCAGTATTGACCGATCACGACAGCTGCCTCTTGTTCTCAGTCTCTCACCAACAATGACAAAACAGTGAGTTCCTCTTCTTCTTTTTCCCCTTGAGGATGATCAACTGGTTCCCTATTATTCGATCGTACACCTATGTGTGCTCTGAGACCAAGTACCGGGTTTCTCTGAATCCACTGTCTGGACTAGAATATCTGCATACCTTGTTGCTAACTTGTACCTCCCACAGGCGCAATATTCATTAATTTCTTTCAATACATATCATCCCTGGGCGAGCGCTGAGTGGCTTCCGGCTACTTTGTGCAGTATTACACCGCGACTATGTTCCGCGTCTTCCGTGTCTAGGCGCTGTCACCATCTTCCAGGATGCCCAGATCGATCCAATCTAACTATGCGAATGGTTTTGTAGTTGCCTCTAACCTTGGTACCGCCATATCGCATGCTCCGACTTACATTCGATTTCCCTGATACACACTCCGAGTCTCTCTGTATCAACCAAAGTAACTCGACCTACAAGTATTGCGTATGTCACCACAGAGCCTGGGTCATTGAGAATATGAAGCGTACGCCAGTTCTTCGCCTTTATTGTATTCCAGTCTTGTATACTTATTCTCCGTCATCTTTCCAGTTCTACCTAGGAGACCGGAGGTATCACAATCCTCTCTGCTTCCTCGTGTATTTGCATGTTCCCACAGCTAATGATTAAATGCTAGTGTATATAACACAAGTTCTTGACCTGGCTGTTTACACCCTTATGTTCAAACTTTAAAGCATTTCCCCCCTTTTCATAACTAAGGTCCCATCTCCCATCTCTCTCTCTCTCATTTTCATCGCGAAATTAGGTATCATGACTCAAATCCACACCTAGAGGAAGACCCTGGTCATCACCAAAGGAGAATATCGTACTTAGTATCTGAATCCGAATTTCATCAACGGAATATTATCAGGGACGTAGTTCAACACCATCTTGGGAGCGCTAAACGGTTCATTGCCCTTGCATCAATATTCAATACGTAGTCTGACATGATCTATAAAAGAAGTTATATACTTCCATCGGGTTCCGGTCTGTAATATATGGTATGTATTTAGGATATCATCAGTAATTTAGAATGTCCTTATTATCATCCCCAGGTACCCAGCGAGCAATAACGAAAAGAGTCCGACTATCTACTTGAATAAAGTCTGTACAAGAATAGGTATCATAGAAAATCATATTGTCGATCGAAGATCAGAAAAAGCAAAGGAATTAAGGAGACGCAAGGAGAAAGCGGGGAAAACACACCGCGATAAATCATGGATCGTCACAAGGCATCCACCTTATATAGCGCCTGAAACGTTTTGAAATCTTTTGCCATTATTCTTATCCCCAAGACGTGTCGGAGCTGTGAGGTACGCAGCGCCACCGCCGGCGGAATTTCCTCGAGCACCCAACTGCATCTGTCCAAATTCAGACGCTAGATCGTATGAGGCAGAGAGGCGGCCAGCCACCCCCGTCGAGGGCAGCGACAGAGAGGGCGACATTGCATTCGCTACGGCGTACCCCGTATAGTGCATGGTTGGACTGGCGCCATTGATGTTTATCATGGGCATTGGGACCGCCATGGGCATCACCGCCGACGGTGGGGGGAAACTTTGTGCATGTTTTCCCAGAAGCTTGTTCGTGCCTTTCTTGATGGTGGGCACTGATGTCCCCGTTGGTTCGAGGAGCTTTTGTAGTGCGAATAAACACATGAATGCGTCGTTACCTGCATTGTGCAGAGTGCATTGTGGTAGCACAAGAGAGGGGAGTTGCTGCTGCTGCTGCAGTGTTGGCTTGTCTCCCGAGCCAGAGCCCGACGGGGAATTTGGCGTACGAGGAAGGGTCAACGAGTACAACAAATTCTCAAAGGACAGATTGGAGCCCGAGACTCGGACCCTGTCACCCTTCGGATCTTGCATAACTCCACGTTGGCCTTCAGAGTATAGAGTGCGCTCGTAGATCATCGTGTCGATGATGAGCATGTTATGAGGAAGTTCTAACCCACACGACGGGTACGAAAGAAGTCAAGGAAATAAGCTACGATCAGATTCTCGCAAAAAGACCCCGAGTAAACAATAGAGAGCTTACTTATTTTCATTTCCTCCAATCGTGCTAGATCCCCATGTACATTGTGTGCAACCAAAACGAGGTTGTTGGGTGTCGTCTCTGAGTCTGGGCTGGCAAGACTGCTGCAAACCGGTTCGCAACACATGTTTCAATCGAGATGCCCTTAGACAAAGCAAATGGAGTTGAGGCAGACAAACCTGATCACAGCCTGGATAATTTGTGGCAATTTACTCTTTGGTACGAGCTGGCTTTCTCCGAACTGGATCAGGTGTTCAGAAACGCTTCGAGGCAATACAATACAATCACGTACCGAATACTGGTCAAAATGGGGTGCAAAGGACAGTTAATTATAGGCGGCCTGCGAGCAAAACGATAGCTCATACCTGCCATGGATAGTTGGGTCTGTATCTGTTGGTGACCTTGTCAACGTACTCGGCGACAATGTAATGGCCTTTTCTGAGCAGATAAACGTAGAACTTTAGAAATCCAGGTAGACAATCAATTGCTCAAGATAGCACAGACCTGTAATTTGTATCGGGAACTGGCGGCCAATGGCCCAACCTAACGGCACTGCGTGAGTCGAATACATTTACCTGGAACAATCTAGACTTACGCCTCTAGATGACCACACCTCACCGCCGCATATCCCCACTCCAACACGCTCTTCTCATTTCTCTCGTTCCATTCAAAATCAATAGATAAAAATGTTTTGTCTTTCTTATCCCACACATATTTGATCGCCTCTGGTTTCCCTGCTCGAACACGAGCTTTGAGTGCAGAAAGAATAGCGGCGGGTAGCGTTGAATGCAGCTTCTTGTAGGAAGCATAGTCAGAGACGTGACGCAGATGCCGGCTGGCCGTTTCGAACGGAGTGACTTGGAGAATGTTAGGCGCTTGTGGCAGAGTCTCGCCGAATCTAACCAGGGTGTGTCAGTGTCATTTGTTGGACGGATGTAGAACGCGCGACCAACATAACATTTGCTTACCTTGTCTTTATCATCTTGAGAAATGCACCAATGGAATTCAAACGGGTCACTATATGCGCCCTGCCTGACCACGCATCCGTGACAGTGATCACTGGCCAGGAGAAGGCCAAAAACTCGTCGAATGATTGAAATAAATGACCCCATGATCGTTCGTACCTGCACACAAAGCCTCAGCAACCAAGATCAAAAATTTCGGATAGTCATATACCATGGAACGTTGTAAATCTGAAAGTAGCCCATATATGCGGAATATACCTGCAACAAAAATAGATAAATGACGTTTGATGAGTACTTCCAGCCTGACGAAGGACGTACAGAATGTAAATCGTATTCCCATCCCTTGGGGTCAACAAGCGTGAAGTCAGCCATCTCAAAGTCGTGGTGGTGGTCGTGAACAAAGGAGACGAATTGTGAAAAAAGGGCGAGCAGGACCCTGGGCCTTCAAACTGGCGGCATGCCATAAGCCTTCATCAGTGGGGAACGAGCTCAGCTTACGCGATCACCGTCTCCCTTTTACCACCACAAACTACCACAAAGCGCTGGTCTCCTCGGTTAACTTTTGAACTCACCTGGGGCTTCGGGAAGCCTAACCTCAAGGACGCCGTATCCTGGTCATTTTGAATGCCAAGAATATCGACGTTGGCTTCCATTCACCAAAAGAAGTTGATGCAACCGCGATAGCTAGCCTCGTCCAGGATTCTGTTCGGATCGGTCGTGATGTACCATGCATGCATGCAAGTTGGCTTGAAATCCTCATTTCTCAATTAGTCAAACACGAAATAAGTCTGGGCTTGCTGAGCCTTAGACCTCAAACATTAATGGCATACATCTTCTGGAAGTCATCGAGCATCACGTCGTTGCTTTATTTGAAACACACGCTAATTCTGCTCCCTTCTCGCCCACAGGCCAAATTGTCGCAAGGAAGCCCTGCTGGTCCATCACTCGGCTGACTATGCTCGCCCGCCTTAACTGCCGACCAAGATGAAATACGGCTTCCATTAGTTCCGATTTCGAAGGAAGGTTCATACTGCGGCGCTTGCACTGCGCCAGCACCCACTGGTCCACGCTCCAATATTCATGATAAAAGTCAGAAGCAACAATTTGCATCCTTTCTACCAAACACCTGCGGTTCCGGAGACCCAACGTTCAGTAGTCATTGTATCATATTACTTTCCGTCCAAGAACCAGCAAAGAATTCAAATCAAATACCATTGTATCCTATTTTTACACCCGCCCGACATCCAGACTCTATCCTGAAAAAAACTCATCCCCCGCCCCCTACACGACGACATACTCGTCGGCAGTGACGAACGCGTCCACAGAGTATTCAGGCGCCTCGCCGCCATTAATCCTGTCCACGGAGGCAACAGCAACACCTGCCAAGCTTCCTTGACCAATGAAGGACACTTCCACCGGGAAGAACGCTCCGACATCGACCCCTCCGACGTTAAACATGAGTGAACCGGTTTTGCTGTCGTCGGCCGCGGAGACGACAGGAATTGACCAAGCTAATGAATGGGAGGATGGGTCTAAGGACCATTCACCCGAGTGCGCGGTGACGGTAGGATATGAGCCGTCACTATAAAATGGAAGGTTTAGATGACAATTATGGAGATGAGCCAAGGAAACGACGTACGGAAGTGGTATAGCGATAATAAGATCGTAGAGAGTAACATTTTCATTTTCCAGCTCGTATTCGATGCTTACTTCGCAAGTTCCATCATTTGAAGGCGATGGCCAACAATTGACTAAAAGCAAAAAAAAAAAAAAAAGAA
>Ga0307517_10003305_pt1 | contig 25183 bp, 13 predicted proteins | sample 23_EM_MG_FD_194515 | JGI IMG/M metagenome (GOLD analysis project Ga0307517, IMG submission 194515) | Populus trichocarpa ectomycorrhiza microbial communities from riparian zone in the Pacific Northwest, United States - 23_EM | ecosystem: Host-associated > Plants > Roots > Unclassified | place... | reverse complement strand
TTGGTATCAAGGTAGAATTATATTTTTAAATTTTTTAGTTTTAAATTAATTATTTTAAATATTTTTTTATTTTTTTAATGTGTTGAAATTAAAAAAAAAAAAATTGGAACGAAGAAAAATGGAATGATTATTAGTTATGACTATTTTATAAATAATGGTTAACAGCGAAATAAGATCAAACTGTGAGATAATCTAAAAGAAGTCTGTGCACAGCATAGAATTACTGTGGAGGGTGATAACGGGAAGCGTGTTCTTGCAATCCTGTTCTTGAAACAGTGTCTAATGAAATGTGGAGAGGATCCCCTCCAGATTCCTCGAGCAACACCAGCAGGTTCCCTGAACTGTTAAGAAATGCCCGAGGTATATGGTACCTAATATTAACAAGAATAATCAATAGAGTCCTTATATAGAGCCCGATTGTTTTAGCATCCTTTTTATGAGATGATATTAGAAATAAATTTAAAAATATATAAAAAATTATTTTAATGTATTTATAAGTATTAAATAGTTTAAAAAACACAGGTTCATGCATGAACTAGTTTTTTTTTGGCCCTTGAGGAAATTTCCTGAAATATATTACTCTTGAAAACAAATTTATTTGGACAGAACATGAAGAGATACTTACAATGTCTGTGAAGGCTGCCCTTTAGAAGTGAGAAAGGAAAGCCAGTAACGTCCAATGCTTTGTCCGTTCACCCATGCTTCTCCTTTCCCCATCGTGCTTAGGTTTAAAACTACTGGGTCGTTACCCGTTGGAGCATCAAATTCAATCTACAAAATCATCATTTTATGCGAATAAATAGTTGATGAAATGAATCGAATTTGAACTAGAAAAAATATTAATCGGACTTAAAAAAAAGTAATTTTAGCGAACATGACTTGATAAGTTGACTCATGACCTGATTGATCTAGCCGGATCCCATTCATTCTTGGTTGGATCAATATTAATATTTATTTTTAAAGAATGAAACGGCATAGTTTTGATAAAAATAGCTGGCTAATGAAATGAATTTTTTTCGAGTCAAACCCAACTCGACCTGGCAACAATGCTACCCGCAACCTATCATTAGGGGCTTTGCTTTGCATTTTGATGGAAAATTCATTAATATACCTTAAACCAAGAAAGTGGTTGATCCGTAGCTGAAACAACTTCACTCCACTCAATGTTGTCCAAATGTTCTCTCATGTAGATGTTCAAGCTCTCTCCAGATAGCCCTGCCTGTGTATTATTCAACGCTGATATGTCATTCGCATGCTTGTTTATTCAGGTGAACTGGCTTGTTATGCTGTAAGAATAAGCATCAAACAGACAAATAAATACCTGATATCCCCATTCATAATTATTGGTAAAATTATAGATCTCTTGTTGAGCACATCTAATTTCCACTCTCGTTAAGCCTGCATATCTTCTCTCCAGGAAAGCTCCTGAATCCTTCAGAGAAGCGTGAAAAACAAAATTTTGAGCAATGTATAATCAATGGAATCCTTATAAAGAAAAAATATCCTCACAGGATTGTGCCAACTGATACAAGTGGCCCTGTTTTCCATCTTGATGGTTTGGAATAATAGTGCTGAATCAAGAACTTTGTAGCCACAGATGGATCCATGGGAAGCCAGAGCCCAGAGGGCCTAGCCTCCAAAGATGGAGAAATGTCATGAACTTTTTTTTTTTCCAGGAAATTTAATATATATCTGCCCACTAAAATGCAGAATTTGCTTTTGCTCCAAGAGAGCTTATGAGAGATATTTAGGCAGCCTTCATCTCTATTTAGCTCTCCCAAAACTAGATCCTAGATCAACTCTTTTCCAAAGCATTGGCCATTGAAGTATGATTTTCATAACGAAAAAAGACAAAAAAGAACTCGAAGATGTTTCAAAATATTACTTGTAATCCGACCATAGTGCTGAGTATAGAAATGTTGTTCATCTGATCATTTAAGACTATCGGCGCTTCCATGGTAAAGGGACCCTTGGCATCCTTACTTCCATGTGCAGATCCTGAGAGGAAGATTATAACATAGCGAGTGAGTAGAATTACAACATGTTATTGTTTCTTAAAATCAAATCCTTCCACTATATTTTGCTAAGATTTCATATACCACTTCACAGTGCCTGGGGATCTCAATCAGTTTTCTTAAAGTTAAGACCTGAGTCACTAAAACTCAGGGGTAAATGATAATTCACTTCAGTTTTTATTAGTGATGAACAGTAACTAAAAAATTGATGGAAATATATGATTCTAGCAAATAGTGTCAATGTCTTAGAAGCCAATATTCAAATGGGTTAATTCTAGCTTCTTAAGTGAATTTTTATTGAGACGACAAAAAGATTCAAAAAAAGCAACCTGCATATTTGTTGTTGACAAAAGCAGATGCAACATGCGCGAGAGACTCCACATGAAGTACAGGTTCAGTGCAAGATGAATTTGGTTGGAAGCTGTTACAGACCAAAACACATTTCAAGTCTCTCAAAAACTGAAAGTCAAAATAACCAGGAAAAAAGTATGGGGAATAGATATTGTAAAGCCATGTTATGAGGAAGAATAATCAAGGTACCTGAAAGTATACCAAAGATAATCTGATTTATCTTTGGTTGTATTCATGTGCTCCAACAGGGTATCTGATTTAAGGTTAGTATCTGCGAAGTTAGGGATAACATCTGTATATGCTTCCCACCTATCAGCATCATCAAACAATTGACTTGATGTCCTGGTTATCTCATTACCCTTTGCATTTACCTGTCATGATACATGTAAAGAACAAAGATAATCATCCATGCTGCAGGAAAAGCGAGAATTTTTTTTTTTGATGTAAGACATAAATTAGTCCATGAGACTTGGAAGTCCAACGAGAGAAATGAAAGAATAATGGTTGTTGACTTGTGTACCTTTGCGGTGTTGAAGATTATATTTTCACAGTCAGGTAGAATACTAATCGACTTTGGAAGCAGCTCAAAGGTTATATTTCGAAATTCAACAGTTGCATTATTTTTCTGGTCATTGTTAACAAGAAATGCAGCACAGCCTGCTCCTTCTTCTTCGAAAATATAGGCCTGAATTGAAATAACTAGAAAATGTTGACCGCATGCTTTCATTTTATGTATAGATTAATAAAGAGAAAGCAATTGAACCAGCTTACAGTACATAAGATTGAGTAGTATTGGAAATCACCTGTTGAAGTTGGCCCAAGGAGAAATTAGACTGCACTCCCTCAAGTATTGTTGAAGAGCAAGACTTGATTGCAGCATGCAGCTCCTTGAGATGACCCCATTTGGGTTGTCTAATTAAACCTGGATTCATAAAAAAAATGGTGAATCAATATCACATCTGTGAAAAAATGTTACATAAAAGGAGTAAGGAGATGTTTACCATACCATATTCATCAAGTGGTGCCTGATCGTAATAACTTGTTATGACATATGCCGACGCAGTTCTTCCAAAATTTGTTCCACCATGGAACTGGATTACAAGCACAATGTGATGCATAAATAAACAAGTGTATACAGAGAGAAGGGATCTATTCATTTTACAGTTCACAAAAGTTCCTCATTGTTTCCTAACAGACCATTAGATTAAATCTGCCATTAAGTGTGCCTTGCAAGCTAAATTTCAGGTGCTCAAATGTTGATAAGATTCCATTCTTATCAATGCCAATTTCATTCATTGTTCATTAAACAAGTATCCAAATCATCTGTGGGAAACAAGCTACCCTGTTATCTCTCAATTTACAGAAAACTCAGGAAAGCCGATCAAACGTGATTCTATAGAGAAAAGCATTGGCAGATACAGCACAAAGGAGGTTTCAACAGTCATACCATGTAGTAATTTATATAGCTTCCATTTTTTGCAATAAAAAGGGTTACATGGAAGGCAATGTCTTCAGCAGACCGTATATACGGTTCTCCACCGTATACTTGATAGCTTCATGAAGAAGAGAAAATAATTAAAAATGCTCTCATTAATAGTTCACATTTGAAAATTCTCTTGCAATTAAAAGTTCACTTTATATTGACAGTTTGACTCTACTTGTTCTTCCCAATCAAATTAAACATGAATCAGGATACAATAATATTGCTTCACCCATTCACATTTTAATTACAGAAACTCTGGATCAAAACAAAACTTACAATGATGTCCAATTCTCTGTCCAAAGTGACGGCTTTGTTGGCGAATTAGGTCCTCCAAAAGTTTCTCCACATCTCATTCCATTGCATGTGTTTATCTGCAAATTTGAATTTGACGAAGAACTACAAGGTTAGGAGGCCAATGTTACAATAAGGAATTTCATTTGCAGCTGACATTACTTAGCTATGCTAATTATCAGTTTCACCATGTGGTTAACCCTCCATTACACGTCAAAGCAACAAAACTAATTAAGAAATTTCAGCTTTATATATACCACTGGGTCAGGAGCATCAGTTTGCTTGCACATCACCCATGGCACACCAGTCTGGAGCTCAACTGCCATTTTTGCTGCCCAGATGACGTACGGGGGTCCTTTGTCACGAAAAGCTGCTTCAACATTTTGATATTCATTCTCAATCTATGATATCATACAAGTTTCAGATTCAGTTATATACCATATAAATTAAAAACAAAAGATATCATAATTTATGTTCATGATGATATCAAGTCTGTCTCTTTTACCTGTGATAGTATTATTGGACCTCCTTGCGAAGCATATAAACCCTCTGACTTCATCATGTTCACTATTTTTGTGGTAAAATTTTGCATGTAAAACTACAAAAATACATGATACAATTCATGAGATTACTTAAAGAAATCACTGTAAGTACTTGTAAATAAAATAAATGTCATTTTTTTTAAGTACATGAATCCATATTTGAACATGAATCTCTCAAGTAGAAAGGGAAACAAAAGCAATGAGGTCAACATCTAATCCCATGTATGGATTCTCATGGACTTTTAATTTCATTGAGGCATATATCAAAAGTCATGATTGGTAAAATACATAGAATATATATATCTACCAGAAAACACCTGAAAATGTCAGTAAATGAGACAGACAAATAGCACCTACGCACAGCAGTTTCACAGAATTTATGTATTCATTGCTCAACAAACGCATCGAGAGAGAGAAGCTTTATCACCTTGAAAGGCTCATTATCTGATCGATAAACAATGTCGGGGACATCATGCAACCAAAATGGGAACCCCCTGCAATTACATATGCAACAACTATTAGATTAGCATCAAGCCAGTTCTTCCTCATGAACAGGAAATACTGAAAAAAGAAGGACTGCAATGTATTCACAAAACTATTAGATTAGCATTTTTTTAAAGCCCGCGCACACAAACAATCATCATTCACATAATCTATCAAGACTTGCAAATTTCCAGTTTTTCTCACATTGTTCTTGTTTTCATTTTCTATGCAACCGAACAGAAACTTGAACAAAACCCATAATTCAAAACATTCTCCAAGGCAAGATTTTAACATAATCTCAAGAAAAGAAAGAAAAAAACTGCCTCAGTCCAGTATCCAAAAACAGGATGTGGAGACAACGTGAGGAAGAATAGTATACAAGAACAAGAAAAAAGAGGAAATGCATGAAATATAATTACTTGGGTTTAAAAAATCAGTAAAGCTTGGGAATGCAATTCCTCGTAGAAACATAATCTATCCAGAAAGGAAGGTCTTATAAGCTATTCATTTTGGGGCAGAGAGTGAGAGTTGAGCGTCAGCATGGAAGGCCAATAGGGATGAAGTTGGATGGAGATTTTAATTCACTTTTGTCTCTTCCAGCGTGATATTTTTAAAAATATTTTTTAATTTTTAATATCACCACATTAAAATCATAAAAAAATACAATAATTTAATTATCTTTTTAATAAAAAAAACATTTTAAAAAACAGAGCCAACACTCCCTTAATTTGGTCACGTCCTAAATGTGCGCGCGTGTGTGTATATATATATATATATAATATGGTAAAAGTGTAAATAGATTATCAATTAATGGTAAAAGTGTAAAAAAGATGATGTACATACCCATAAGTCCATTCACTCTCGATGAAAGGTCCAATCCTGAGGCAGACGTAGAGACCTTGTGCTTGGATTTCCTTTATGAACCTCACCAAGTCATTTCTTCCACTGAAATCATACTGTGTGTGACACAACATTTAGGGAGAAAACATTATTATAAAAATATATTTCACATATCATAATCCTAAAACATTACATATAATATATGATACGGTGAATTTAATTACTGACCTCTCCAGGTCTTGGCTCATGCAGATTCCAAAACACATAAGTTTGAATCACATCGACCCCTCCTTCTCTAGCTTTTGCTACCAAAGATGGCCACATCTGCAAGGATTTTAACAGGGGAAATCAACATCTTATACGTCAACTGGGCACCGCACGCGTTTTTCTTGCTCAAGAACATCATTCGACTTGTAAATATTCACGTTTATTTATCAAGCAATAATGGGTATTAATTAGCTAAATAAAACAAGTGAAAACCACCGGCTAGTGGGTGGTTTGGTCAGCAGAAGGGTGAATGCGCCGCACGCACTCTGTTATTGAACAGCTTCATATAACTACAAGGAAATATCTGCTGGCATTAATTTTCCATGCCCGTGATGTAACAGACACTATCAGTAATAGTGAAGCTGTCCTCCTCCTCCTTCGTGATGCACTCCTTGACAGAGAAAAGACAAGATGCGTGTTTTTTGTGTTGAAAAGAGAGAGGAATTCATGCATATAATGTTCATTCATTCTGCAACTAATATTCAACAGGCCGGTGATGAGACCTCACCTAACTTGTGAATGAGAATCTCATGATCCTTACTGGAAGGGGGAAAAACTAGCTACTGTTATTTTCAACCTTCTTCTTCTTAACTATTTTTTATTGGACACAGCTTGCAAATATATATATTGGGGTGTCCAAAAGTCCATGCCGTGACTGGATGACATCGTCGGACAGGCTGAGCTTTAAGCAACATATAGTTTTCTGATATATGCCTTTTTTTTCCACTTCTAACTTCTAAGCAAACGGTAGAACTTAAGAGTATACGAAGATAGCTGAAGTCTGGGAGCAATTCCCTCTAAGAAACGCATGCATGCTTGCAAGGTGATGTACTCGAAGAACTGGGTGGAATGCATGAAATGAAAGTATACCTGAAAGGCTAAGCAAATGCAGAGTAGCTGTTTGTAATGAAATGTGCTTGGTTTACCTCTGGAGTGCTGCGAGGATAGTGAATTGAACCCGAAAACAGGATTTTCCTTTGTCCATCAATGATAAGAGATCTTCCATCATATGTGACATCTCCTCCTCTAACAACAATATCTCTGATTACCGCCACGGTCAAGACAACCCAGCTTAACCACCACCCCATTAATCACAGCAAGCTTCCTTCTCTCCTCGAAAGTAAACACCCCTCTGCGGCCAGCAACTGGTTTTATATTTCTGAGAGCTAATTGCTTGATGATGGGTCGGTGAACTGGGCTCATATCCTGCAAGAGGGCTAGTGTGCTGTACTTGCCTATATATAGTTCTTGAAAATATTAAATGTGACACAACAATAAGAGCATGAATAATGGTGGCGTCTTACTTTAAGCTTGGGCTGCACATGTAGGGCATAATGGTAATTGAAAACTTTCCAGAAAAGATGTGAACGATTTGGTTTGAGTTGAATGTTCATGTGGATGCTGCTGTAGAAGAGAAAAGCCATTGTTGTCTTTAACGTCACGGTGGCGTGATTGCGGGTTTAAGATTCCTTAAGCGTGGAAACGAAGAGCAGAGGACAGGATGTGGTTTAAAATCATTCTAGTCCCTCTATTTTCTCTGTTTGATGATATAGACCCCTTTACTTAAAGTGGCTCTAATTGGTTCCTCTACCATTATAATTCGGGGAGATTTCACACCCTTCCCATCTCCATGCTAAATTATCAAATGAGTGAAATGTAGAAGATATGATGAAAACAAATAAAAAACTTACTTCTAAATTAACTAAAATCAAATACAATAATGATAGGGAGAATGGGTTCAACATTGTTATAAAATCGACATGGTACATATTAGCATGTCAATGTCCACAAGTTCTTTGATACAAAAGACAATAACTCAACATATTGACATATATTTTGATATAGTAGTTTAAAAAATTTCTTTTAAAATTGATGATACGATAACAAAAATAGATATTCGTAAAATTAATCATAAAAAAAATATCAAAATATTTGTTTGAAATTGCGATAACCTCGTAGAAAGTAAATCGGAACAAATTATAAAGACCAATTCAAAATCAATAAAATATTAAAATATAAAACAAACAAAAAACCCAAAAAGAATCCCGTTGAAAGAAAAAAAAATTAGAAGATAGATTTTACCAGTCATATGAGTTTCTTTTAGATTGTTGAGTTGATTGAGTTATATCTAGTTAATTTTCACATGAAATAAAATATTTTCTATAAAAATATATTAGTAAGGTTTATTTTATTATTTTTATTTTCAAAATTTGATTCGACCCGTAGTAAACGCCGAGCAATATTCTAGTTTTTGAACAAGAATAAATGAATCGGACCATGTTAAGAGAAGAAAACAAAAAACAAGGTTTTGAAGAATGAATTAAGAGAATAATAATAAAAAAAAGAATAAGAAACTTTCAATTCCCCGATTCAAGCATAGATAGGGTTGGATCTACATTAAATATTTTTCTAAAAGATGTCATGCCTATAATATAAATGCAAGAGTACAAATCTACCCGGCTTGTCGCTTGCCTTCCTTGTCTTCCTCGGATTGTTGCTTGCTCTCCTTGTCTCTACCCGGAGAACTAAAAAGAAGATCCAAGAGAAAAACCAAAAGCGCCCCATGTGAACATGAAAGACGCAAGGGGATCATCATGATGTCCTTTCTTTGTTCTTAAGATTTTAGGTACACTCTTAATCTAATAAATTCAAATAAATAATATCTGATATCTCTCTACAAACATCAAACCTATGTTCAAGAGTAAAAACAAAAACAAAAAAAACAAAAAAACAAGTTTTTTTAAAACATATAAGTATTTCTGGTTAAAATAATAAAAGCTATCATGATTTTAGCCTCAAATTAACATGAGTGGATCTCAGGTATAATTTGGTCCCACTACCTTTATTTTATAAGCCAATTCCAATTATTTGAAATTTAAAACCTAGACACTGGTAAAAGTAAATTTTTTCTGGCATGACAGAAATATTCATTGAAGGCAACCTGCATATTTGTTTCATGAATGATGAGTATTCATGAATTATGGGCAGTGGCGTGGCCTCCTGACAATTTAGCAAAGAGGGTCGATACAAAAAAAAGTTACAGTTGATCCTTGCAGTCAATTCAATTGCTACTGTACAACATCACCTGCCTCAACACCACACTAGCTAACAGTACTGTTCTATGTCTATGTAAAAGTTTCTGGTTATTTTTTTTTTAATTTCTCTATGCAATCTTTGTGAACTTCTCTAGTTTGATGCATTAGATTCTAGTTTGGATACTTTTTTGCTGTTAATTTCTTTAAATTTCTTCTTTGCTATATATAGATAGATACATTACAACCTTACAGATATTTTTTATTGTTTCTCTAGAAAAAGCTCTTAAGGTTTGTATATTTTTTTAGCTATTGACAGAGGAGCGAAAAAGAAGCTCCTTCCTTCAAACCAAAGTAAACATAGTATCATGATTTTCCTCTTCATTTCTTTTCCTTTCTTGAATAATTTCCTTTCTGTAATGGAAAAAAACATATAACAATTTTGTTTGAGGGCTTTTTTCTCTTTCTATATTCTATATATGTTGTTTGTTGACATGCTAGTAATTTTGGATGCAAGAGGGAGGAGAATAAGGAAGTAATTTTGGATGACAAAGAATATCATGATCTGGGTGGTTGCTATAAGGAAATAATGAGTCTTGATGACAAAAGATGCAAATTTTGATCTGGGTTTTTGCTGAAAAGAAGAAAAAAAAGACAAGAATTGAAGTTGAAATTAGAAGGGATTTTTTCTTTTTGATTTGTGGATCCAATGGAGTCACCAAATGGGCAGCCTAGTCCAATGCCCAGGAAAAAGATGACCAAACAGTTAACAGGAAAAAAAGACGACACGCCATTACATTCTGCAGCTAGAGCAGGAAATTTAGGTGCTGTAATGGAGATCCTAACTGGTACCGGAGAAGAAGAATTGAAGGAATTGTTAGAGAAGCAAAACCAATCAGGAGAAACTGCCCTTTATGTTGCTTCAGAATACGGTTATGTTGATGTGGTCAGAGAGATGATAAAGTACTATGATCTTGCTGATGCTGGTATCAAAGCAAGAAATGGATTTGATGCATTCCACGTTGCTGCCAAGCAAGGGGATATGGGTATGGCTTAAATCTTAGAATTTTCCTTCTGCTCGTTTTCTTCAGGAAAAGATGTTTGAGTTTGAGTTTGTATTTTCACAGAGATATTGAGACTCCTAATGGAGGCCCATCCGGAATTGTCTATGACCGTTGATTTATCAAACACCACAGCTCTGCACACGGCTGCCACAAAAGGGCATATAGAGATTGTGAATCTCTTATTAGACGCAGGGAGTAGCCTAGCAACCATTGCTAAAAGCAATGGAAAAACTGCCTTGCATTCTGCAGCTAGAAATGGACATGTAGAGGTTGTGAGAGCACTCCTAACAATGGAGCCTGGGATGGCAACAAGGACAGATAAAAAGGGGCAGACGGCATTTCACATGGCAGCGAAGGGACAAAATATTGAGATAGTGGAGGAGCTGATTGTTGCACAACCTTCATCTATAAACATGGTTGATACTAAGGGCAACACGGCCTTACATATAGCAACCAGGAAAGGCAGAATTCAGGTAAATTTCTCCTTCTTTCCTACATTTCTAAAGTATCATCTGAGATATGGCATAGCACTTAAGTTTTTCCATTAGCAGCTCATTTGCCTAATTAATATTTGATCAAATCCTCTCAATATTTTGTAGTGAATTGCCTTGTTAATCGAGGAGAAAGTTACTTGATTTCGAGTTACTACTTCTTACATTGGTTTTCAAGTAACACTACAGGTGATCCTTACATAAAATCCTGAAATGTCTAACAACTCGGTTGTATTTGACTCAACTTACGGGAAATATAATGCTTGTAAAGGTGATTTAGTTGAATTTTGGACTTTTAATAACATCAATTGGCATACCCTATTGGATACATTACAAGACATACATGAGACTTTGCTTTTGCTACAAAATGCTTCAGGACTTGAAACTGTAATCGTCCCACTGACGACGAGAGGGGAAATTTGACATAATTAATAATAATGCTGTATTTCTTGTGCAGATTGTTAGGTTGCTACTTGGACATAGTGGAACCGACTTGAAGGCTGTGAATAGGACAAATGAAACAGCACTTGACACTGCTGAGAAAACAGGGCATTCAGAAATTGCAGCCATCTTGCAAGAACATGGGGTTCAAAGTGCCAAAACAATGCAGCCGCAGGAAAAGAATCCAGCACGAGAGCTGAAACAGACAGTAAGCGACATAAAACACGAAGTCTACTACCAACTAGAACACACACGTCAAACTAGAAAGCGTGTGCAAGGCATCGCTAAACGTCTTAACAAAATGCATGCTGAAGGTCTTAACAATGCCATCAACTCCACAACTGTTGTTGCCGTTCTTATTGCCACAGTTGCCTTTGCAGCCATATTCACCGTTCCCGGCGAATACGTAGATGACCCTGAAGAAATCCCCCCTGGACAGTCTCTAGGGGAAGCCAATATCGCACCGCAAGCTCCCTTTATCATCTTCTTTATCTTTGATTCCATCGCCCTCTTCATTTCCCTAGCTGTTGTGGTGGTGCAAACATCAGTTGTAGTCATTGAGAGCAAGGCAAAGAAGCAAATGATGGCGATCATAAACAAATTGATGTGGATAGCCTGTGCACTTATATCAGTTGCGTTCTTAGCACTATCTTTTATTGTTGTTGGCGAGCGAGAGAAATGGCTGGCAATTGGCGTGACAATCATAGGAGCAACTATAATGGTGACAACGCTGGGAACAATGTGTTACTGGGTTGTAAAACATCGGATTGAGGCCTCAAACATGAGGAGTATACGAAGATCATCACTTGGGAGCAGGTCACGCTCGTTTTCAGTTTCTGTGGTGTCCGATGCTGAGATCCTCAACAATGACTATAAGAAAATGTATGCTATTTAAATTTCTCAAGACATTTTATAGTTTTATCCTTCTATAAATCGATCTTTTCAATGTTTACGTCTCTCTCATTAACATATTACTTACTACAGATTCTTCTAATTCCCACTGACATGCTAGAATGGAATGAGAAAAAGAAATAGAGGAGCTTGGAGGCCATTTCTTCTTCTTCTTAGTAGAATTTTCAAAATCCAAATTATTTCAATTTCGAAATTCAAATTATTTCAAAAATATATGCAAGCCAGATGAAAGCATTTAATATTTTAGTTAAGATATTAGCCATACTGTCAAAAAAATTAACATAAATTCAAATTATCTTGTAGACATGAAATACATCATATTAACAATCAAAATCCACTTGTTTCAAAGTATACAAAACAAAATCAAACAAATCAATTAATTCATAATTCTTTCATCCAAATTTGATTTCTTTCAAAACATTAGATTATGAGTACCCTGTACATATAAAATATAATAACGAGCTTCCATCGTCATCACGGACATACACACATATAAAACTCGATTTAATTTAATAAATTATAAAATTTTATTTTAAATTGATATTTTTTAATGAAATCATGTTGTATTGTTTTAGTAGATTAACCAAGTTAATCCACAATCTAAAGCTTGGATTATATCGGATAATGGCTTCAATCGGACATTTTAATAATTTTAAACACATAATCATTTAGTAGGCAATCCAGTGGTAAGAGTTTGAGACTAAAAGGTTTGTTTCTCCTGTGGTTTCAGGTTCGAATCCTGTGGTTATTAATATGATGATCACTGGAGGTTTATATAGTCGTTAACTTCAGAGTCTGTGAGATTAGTTAAGGTATACGTAAGCTGACCCGAACACCTACTTTAATAAAAAAAAAATTCAGACACATTGATAGTAAAGGGAAATAATAATAAATGAAGAGATAGATAGCTTTTTCTGGATTCTTTAATTATTGAAGTATTTAGCAGTTGAGATTTGCTCTCTAATGCCATGTTAAATGTATCAGGTTCAAAATCAAAAACCTTAACTTTATGTCAAATAACATGCCTAAACAATCATTTCAATCTGATTAGATGCCACAAATTTCTTTCTATTTACAACAATCGGTCCAAACTGAACTAATCATTATATTGAATTTTTGAGCATGTAATTTGACATCACAAATGTGATTTGACATAAAATCAATAACTCAATGTGTTGACCAAGAGCCCGAGGCAATGGATAATTTCCTTTGCTCTTAAGGATCCAGAGCTCATGCTCCCCACTTCCTTTTTCTTTCAAGGCAAAGGCAATGCCTAAGGGTAAAAAAAAAAGGAAGAAAAAAGGAGCATCTTCATAGGAGTTGGAGTCCACCAACTATTAAAGTAGTAATGACTTCGTTTTCTTGTCCTTTTTCCTGTTCTTTATGGAAAAGCCACTGCCATTTGCACACACCCAGGTATTCGGACAGCATGTGCAGCAACTAACGTGGCCATGTTCTCCAGCGGATCTGCAGAATCATTCCATGGATGTCAAGCAATTCCTCTGCAACTTTAAGGTCATTTTTATATCCAACTGCCCACTTTCTACATTACATTTCCCTCAAAAGAAACTATACTTGGTCGTGTTTTCTCACATGATGGATTGATTGGCAATGATCAATGGATGAGGCGATTTATTAACATCTTTTGAACTGATCTTGTCCTTGATTACAACTCCAATGCAGCTCCAAACATTCTTCTCTTGGGGTGTGAGTTGCTGTATTTCTTAACATATGTGCATCTATCCTGCTCTCTTAATTAGAAGGTAATGTGAAGAGAAGGAATTGGGAAAGAATCTCCCACCATCATAAAAGAAGATAGTTGATATGTATTCTGGTGATCATGCTGTTAAGTCTTTGGTTTCACATTTCTTATGGGAATTAAGTTCAATGTGTGTTATTGCAGAAGCAGATGAATTTTCAAGCTGGATTTAATACCAGAGCATTTATGTGTCAAAGAACCAGGGATAATGACAGAGGTATGCTATAAGAACCCCATTTCTGGTTCCAATTATGGGCAGGGGCTAAGGTTTTGTTTGATTTTGTATCAGGTGTAGGGACCGACAACATATCAGTAAAGCTGTTAGGTCAATCACCCTGGCCAAGCCAGGAGAGTGTAAATGTAAAGTGGTAAAAGAAATGCTACTGGAGAATCAAAGCCAAGTAGAAAGACAAGAGTGCTATCTGTAGAGAGAACATCGTTGTCACTGAGTTAGTAATACTTTTCCAAGAGGTATGTCCGTTGCAACGAGAATATCATAGCATGGGAAGCTTTAAATAAATAGTTAGTCTTGATAATAAAAGATGCAAAATTTGATCAGGATTTTTGCTGGAAAGAAGAAGAAAGACCTCAGTTATTGAATAGAGTTAGAAGAGATTTTTCCTTTTTGATAGTTGAATCCAATGGAGTCATCTGGTGGCCAGCCCAGCTCAATGTCCCAGAAAAAGATGACCAGACAGTTGATAAGAAAAAAAGATGATACACCATTGCTTTTTGCAGCTAGAGCAGGAAATTTAGGTGCTGTAATGGAGATCCTAACTGGTACCGGAGAAGAAGAATTGAAGGAATTGTTAGAGAAGCAAAACCAATCAGGAGAAACTGCCCTTTATGTTGCCGTGGAATATGGTAATGTTGATGTTGTTAGAGAGATGATAAAGTATTATGATCTTGCTGGTGCTGGTATCAAAGCAAGAAATGGATTTGATGCATTTCACGTCGCTGCAAAACGAGGGGATTTAGGTAAGATATAATCTTAGAGTTTTCCGTTTGCTAATTACCTTTTAGGAACAATGCTTGAGTTTTGTTTTGTATTGCTGCAGAGATATTGAGAGTCCTAATGGAGGTCCATCCAGAATTGTCTATGACAGTTGATTTAACAAACACTACAGCTTTGCACACGGCTGCAACACAAGGGCATATAGAGATTGTGAATTTTTTGTTGGATTCAGGCAGCAGCCTAGCAACCATTGCTAAAAGCAACGGAAAAACTGCCTTGCATTCTGCAGCTAGAAATGGACACTTGGAGGTTGTGAGAGCACTTTTGACAATAGAGCGTGGGATAGCGACAAGGAAAGATAAGAAGGGGCAGACGGCACTTCACATGGCAGTGAAGGGGCAGAACGTTGTAGTGGTGGAGGAGCTCATTCATGCAGAGCCTTCATCCATAAACATAGTTGATACTAAGGGCAACTCAGCCTTACATATAGCAACCAGGAAAGGAAGAGCTCAGGTAAATTTCTCCTTCTCTCTAACCTCTTAACACATCAGCAAGGAATAAAATTTTGTGATTATTTTGTGGATGATTCAAAAAAATTTCAAGATTGGGTCTTGTTCCTGTTAAGCTCAGGAATTGGAGTGTCACAGTTTTCAATTTAGTCGAATCATCTTTTGGTTTTACTTTCAGTTCTATAACAAAGCATATTTGTTGACAACACATGATTACTGATTGAAAAGTCTGAATTCAAGGCAAACTTCGTTGTTTCAAAATCTATCTGTGGTATTCAAAAGATGGGGCATGCAACTTAAGTTTCTCCATAAGCAGCTCGCATGCCTAATTTATTTTGTCGAATTTTCTTAACTGTTTTGTTAAGATTTTCATTACAAAGGAAAAACAAATCCCGCAATGGTGCACCTTATTTGAGTTTCTGCTTCCTTTATTGGTTTGAAATCACACTGCTATTTGACTTCTACACAAAATTCTGAAATATCTGTCAGTTTTGCTTTATTTGACTGAACTTGTCGGAACTATGATTGTTCAAGGTGATCTAGTTGAATTTTAGACCCTCGGTCGAATAACATCAGATTGGGCATATAATATAAGTAAATTGGATATATTCCAGTCCAAGACTCTTACTGAAACCAAAAGCTTTGGGGCTTGAAAATTGTAATCTTCATGCGAAATTTTGGATCAATAGTACAACCAATTTTCTAGGTTGTACTTCTACATGATAATGAATTTAGAATGTGCAATCATTCCGTTGATGATGATAGGAGTAAGCTGACATAATATTGTTCTGTTTGTGCAGATTGTTACACTGCTACTTCAGCATGGTGAAACTGACATGATGGCTGTTAATAGGACTGGTGAAACTGCTCTTGACACTGCAGAGAAAACTGGCCATCCCGAAATTCGAGTCATTTTGCGGGAGCATGGCTGCCAGAGTGCCAAAATTATTAAGCCACAAGAAAAAAACCCAGCGCGAGAGTTGAAACAAACAGTAAGTGACATAAAACATGAAGTCCACTACCAGCTAGAACACACACGTCAAACTACAAAGCATGTGCAAGGTATCGCTAAATATGTCAACAAAATGCACGCAGAAGGGCTTAACAATGCCATCAACTCGACAACTGTAGTTGGTGTTCTCATTGCGACAGTTACCTTTGCAGCCATCTTCACTGTCCCTGGCCAATACGTGGACGACCCTTCAGAAATTCCACCTGGACAGTCTCTTGGAGAAGCAAACATCGCCACAAGAGCTCCATTCATCATATTCTTTATCTTTGATTCTATTGCGCTCTTCATTTCTTTGGCAGTTGTGGTGGTGCAGACATCAGTTGTAGTCATAGAGAACAAGGCAAAGAAGCAATTGATGGCAATTATAAACAAATTGATGTGGATAGCTTGTGCGCTTGTTTCGGTTGCATTTTTGGCACTGTCATATATTGTCGTGGGCGAGCATGAGAAATGGCTGGCTATCGGAGTGACAATTATAGGAGCAACTATAATGGTTACAACTTTGGGGACAATGTGTTACTGGGTTGTAAAACATCGGATTGAGTCCTCAAATATGAGAAGTATACGAAGATCATCTCTGGGTAGCAGGTCACGCTCGTTTTCAGTTTCTGTGATGTCAGACTCTGAGATTTTTGACAACGAACGTAATAAAATGTATGCTATTTAAATGTCCTACAATGGGATCACTTTTTTCTTTTATAAGTCGAGTTTTGAATGTAAATCTCTCACCAATGGATCGTAGTTTATTCTTCTTCTATAAATTCTTGTAATTACTACTGTAAGACCATATCACAGACGTTCCTAAAAGAGAACTGAATACAAGAACATAGCAGCGTACTGTCCCAAGGGTAACTTCTTAACCCTATCTCATGAACAAGGATAAAATGGATTCAGGAAAGAAATGCGTACGCAAGGGTTATTATTTGGCCCTCAATTGTTGCATTAGCATATAGTTTGGCTTTTTACGAATGACAATTCAAGGTGTTATTCAAGTTATGTTGGCATTTGTAAACTTCAAATCAGGAGCTTGTGAGCATGGATTCTTTACATTGGGGGGCCATGCCACAGCAGGAAACAAGATGATCGATCATTCATTAAGGATCGATAGGCCTGGAGAGCTTGTTTGCATGGAAGAATTTGGACAGCTATACCTTTTGCATCTGGCAGAAAAGGGTTTGGACATGGGGACATCATCACCAGATCCGAAATGCCATTACCTCATTAAGTGAACTAGGCATGAAGTTCAAAATCTAGAAAAGAAAGAATTGAGGGGTAGGAGGTGAAAGCACTTAAGATGAATGAAGCAATTGTAACTTCATCAGGTTTTTGCTAGGAAGGAGTGTTAGGAGTCTTCCTTGACTGTGTCGTTACCTTACTATTAGTTGTGCTATATAAGCTTTAATGGTTAAACGGTGTGTACTGAATGTTAAAGAAATTCTCTCCTCTGTCTACTCCTATCTGTTTCTTCTCTGCTTTTCTCTTATAATATTATTGTTCTTGAATAATTCTTCTTTCTTCCTTAATTCCCAAACTGTATTGTAACAAAGAGGTTGGAGCCTAATTTGATCAAGAGGGCATACAGATTTGGGAGGCAAATCTCAAAAAATAAACAAGCGATTAGAACAGGCTCCAGGAGTAGTGTGTGTGTGTGTGTGTGTATTTTGGCCAGATTCCATCCATGAAGTCGCACGCCAAGTTTTTAGGAGCCACACTACTAGTTGAACAACACAGCAAGCTTGTGGATGGCTAAAAATGGTAATGTTGCGTCTTAAATTAACAGTGAAAAAAGAAAAGAGCGTGTTTTCTTGTTCTTGATTTTGATCTAGAAAATTGAACGAAATGTTTTGGATAGTTTTGCTGAGTTTCAGTTGATTTTGTTATTCCTGTCCTTGAAATGTTGATAACTGGGAACATGCTCTTGTAATCATGTCCTTGAAATGGTGGCCATTGAAATACGGAAAGGATCTCCACCGGATTCCTCGAGGATAACTAGGAGGTTTCCTGAAGGTTCAAGGAACGCTCGAGCAACATGGTGCCTAATAGAGAAAGGAAAGGAAATGTGCGCATTAATCAACATAAGTTCGAATATGTTGTTAAATTTTTAGGACTTGTGTGTGCACGAGTATGAGGTTTATTGTTACTATTTATCATGTCAAGATCTGAATCCCAGGTTTATAACTAGCAAGATAAAAGTGGTATAGTAAAGATATTTTATCTATACTAAGCCTTATAATGTACAAATCATAAAACAAATTATATAAAGATTTCATAGTGTTTCAATAATTTTCAAAATATTATTTTCTTCAAAACCAATAAAATCAAATAACACTTCAAAAAAGTGATATCATAAAGATATTTTATCTATACTAAGCCTCATAATGTACATATCATAAAGCAAATTATATAAAGATTTCGTAGTGTTTCAATGATTTTCAAAATATTGTATTCTTCAAAACCAATAAAATCAAATAACACTTCAAAAATTCTAATCATCAGATAAAGCAAAACAAATAATCCGTAATATTTATTACATTGTTAAAATCCGAACTTAATTAAAACAATGTAATAATGAAGTGTTTAAGATATCGAATCAAAACTAAAAGGAAAGTCTCGCGGAACAAGCAAAGCATACCGACAAAAATAAAAAAACATGAACACTCAACAAAGTTCACTTGCTAACGGAAACTAAGAACATGAAATAATATTAAAAATGAAGGGGTGAGTTCAACTAACTCAGTGAGAGAATACCATTTAATATACATTTTAGCTATTTATAAGTATAAGCCATCAATTGTGATAATATAGAAGTAAAATGACTGAAACAAAAGTAAACATACACATATTAAGCATACTAATATAAAGTAGTGCAATGCATGTCAGAGATCAGATGACACCCGAAGATGACTACTATGAAAGGATCAGTCATCATAGGTTAGTGCCTTTCTTATCAGCTATGTATATAGAATACTATGTGCATATATAATAACTACTCTTCGTTAACATAGAGTTACTACCAAGTATATCAATATTGAGACATAATAGATACTCATATAATTATCAAAGCAATGTATATCATATTAAATAGAATTTAGTTCAACAGAATGAGAATGTAAATTCAAGAAAATGACTAAAATAATCTAATTTAACAAACCCAATAAAACTCTATTATTGAGTCAACCAATAGACCAAAATGACCAACCAATCGACCGCTATCACAAGCCAACCAATAATAACAAGCAAACTGGTCGACCGGTTGATTGAGATTCCTAGAATCTCGATCTGCCACTCTTCAAATTTGCAGATCTCAAAACAAACGACTTATTCCTCTAAAACGCATAATTCTAGCCATCAAATTAGTTTGTTTTAAGCTAACTAACATTCCAATGCTTTAACTAAAACTTCTAGATCATTCAATCATTAAAATCTTAACAAAACCCTAATTTCTTCTTTAATCATTCTATATTCAAATTCCTAATAAAAAATAATGTAAGACGAATCAATTAGTTGCTTCTTCAACATTTCTTGAACCAAAACTCAAGCTAAAACTGAAATCCTTAGTGTATATGGTTGTAAGTCACAACAAGGAGGAAGAAAAGAAAAGAGAAAAAGCAAATCCTCTTGCAACCTTTTTTTTATATACCTAGCCTAGGTTAGTTTTGTTAGGTTTGGGCTGTCAAGAGTTAGAGTCTTACATGTCATCTTAATACACTTATCATTTATATTTTCTACTTTGTATTACACTCTATTATAAAGATTGATTCTAGTTATATTCACCATTTCCTACTTTGTCTCATCAAACTTCTAGCTTCTTAAATTGAGCATTGACAAGCATGTGTATACTGGGACAATGCTACCATATACATGTTTAGTAAACCTTTTAGGGCCTATTTATCCAGACGGCTAGGAATCCTTTTAAGACCAATAGGTTAGCTAACTAGCCAACAAGTAATGGCTAGAACATTTCCCTTAGAGTCTCCCTATAATACAACATTAGGCAAGCATGTTGTCTATGAGATTTCATAAGAGATGTGACAGGACAATATCAAGATAAAAAAAAAAACGATCGACTGTGTAAGGCACACAGTTGAAACCTCCATTAGATTCGGAAACTAAGAACGAGATTACCATCGCATCGGCTTGGATGTCCCGAATGTTCTCGGGTCGCCTCATATTTTCCTTAAATCTAATTAATCAACACCGGGTGGTGATGGAGATTTATTGCGGCCTTCTCTTGTTCATCAACTCGAACCTCATTCTTTTGCAGTTGATGTTACGATCAATCGTGCTCTTTAGACTATCTGCTGATTGTCAGCTTATTCAACTGATGTACTTAACATTTTATTATCAATGAAATTGATAAACTCTTACAAAAAAAAAAAACCAAGTGAAAACGACATCACAAGAAATCCAATCATTACAAGTTTTCAAGATAAAATATTATTATAATATGACATGAAAGAGTTTTTAAAACATAACATGTTATCCGATCATTTTAAAAGTTTATCTTATTTTCAAATGAATAAAATCTTAAGCTTATTTTTTAAAAAAATAGGCTTAAAAGCGTTAAACTATTTCTATATTTTCTAAAAGTTTAGATTACCTTTTTCTTCTTCTAATTTTACCCCTTTTGAATTATAATTCATCGAGATGTTCATGAGACAAGAAGACCCATGGTGGAGAATGTCTTTGCACGTCATGGTGGCGTGATTAAATTCCCTCGAGCGTGGAAAAGAACGAAGAGCAGAGCTAGTGATCAATAATTAATCAGTGCATGTATGTATAATAACTTAAACCTAAATTGACTTTCTTGTTCCCCTAATATATTATTATAATTTTTAAACCTAAAATTTGATGAATGATAAAGATGACAAGGAACTGAGAGGACTTCCTTTTCCGATCAGCTGAAGCCCAGTAGCGAAGGAAGATGACACCACACACCGCTGAGTTACGGCCCATTTGAGGATTTTATTATGCTGGCAACATATAAAAAAATTATTTACAGAAATGATTATTTTTTGCTGATTTAGTTTTTATTTATAAAAATAATCAAACTAAAATTTTATAAAATATAAAAAATAAAATCTAAATCAGTTCAAACCGACCGGTTTCAATTCAGTTCGGTTATTTTATATTAAAAATCAAAACCCAACCGATCTATTTCAGTTTGGTTTTGGTTCGGTTTTGTTATTTCATATTAAAAAAAATTGTATTGTTTTTTGGGATTTTTTGTACTTTCTAATGGGTTCAGTTTGGTTTTTCGGTGATTCGGTTGAGATTTTTCGGTTTCAAACCTGTGAAATCAAAACTGAACTGAATATTTTTTTAAAATATTTCAATTAATTTAATCGTTTTTTTTATGATTCGATTTTTTTAATTATTTTTTATTGTTTTCTCAGTTTAATTGATTTGTCAGTTTTTTACGCACTTCTAACTTCAATATTCAAGAAAGAAATTTGCCGCCAAAGGATGAAGATTATTTTATATTTAACAACAAAAAAAAGAATAGTCAATTAAAGATTAAAAACACATGAAAAACAATTTGGGCTGCAAGAATTTGTCCTACTAATTAATACATTGTTGACTCTCAAGCTAGCATGTATGAGTAACATTGATTGCTCAGTAAACGTCTTTAATTTTATTACTAATCTTTTGTCTAAAAAGATATTTTCATGTTTATTATACATCAATTATTTTTCTTTTCAATATTTATAAATATTTTATGATATTTTAAAATAAAATAAGCATGCGAGACTGGTTGACTCGTTGCTGCCCACGGTCTCACTTAGAAAAATAATTTTGCAACCCTATTTAGTATTTAGGGCTTTTCCATGGGTCGGGTAACTTACCCAATCCACCCTAGAAAGAAAAACCAGGAGTAGGTCACTACTAAAACATTTGGCCCATTAACCATGGTTAAGATTATTTCTTTTTTGTTCCTTATCAGAACTATGGTTAGGGTTTTGGTTGGGTTAAGTTCATTTTATATTTTACAGCTCATTTTTCGAACTAAAAAATATCAATAAATCAGTAATATTTTGACTGGTTTCAAAATAAACAAATAAAGATACGGCGTGCGCGTATAATTCTTGAAAATAGTCTCCTTGTCCATTATGTTGACCACACGAGCGTATATAGGCTAATCAATATTATTTTTTTCCCCTTGGAAAATGAATTAAGTAGTCGGTGGGTTAATATGCAGATATATTTTATGATACTTACAATATAAAAAATATATAATAAGAAGAGAGAAACATAAGAGATTAAAAATAACTTTTTTAATTAATAGACTAGATAATTTTTATAATGTTTTGGTAAAAATTATATCTCTTTCTTGGTAAGAATTATAATTAACTAGTGACCTCGCAATTATATTATCCAATATGAGACAAAATACAAAAATAATAGAGAAAATTTAATAGAAAAGGATTGACAAGGGACATTAAAAACAAGATTGAAGTCACAAAAGGGAATTAATTAAAAAACTTGTAGTTTAGGAAAGAAATTGACAGAAGTCCAAAACCTAGCCAGAACTTGGTAGTCTACGTACCCAATGAATGAATTATGCTGGTGTATACTTAACAATTTTTTGATTATCTTTCCGCTAGTTATAAATAAAAAAAAACTACAGCCACGCGTGACCTCAAATTCTGAGAGAAGCAGTGATGTCATGGAGCTCACAAGTTTCCGGAATACTACTTTAATGCCCAAAGCACATCCTGGATCCCTCGGAAGACAAATCGACAAGTCGAGTCAAGATTGGCTGCTTGCATAAGATCATGAAGAACCTTCGAAGAAGGAGGTGCTTAGAACAGTGACACCATGTTCGTTTCACTTGGACCTCTCCCATCCTTTCGCCTAAGAACAACTAGCTGCTAGCTACCTCTCTTGATTGTGATGTTTTCAAGCAGCATTCACGCCTGATAAAATCACAATCTTTAATTAGCATCGACATTCTCCACTTGTTCATCTATATTAATCATAATAGAATCACACCTTTTAATTTGGCAAGAGGAAAAGAAACGGCGTAGTGATGAATACATCATGAACAGTGTAGTTCCATCAACTGGGATGTAATGTGATCAAAGACAGCAGCATCATGAGTGGAAAGAAATTGGACAGGAACATGCAAAAGTGGATCAATGATGTCTGTAAAATATACAAGTCTCGGCTAGTTTAGCCAGTAGAATGTCGCGGCAGAGTAAAGTGCACGAATAATTAAAGATGTTGAAATAAAAGTCATGCCACTTTGGAAAGGAATTATAGATAGATCCAAGAGCTGTTGATCATAGAGCTAGGCCCAATAGCCATGAAAAAGTTTAGCTTTATATATCGAATGTCTCAGATAAATCCTTCCCCGAAGAAGGGATGATCCAGTGCAAATGTATCTAGCTAGGCTGGCCGACAACTTCCTAGTAACTTCCACATGCTTATCCAGGCACATATGTCAGGCACTACGTACCGACATATAATATATGTATCCATCGCACCTTTTGCTTTCCTTTTGCCCATTTGGAGATATGTGGAATTGTCGACATGGCTCTTCGAGGGGGATCAAGTGACATTATTTTATAGCTTTGAATAGACATGGAGGGATGCTTTTTTATTAAGAAAAGACCCTTCGTGCGCGCCAAGCAGCTCCTCTTGCCTGCATGCATGGTATATGAATTCGATCAAGCCACCAGGCTTGGTTTTTTTTGTTTTTTCTTTCTTCCCTCGATGGAGGTGAATATCATAAAATAAATTCACGGGAATATATCAGCTTGGGAGCTAATATTCCAATTAAAATATGCAAAAAGTAAGTCTAAAACTCGAGATGAAAGGGATTAAATTTAATCAGCTGTATTTGATTAATTAGTCAGATTAATAATATCCAGGGTTATGTCTATGTCGACTATATTTCGCATTTCTTTTATTCGAAAGAAAAATAAAATAAAATAAAATCGGACCATCATGGGTGAGTTCACATAGCATGCTCTGAATAAGAAAAAAAAAACACCCCCTGCAGCCTCCATTTTAGTTGGGTGTCGTTGATCTGGTCCCACGTCATCTTCCCTGTCTTTTATGCTGGACTCAACTTCTTATTATTATTATTATCAATTACTAATCGAGTGTTTCTTCCCTGGTTAATATTTATCCTTAAATATGCGACCACCCAACCAACCATCTTGCCCATAGCTACGTGGAGCACACACAGGCACACCATGTAAATGTTCATTAGTGTGATGAAATTCAAGGAAGTGGTCGTTGAATTATACTAAATTTGAAATTATTGTCACCATTATTTTGATATCACATCATGCATTACTTTGAAATTAAAAAAAAAAAAAACAATATCACGGGTGATTATAGTGGAAGACGACCCTTTAGGCATACTTAATTGGTTCTACAACTCTAGGATACCATTATTTCGAGTGGTCGCGCTATGCTGCGGTCTGATTAAAAATTAATTCAATTATAAAAAAAATTTATGAATAATGTGAATTTTTTTATTGATGATAAAAGAATCTGGAAAGCGCATTAAAAGCTTGGCCAGTGTATTAAATAAAATCAATTAATTATTATATGTATTAATAAATGTTAAAAAGAGATGCTAACAATAAACAAAAACTGAACCGGGATTCCAAGCAATAGATGCAGAAAAATTGTGATCCATCATGTGATTCAACATCTTTATTTAATCATGTATCATTTTAAAATAGATCATCATAAACCATAAAAAAACAAATAAAATATAAC
>Ga0307517_10003304_pt1 | contig 25186 bp, 23 predicted proteins | sample 23_EM_MG_FD_194515 | JGI IMG/M metagenome (GOLD analysis project Ga0307517, IMG submission 194515) | Populus trichocarpa ectomycorrhiza microbial communities from riparian zone in the Pacific Northwest, United States - 23_EM | ecosystem: Host-associated > Plants > Roots > Unclassified | place... | reverse complement strand
TAGATCATAAGTTCTAATTGCTGCATTGTAAAAAGAAAAGGAGGAAAAAAACCTAGAACCTACACCATCAACAGGGAAAGGAGTTTACATTTTGAAGTTTCAGAAGCATTCTTCCAAGATCAGAATAACCACTACATCGTGAAGCCTCCATGGCAAATTCCTTCCAGACCATCACATCACGAGCTGGGTCTACTAAAGCCTATGACAAGTTTAAAAGAACAAAGAGAGAAATTGCAAGGAAACAGTAACAAAGGCATGAGTATCAATAAGTATTTGAACAAAAAAACAACAAAAGATTAAAAATCATACCTCAGAATGAAACTGATCGACAATATTCACCATGGCAACAGCCAGCTTTTTCATTATAAACCGCCGTGCAACACTCATATCTTTAACCATTTTTAGCCCAATTTTGTGAGTCTTATATGCAATAGGCTCTGGAAATCCATTGATTGGTTGGACAAGCAGCATATCTGCCCAGGAATAATTTCTGGTGTGAGGAAAAAATATCACAAAATACTGCTTTCGATCATGAGTTGGTTTGGCTCTCAAAGTTGACAATGGCCAGTCTGCCCGTGCACATCTGATTCCAGCCTGCCACTTGCCTCTCCACTATACTTAGAAAATCATAGGAGTATCAGCATGAAAATCAAACTTGGGAAAAATCCCCAGTAATATACAGAAATTTAAAAATTCCTGGATTAAAAAAACTTTTCCTAGTAAAAACTAACATGTGAAAGACAATGCCAGGGGAGCCCCAAAAAAAGGGTAGTGCACCAACAGCACAATCCAACCCTCAAAAGATTAACATTGCATGTGACATCTTACAATCAACATTTTCTGTACAGCATTTGCTAGAGACCAACTGTTATTTCATGGAAGCAATAATATATAAATTTAAAAAAACAAAAAAAAAATTACCTTGACCCATAGTGCCACAGATTCATCGTGTTCTAGCCAGTTAGGCTCTAAAAGAGATGGCTCTCCATACCTACAGCTGTTTGGTTCGCTTTCAATGGTGTCAACAATTAAATTAGAGTTTTCAGAGGCTGCATTGGGTTCTGTGTAATAATTCTGTACGTTTATGTCATCTTCTCCAAAATCCTGAGAATCACAGGATAACCTTTGGCTCTCTACCTGACAATCAGAATATGAAGTTCCACCTTCAGAAATATGCAATCTGTCTACTGTCCCTAGTCCCTCACATTGTCTTTCTATACGAGACTCTTCTACATTTAGCAATAAGTCATTCACTCTGCCATCATCCATTGCAACTTGTTCTACACGTTTAAAACCATTAGATTCTCCATCATAAGTAAAATCTGTCTCTGAACGCTGTCATTCACAATCAGATTCTCCAACATACTGAACACCATTACAAGGAAGCACGTCCATAATTTAAACTGAAATCTGCAGTCCCACAAAACATGTAGTGGTCATTCCAAACTCATTTCCCTGTTCAAGTGCAGGTCAATAAATCAAACAGTCAGAGAGAAATGTTCAGAAAAAAAAAAGCTGCCAGTCATAAATGGTGGTAATTAAAGGCGTCCTTGATAAGTAAACTTCCAAACAATCTGTAGTCCAGTAATTCAACATAGTGTGTTTTCTTGTTAGCTAATCAAGCCAACTATTGGCCCAACAAATTCTCAGGCATGGAGGGAAAACCACATGGCATATAATCAATATGCATGCCAAATTTCCAGGTTTAAGCACATCAAATAAAAAGGAACCTCCCACCAACCATGGTAATGCTTTATCTAACTATAGTAAGCATGCATCAATTCAAGCCTTCTTCTCTATAGCAACAGAAAAAGATAGTGCAGAAAAGTTTTCAAACACATAAAAATCAGCACTTTTTCCACAGAATAAATATAGAGTACTACGCTGTGGGAAAAAGCGACTTGCAAATACAAGCATACATAATAGCCTAATGGCTAGAAGGCTTGACAAAGAGATTGAAGAATCTTTAATCATAAATAATTTGACATTACAAAATCAGACTTAAAAATCCCCCCTTTAACATGTAAACACAGAATACCATGTCCCTTTCAATTGAGATTTTCAAACAACACTTACAAATCCAACAAGGAAAGCAAGCAGGCAAAAGCTTTTATTACTTTCACTGTTATATTTATATATTAAAAAAAAATGTTCTACAGCTTTCCATGTACCAGGGGACGTTAGCAAGAAGAGCTCCGATTCAATACAACTTGGGAGCAGGGCCTATTGCTTTCATCAAGTATGAATTCCTAAGGTGCTAGGGCCAAATAAAATTCAGAACTGTACTTGGGATTTGTTTTTTCAATCACTCCACCATAGGGAAGCTCTCTTGTGATGAGGTAATTGGAGACCACATTAGAAAAGGAAGGCGATACAGGTGCAAAGGGTCAACGCTTGTACGAGCGATATCATTCAAAAGAAGCACCTTGAAAGGGGGGGTTGTGAATTCTAATCATTCTTGAGGTGGGGAAAGGAAACACCAAAATATCCATTACTATTGCAGGGACAGTACTGACTCAAGGTTTGCATATCATGACCTCATTCAGTTAATGACTTCTAATGTTTCACAAGACCACTACAAGAAAGGAAGATAGAATGATTGTAACCATCTCTAAAATAATGAACAACTCATCTTATCATTGAATTTCCACAGAAACCCACAACAATCTAACTGTAAAAAAGATCATGTTTTCATCAGTTTTCAAAAAAGATTGTGACCCATTATTCTGAATAAACAAAATTTCCCTAGTTTTCGCTTTTGCTAGTCATTTGATATTAAGTGAACATCCTTCAACAGTTGAAAACTGAAGTTATCATTCCTCTCTTCAGTTAATAAAAACTCAAAGATACTGAGTTGCCTAATGATTCCAAAGCCCAACCTGGTTATTTGCAATTTCTACATCTTAATCTTTTTCTATATTAGTACAGTAAAGTTCTATCACTGCATAAAAAAAAAGTCAGTCTGAATGAAGTCACTTCCCTCTGTATCTCATCCAGGTCACCTTATGTGCATAACTTACCGTGGTTGCTTATTTGTAATAAATTTGCAAAGTATTATCATTTTTCCCCTAAAACTGACCTCATTAAATGAACATAATGTGTTCATATGTAATTGATTAAAAAAAGGAGATGTTGATATTTTAATATAAAAAGAGGAGCAAAATCTACTCCCATTACATTCAATTAAGAATCCCAAAAAAGCCAATTAATTAAAAAATGATTGAATTTTAATTTATCAAATTAATACAATGCAGATAAAAACAAATGCAGCTGTCATCAAAATCTAGGGGGTTTCCGCACCTAGCAAAATTCAAATCAACATGCAGGCGTGCAGAACCCATGTACATTACAGAGGCTTCCGAAAGCAAAAAATTAAATTTTGTTTCTCTATCTTCTCTTACAAACTTGTAAAACATAGCTTCTGCTACGGTACAAGACAAAGTAGCACGACTAAATAACACATGAAACAAAACAAACATTATAAATTAATCGACAACAAAAATTAAATAAGGCCCAGATCCTTAAAAACCAAAAACCCACCTCAAAGACTCAATCTTTTTGCAGAGATTATCAGTTAAAACCCTAACCCACCAAACCCAGATACAAAACGTGCCATGGAACCGTACATTAGCATCATTTCACCATTAATCGTTGCAGTAACTGTAAGAAAACAACAATGGATTCACACCATCCAAAACCCACAACCAGATTTTTTTGTACATGATCAACATCATGTGAAACATGCATGACCTAGAAGATGATCCAAAATTAAATAAAAACCCCCTATTTAATTAACCAGATAGACCTAAAATCCCTAAATAAAAGTCCTTGTGCCAAAAGGGTTTGTTTTAATTGCATGTCTTCTATTTTTTCTCGGGGGTATTAAGGTGTTTTTGTACTTGTATATATATATATTTGTTGGGACACCAGCCGCAGCAGCTGCTGCTATATACCAGACATACATGCATACCAGCAGCAGCAATAGCTAGGTCTTCCAATTGATTGCAAGAAAATAAAATGTGACACACATGCATAAAAATAATAATAAGTCAATGGACAAAACAAAAGAGAGAGAGATAGTTAGGCGCTGTAAATGTAGCTTTAAAGAATATGAGAGTGAGCTTGCAAGGAGAGATGAGATCACCTTTTTTTCCCAGTAGTGGTGTAATTGTTTTGGAAGGTTATGGCCTTGAGGGTTAAGGTTAGCGGGGCTGAGGGTGGTTTTTTTGTTCTTTTTGGTGCGAATGTCCCATGTTTTTATCAAAATTGGCCAGTGAGATATGTGTTTCTGTGGGCAACTGGGGGATATAGGTCCCGTGACCAAAAAAAAACAGAGAGAGAGAGAGAGAGAAAGAGAGAGGAAGGGGAAATATATAATAAATCTAGAGAGAGAGAGAGAGAGGGAGGGAGCAACAAAAAGACGTGATCTGTGGTGTGTTTACGAGGAGATGTAAAAGCTGGCTTAGGCTAAAGAAGTGCGATTCTAAAGGGCTGTTTTGTGGGGATTTTTTTTAAAAGGAAAAATATTACTTGCTGTTGTTGTGCTATGTTTTCAAGAGAGTGGTTGATTTTTATGATTATGCTTATTTTTAAAAAATAAATTATTTAAAATATACTGAAATAATATTTTTTTTATTTTTTAAAATTTAATTTTGATATTATCATATAAAACAATAAAAAATTCAAATCTTTTCATTAATTTTAAAACACAAAAAAATAATTTAAAATTTAAAATTTAAAAAAATTAATTTAAAAAAAATATATTCTTACAGCACAAAAACAAAAGCTTTTAAGGTTTTTTTTCAGTGGTTTATGTCGATGCTGTTGAAAAGGGTTTTATGTTTCCAAGATTACTAGGCATCGAGATACGAGATTTAGGGCACATCTTATTGAGTTCTGTTTAAAGACCGTAGCCGAACTTCCAACAACGGCGTCGTAGCATCCCTTTCGTACTCTCTTTTTTTTTTTCTTTGGTTCAAGATTTATAAAATAAAAACTGAAAGGTTGAGTGAATTACGATTCGGTCTTTGTAGTTTTTATGGGTTTTGTAAATTAGTTTTCTAGTTTTTTAAATTATAAGTTAGTCCTTTGACCCATGTTGACTGTTAATTCTTTTTAAAATTCCCATATTGAACTCTTTTAAGTGCATTTCTAATTTTGATTGTAGTAGGTGATAATTTGATCATCTATTAGGAGGGGTAGCCATAAACCTCAAACAGGATTAGTCTCACCCTTTAAAAGAGTGTGAGGATATCTGGGTAAGAACAAAAAAATAAAAAATATTTTAGGCGACAAAAAAAAAATTAAATGTTAGGAAAAACTAATAAAAGGATTGAGTTACAAAACATATAACAATATAAGACTCAATATTGAGTTTTTTAAACTAAAAGAATTGACTATTTTTTTCATAAAAGGCAAGGATCAAATATACACTGTACTAATATAAATTTCAAAATCTTTTAGCTAGCTTTACTTTCTTAGTCTTATGTTAGAATATTTTTGGAAATGCGGTGTAAATCGCATTCTCTTAAATTTTGAAAAACAAAATTGCTTAAAATATTTTTTTATATATATTTTCGGATCGTTTTGATGTACTGATGTAAAAAATAATTTTTAAAAAATAAAAAACTTTGTTTTAATGCATTTCTAAACGAAAAACATTTTAAACCATCAACGCTACCACAATTTCAAACACACCCTTAAGATGGTGTTTGGGTCTGCTGCTGCGGCTGGAATTAAAAGTTATTTTAAAGTGTTTGGTTAGTATCAACCACACTTTTTTTTGACGTGGATCCCAGTCCAAAACTGAGGTTGGACCTCAATTTGTGAAAAGCAATTTACAATTGCTTTTCATGCGTGTTCTCCTTTCTCTCACCATCGACATTGCATTAAACATTGTGATACTTTCCCAGCGGCCAAAAGCTCATCTTCCCCTTTGTTCCCAAATTACTGCCATTGATCTAGACTCCCATTTTCTAATTTCATCCTTCCCCTCTGTTCCTTTCTCTCGTCTCTTGCCAAAAGACAACGAAACAATTTATCAAAAATTTTCAAAAACAACCCATACAGGACGCCAAAGTTAGACGCTAGATCGGAGAGCATCCTTGTTCCCCTATGTCCCTTCTTCTTTCAAATGAAGATATGTCACCTTTACCTTCACTAATTTGTCCCTCAATTGTTTCGGTTTACAGAAAAACACAACAGATTCGTGCTGGGAAAAGTCACACGAGCGATAGACCCGTAAGTTCCTGCCTTATCTTCATCTTCAATTTTTTTCTTAATTTAGCTCAAAATTTCATTTTTGTGCTAGGTCTCCATTGTTTCGGTTTGCAGAAAAATACAGTAGATCCGTGCTGGAAAAAGTCACACGAGAGAGAGACCCGTAAGTTCCTGCCTTATCTCCATCTTTAATTTTTTTAATTGAGCTAAAATTTTCATTTCTGTGTTGCTTCATGATCTGTTTACTGTGCGTAATTATATGTTGTTCTTCGTTGAAATCTGTTCTGTTGTTGATGTCTACTAGTTTACAGTGCTGCTGCTTGATTTTTGTTTGTTTACTAGAAACAATGTTATGCATCATGTTGATCCGTTTATTGTGTGTATTATATGTTGTTTGTGCTTGATAAATGGTAGAGTTCTTTGTTGTGCGTTTGTTTAAAAAAATCCTAAGGAATGACCTGTTAGCATGTCCTTAGTGTAGGATTAGACCAAATTCTTACTGTCTATTACTTTGATTTCTACTTTTGAAGGAAATTAGAACTTTGATTTTGCATTTGTGTGTTTAGATGGTGAGAAAGAAAGGTGTGTTACTTTGAATCTAGAAATATATTCTTGACTTTTTATTTTTTTCCTCTAATTTCTGAGAATCCAAACAGCCTGTGTTTCTGCACCTGGTTATTTTCTTTTAAGGTTATGTTCTGTTCTGTTATGTTCTGAAGGGTTGTCCAGTGAAGATATGATAAAAGTGATTCAAAAAGAGAAAAATTCTCATTGAATGGAGTTCAAGATTCTATAAAGAAGTAAACAGAAACTAAGTTTTCTGAACAATTAAAATAGAATTAATGGGTTTCAATTAGTTTTCATGATAAATTGCAACTCCTTCTGGTTTACTTGGAATTAACGGGAACATTCTCATTCAAATTAAATACATGGTCAATGTTTGTTGCTAACCACATAGCTTTTGTAAATGCAGAACATTGATTGTTTTTGTATTGGTTGAATCCATGATTATATATGTCCCACAAAGTAATTAATATCATTGATTGATTTTAAACTTTTGTTAAATGTTTTAAAAGATATCATGGAAGGTCTTGAATCTTTGGATAAAGCTGCTTGGACAAAGAAAATGTTGCATATATTTTGTGATCTATGCATTAAGGCCATAGGTATGGAAATGAGACTGAATACTCATTTCGATAAAACGGGGTAGAAATTTCTTATAACATCATTCAAAGAACAAACTGACCATGCATTCACTAAAACACAACTGAAAAACAAATAGGATGGATGCAAAAAGGATTGGAGGATATGGTCAAAGCTGGTTTCTGAAACTAGTGTCGGTTAGAGTAGTGAATTAGGAACAATTTCAGCTACTGATGAGTGGTGGAAAGCAAAAATTCAGGTAAATTCCTCATCATCCTAACAATTTCATTTCTTGTTGTCAAATTTCAGAAAAAAGTTCAATTCATGATTCTTCATTACTTGTACTTATTATATGCACGAAATAAGAGGAGCAAAAAAATTCAGACAACCGTCTTTGAAGATTAAATTTGACAGAATGTTTTCCAACATTATCGCAACTAGAGAGTTTGCATGGGCTCCTTCGTCAGGAGTACTTGGTGGCAATGATGTCAATCCTGGCACAAACAAATCCAACATTAATGGTGTTGATTTTGAAGAAGGTAGCGGTGATTCAGAGGAGGATGCGATTCCAAATTTGGACACTAACATGTCTCGAATGGATGGTGGGGGTGAATATGTCAAGCAAAAGTAACATAAAGAGCAGTGGCAAAAGAAAAGAACGAGATCCTTCCGAGGGTTGAGGTAGAAAAAAGAAAACGTTTGGAATTGGTGTTCAGATGCTATCAAGGTAGGATCAACTACTAGAGAGTATGTTGACTAAGAGCGATTCAACTTCTTTGAATATGGATCGGGTAGGCTGTAGTATTCCCGAGGAGATGGCTGAGCTCCACTCAATTCCTGGATTTTTGGTTGATGATGATTTTCACGACTTTGCTACGGATTATCTTGGTTTAAGAAGGAAACGAGAAATGTGGTACAATATGGGTACTCTTGAACATAAGTTCAAATGGTTGCAACGAATGTATGCACGAAGTAAACGTGCATAACTGACATGGTATGATTTTATTTTTCTTAAATGTTAATTAATTAACAAAATTCAAGTGCTAGCTAAATGTACTGTGTGATGTTATTAGACATGATTGATAATTTATTTCAACATGTTTTATTTTATTTTTGCAGAATAATGTGATAACAGTTTTGAAAAGAGTAGTTTGCAGTTGTAGAAGTTCGTTGGAGTCATCATTGTAGCAGACTGTTGTGTTGCAGTTTTTTTAAAAATTTATATTTCAGACATTGGTCGGTGTATTTATCAACTTTGTACGTTGGTTATCGGATTGTTGAGGTTCGTGTATTTTTTTCAAATTAATATTTCAGAGATTAGTCGGTGTATTTATGGAATTTTTACGTTGGTTATCAAACTATTAAGGTGCATGTATTTTTTTTCAAATTAATATTTCAGAGATTAGTCAGTGTATTTATAGATTTTTTACTTTGGTTATCGGACTATTGAGGTGCGTGTATTTTTTTTTTAATTAATATTCCAGAGATTAGTTATTGAATTTAAGTCAATGTAATTCTGAAATATTAATTGTCAGTATAACTATTTATGGTAGCAAAAAATTAAATGGCACAACAGTTAAAGATAAAAGCTGTAAATGAAAATGATGCATGTAATGATTGCAGAGTGTAGAAATTAAAAACATATAAGGAAAAAAAATATAGAATAATGGGAACAAAAAAGTGGGGCCAAAACATCTTGAATAACTAGGAGAGGACATTAGTTTTGTTGGAATCACGTGAAAGTTTGAAAATGTTGCCTATAAAATAACATATATATGTACTTATTACAGCTCATATATGTCAAAATGTAATTATTTTGAAAGCATAATATTTCAAAAGAGTTGTAAACATCATTTCAATTTTTCTATGAAAAATTTAATTATATGCACACCTGGAGCTATAAATATGTATTATATTAATTATATGCACAAAGAACCATGTATGGTTTCATACAACACAGGGATGCATTGGTTGAATGAGGTTTTAAGAGGTCATTGGAAACGATGTGTCAACATGTTTAGGATGGACACAACCACTTTGTTGAGTCTGTGCAATGATTTAGAAATGCATCATGGCTTAAAACCTTCAAGAAGAATGAGCGTTATTGAAAAGGTGACAATGTTTCTATTTATAATAGTAGTAGGGACGTCAAATAAGGAAGTGTAGGAGAGATTTCAACATTCAGGTGAAACTATTAGTAGATGTTTTAAAGAAGTCCTTAAATCATTATGTTTGTTTGTTGTAGAAGTCATAAAACCAGTAGATCCATAATTTACAAGCACGCCAAGAGAAATTACAATGAATCCAAGATATATGCCACATTTCAAGGTAAGACAAATTTCTTTTTAATATGAAATATTTTATTAAAGTTTATGATTACTTAATTTTTTTTTTTTTGCCTGTAGAATTGTGTAGGTGCAATTGCTGGCACACATGTGCGTGCCTGCATATCAGCTGATAATCAAATTCCATTTATTGAGAGAAAAAGTATACCAACACAAAATGTCATGGCCGTTTGTAGTTTCAACATGCAATTCATATTTGTGTGGGCAGGATGGGAAGACAATGCACATGATACGCGTATTTTTCTTAAGGCTATTGACAATAGCAGTATAAATTTTCCAAAACCACTAGAAGGTTGTGATTTGAAAATAAATTGATGACTTGGTCGAAAAATGTTCAATTTTTTTTTTAGTTTTGTAATAAATTAACATGTTGTGATTCTTTGCAGGGAAATACTATTTGGTTGATGCTGGATATCCCAATGAATATGGGTATTTAGGTCTTTATAAAGGCGAGAGGTATCACTTACAAGAATTTAGGCATCGTGGACAACCAAGTGGCTGTGAAGAAGTGTTTAACCGTGCACACTCATCACTACGTAACATGATCGAACGTTCTTTTGGGGTATGGAAATAAAGGTGGAGAATTTTGCAAAACATGTCTGCTTATCCATATAAAATCTCAAGTTGAGATTGTAGTTGCATCAATGGCACTACATAACTATATTGAAGGCGATCGCAAGATGATGAGGTTTTTTCCGAGTATGATCGCAATCCCAATTTCATTCCAGATGATTTTTTATATGATATTGTACCTCGCTCAGCTAATCAAGGATCACAGCGACCTTCATGTATGGATTTTGTACGAGATGGAATTGCAAATAGTTTGATGGGACAATGAAAAACTTTTATTAATGTACAAGGATTATTCATTTTGTTATGTAATCATAATTATAAAACAACAATATTTTGCCAATATATATATAATATCTTTCTTAGTAATTTTACAATCAAACCTCATATAAAAAGCATATTAACCAAACACAAAAAAATGTTTTTTTTTCAATCATAATTTCAACCGCAGTTTTAATCAAACACATTAAAATTAAAACAAACCTCATAAAAAACACTTTTTTAAAACTGCTTTTTAAAACCACAACAACAACCACAATACCAAACAGACCCACATTTGTACTTCTACTTTCATTAGAAAAAGAACAACTTTAACTTTTACTTTATGTCATTCCTTATTCTAACTATGGATGAAAGCATGGAACTAGTTGTTATGTAGCTAAATAACTAAAAATTGTTTTTTTACAATTTTTTTCTATGAATATTCTAAGCAGTTTCATTAGGGATAATGATGAATTCATGAAAATTTCTCGGCTAGATTTGAACTTTTCATAATTATATCCTAGGCTAAAGGTTTAGCTTGCAAAATAAGTCTCATATTATAATAGAAAACTCTCTTATGCTTAAGTTAATAAATATAAGAAGGGTAAAATGTTTATGTGAAGACAAGTATATGGAGTGGAGAGTTATATATGATGTGAGTTTGAATGAGCATGTGTATGAAATCTTATATTTAGGACTTGATTTGCTTACCTAGTGACTAAGTGTATTTATACACTCAATGACTTGAACTTACCTCATTGTTATGTCATGCTTGTTATTGGTAGGAAAGGGTGGCCTTGAAGTGAGATAGATTTGGAGGAGATAATTATTAGTGTGAGAGGGCGTGTTTTACATACTATGAGAGTAGGTACAGAGTCAAGTTGAGCATGCCAAGGATGGTCATTTCAAGTAAATATAAGGATTTTACACTATGGTGTATGTATGAAGAAAATAGTCATTGGTAAGAGTAGGCATCTTTTAAGAAAAGATTGAGAAATGGTATATTGGTGTGAAATGGTAGCAATTATAGGCATGTCATTCTAATAAAGAAAATAGGTTGAGGGATCTTTGTATTGTGGTGTGTGGCTGATAAGGTAGCCCTACAACCATTTATGGTTCAGTACAGGTAAAAAGAGGGAGGGACTTAGGTTGGGTCAATGAGAAAAAGGTTAGGTTGGGCTGGGCTAACCAGCCTTGTTTTGGCTCGCTGGCTACCAACCTTGGTTAAACTTATTGTTAAACAGGCTTGATTAGGCTTGCTGGTTGGCAGTCTTAATGACTTGCTACTAGCTAGGCTTAGTTGAACCTTTGTTTTTGTACCATTAGATAACAATAAACTAAATATAAAGCAAATCCTCATCAAATCAGATCTAATAAATACCAATTAAAATTACACTAGGTTTTGGGCTTGGTATGGGTAAGAGAAATGCGTACACATTATATCAATAAGTATAAGGTACGTAATTCATATCTTACTCGTACATATAGATACCTATGAACATTAAATAATATAAATACGTTAAATTATCTTAACTGTATTGTTAAGAACATAACTTTATGGAAAAGATTCTGGAAAAGATTCGGGTGTGGTGTTTAAAGCTCATTATCTACAAGTTGTATGTTTTTTAAGTTTCAAGTATAAAAAATATTTTGAAATTGAAGTTATATATATCATGCACTATTTGAAAATACCATCATAGTATACATGCAATAAAATGATGAATATCTTTTTAAAATGAATAATGAATTAAAGTTCTAATTGCACACTATACATTTTATTTTTCAATTCAAAACTTTTCTTTTATCAGTTCGAATGTAATTGAGTTTAGCAAGGTTGATTGAATTTTAATTGGATTAGTTAGGTTTGAAGAGATTAACATCATGAATAGTTTGAATGCAAACTCAAACTAAATTAAAACCCTAAATCACAAGTTTTTTGGTGAAACTGTAAAGTTAATAGTTAGATAACTATAAATTACAGTCTAATAATGTTAAGAAAAAAAATAATAAAAAGACAATAATAGACCACAACAAAGAAGGGGGAAAGTTCTTACCTACACTTATTTTTAAAATAGAATGGAGCCTAAAATTAATCCTAACCAATACACTAGAAAAAAGTTCACTAGCCATTCATTAATATGATTTTTATGTAGGAATTTATGTATGATTAGAAAATACATTTTTGTTACCAAGAAAAACACTCTTTTAAGAAGAAAAAATATGTGTCATATATGAAATTAAAAAAGACATATAATGATGTCTCGTTATCAAACAAAATGGTAAGATTGTTTTAAAACTACTAAGGATCAAAATTGATTGGAATAATAGTTAAAATTAAAAATAAATTGAATAAAACAAATAGAATAAAATAGAAAAGTAAAAAAGTGTAAATTGCAACAGTATGGTAAAATTAACAAAAACACAGAAAAAATGGTCTTAGTATATAGTTCCCTAACCCATGAATGTCAAAGTTATAATCTAACTTAGATTATTTGTTGGCTAACTAGCTCTAAAGAAATATAAAAAAATCCAACTCTGATTTAATTTAATAAAAAAAATCTTGCCAATTGAAGCATAACAACATCAACCAAGGTGATAAACTATCACCAAATAAAGAGCTCAAAATCCTCAACAGCCAGCTGCAAAACAGATATTGACAAAAAAAAAAAACATCAACAACCTTTGACAATAAAAAAACATGGACTTGCCAACCCCAAAAAACCCTAAATCACAGAGCAAGAAAATAGACCAATCAAATCAAGATACTGAAAGCTCTGAAAATGTCTCAATAAACTAAACAAAGGTTGTGAAATAAAATATATACACCTTTTATATATACATCACCAAGAGAGAGATGAAAGCAATTATATATAAAAAAGAAAACAGAAAGATGAATGTCCTAGTCAATCACAGGCTCAAACTCCCATGAAAATGCCTAGAATTCAGCAATTCTAAAAGAAATTAGAGGACGAATCAAGCTAGAACATAGAAAAAAAAACTTATCTCGCAGCAACCAAATGGGAACAACTACTTGCGAAAGCTTATAAGACACATAAACCTCAACCAATTTCATTCTAAATTAACCATACATCTAATCCTAGAGTACCAGCCCAACACTCTCCCAACAATCACCAAGCAACCGAGTACATTGCAGGTAGGGCGTGCATTAAATGCCACACTTAACAAATCAAAAATCTAAGAGGCCCACTAAACACCTATCAACCAACTACAACTTAGCAACCTAAGCCAAGCCAAAACTCAACAAACTCACCAGCTCCACGAAACCAGATGACGCTCTTCTTGGGTAGAGCCACCAACATATAGAGGAAAAAGCTCAAAGATATAGACGCTGCACACGTAGCCACCAAAACACCCACAACGAAGAAGTAACCGCTAAGAAACCCTTATCTCGCGCTAACAAAAGAACAGGGAAGCAAATCTCTAGAAACCATCACGTCGCACGAGAAGACTGCAAGAAGGACTGCTTCTGTCCACAATGTTTTTCCTCAATGACTACAGTAATTTTTTGAGGCCTTTTAGTTTTTATTTTTATTTTTTTGTAATTAACTGTAATAATAATAAGAACAATAATATAGATTTACTTTTTGGTCAGGCAGCTAGGACTGATAAATGGGCTGCAACCTGCAAAGTATTTGGTGTAAAATAGAGCCCCCCTCGAGCAAATCATTGAAATAAAAAAGTAGACAATCACTATAACAGTTACTACGAATACTAATTAATTAGGTTTGGACCATCTAGCTAATGATCCTTCTCCGTTTGGAGAGGACCATTTTATCACAGAGAAGGTGGTGAAGTGGGGACAAAAAAAAAGAGAGGAAAAAGATTGATGCCTTTTGCATGTTATGATTGGCATTGACTCGTTGTCCAAATGTCTTTAGAAAGTTCGCTTTTCTGTCCCAACTGTGGGAATCTATACTTTCTCTATAGCACAAAACAAAATGCAACCCTCTCCCATTTCCCCACCACTACTCTATCACTACATTCCCTTCTCTCTACATCTCTTATATTTTAGTTATTAGTCCCCACTCGTGATATATATATATATATATAATTTCAAATTGAAACATTAAACATAGAATAAAATTTGTGTTCTTGAGGCACACAATATTGCTCTTAAGCTTGCACAAGAAATACCAAAAGAATCCACCTTTTCTGGCTACTGAGTATCACTTCATAGTATAAGGTCTAGAATTAATGAAAATTTATGTTAGATTCTTCTTTTCCGCTGTACAAATGGTTTATTGCTATGACAAATCTTTATGTTTCAAAGAAGCAGAACATAGACAGTGAAACTCCACAGGAAGTCAAGAACAAGGACCCGTTGTGGAATCACGTTACAATTCAAATCCACTGTTTTGGGATTTTGCAGGCTTCTTTGAGAACTCCATACAGGTTATTATAATAACTTCTAAATTGTCTTCTTTGATAATTTGAATTGGACTTTGTGCATGATTTCTTGAGAACTGAAATTTGCATGAAATTGGAACCTGCTTCCATTTTGTTGCCTACTGAACCTGTTTTTTTTTTTTTCAAAACTTAACCGGACTTGCTGCCTTGCATTGCAAATCAAATTCATTTTTTCACAAGAGATCACAAACATGTCAGAAACTTAAAGGATCTTAGCATTGTTTAACCATCCAGCTAGTGTTTTTCTTTTCCTGCAATGAAGAATGGACATAAAAGTAAAGATACTTTCTTGATCTAAAAATCATAGAGACACATGGGGGTATCTAACCTCATCTCTTGCTTATAATCAGTCAAGTTTTCAAGAAAAACTTGAGTGCCATGGAACTCTGTGTTAGATCATTGATTGCAACAGGGGATGTTGTTTTTTGTGATTCACAATTAAAGAATGTAATTAATGCAACTAATAGTTTCATAAATCCATGAAGGATGTCTGTCAGATCCTTAAAAAACACATAGTTGATTCACAATTGCTCACATTTTCAGTATGTCAGATCCTTAAAAAACACATAGTTGATTCACAATTGCTCACATTTTCAGTATTCTAAGCCATCTTATAGGCTCTATGGTTCTAAACTCATAGGTTAAATTAAGCTTCTGGAATTTCTACAATCTCAAGAGAAAAGTCTTCAATTAAACAAATCTTTACAGGAAGTTTTCAAGAATCAGTCTCTCCCTCTCTGCCTTTCTCCCTCCTTCCCTTTCTATTTGCAGTGAGAAAAGAAACTTCTTTTTTAATCAAGAGGTGAATATCACGACAAAAAGAGAGAACTGACCACCTTAGCACACGCACACACCCACACACCCAGTCGCCTTTTCTTTTGTATCGATGTTGGAAAAGGACAGGCTCCATAGCTATATTTTATTTGAGGATTCTGTGACAAAAATTAGTCTGCTGGACACTGAAGGACAGTAAGGGATATCGGCCTTAGCCTAATTTCTACAGCAGAGATTAGAGAAAACCCCCACAAAACCTCAATTACTTTCAAGCATCCATTGTCTCCTCTATCCCTAACTCTTCATCCCCTTTGAAGCGAACCTGCTTTTGTGGGCTAAAACTATTTTAACAAGGACTTAACCCCTTTCTTGATAAATGCTCAATATAGCTGTTATATTTGGATGGACTGACTTGAGCAACTTTTGGGTTGCTTTGGAATATTATTCTGCAGCAGAATTATGTATCTCGAGCATGAAAAGAACTGATTGGTACATTGAAAAACTTTTGGTTTTTCATGTAATACAAGCTAAAAGTGACATTGGTTCCTTTCCCAGCTGATGGTGAATTATTTTTTCCTTGTATTTACTACTTCCAGCTATTTAAGGCAGTTCAATAAATCATACCACCTCCTTGTTCTGGAGGAGACACCACTGCAGAATGAGGCATCCCACTGCTGCATTCTTCTATCCATTCCTTTTCTCCAAATAAGCTTGAAAAATAAATGCATGAGGGCCAAATGCCATCCAGCATATATTTGGATGCATGGTCTGTTTAAGATGGACATAAAACTGGTCCTTGGGATATCTAAAACCTCAGTTAACTTAAAAAACAGTACATATTTGTTGCAGAGAAATTACCCGCACATACACAGCAGAATAGGATATTAAAAAGTTGTTCGAAAATGTTAAGTGGTTGTTTTTAAAGTGATTTTTATTTGAAATTATATTAAAATATTTTTTTTATTTTATAATTATATTAACACATCATTCGGTATAAATAATTGTTTTAGAAATATACTTTGGAATCGAATTCCAAAAAGCTTGAAATACGTATAAACAAAATAGGACAATTGGAGGGGGGTGCTCAACAAGTCTCACTTGCTTACCAACAAGAGAAGAGAATGTGGAAATTGGACCATAAATGTATGGACATTTCTATGCTAACACTCATCACAGCAACTATTTATCATCCCCTTCTTTGTTTCTTTGGCGTTCTCTCTCTCTCTCTCTGGTGAAGAGAATCAAAGAAAATTGTTAACTTTTGGACGCCTTTGACATTTCAAGGTGCAAGGGTCTGCTCTATACTGTAGCATAGAATTGAGCAAACTTTCTTTCTTCTCCAATTAAGGCCCACGAGCTGGTTTACATCTTTTAATGCAGAAAGACTTTTAATTTGTAAAAGTGAACTGATTTATAGACCAACGTGAGTCGCTTCAAGGTGAAGGCTCACTGGTCACAAGCACAAAGGTTTTATCCTTCTGAACTATGTCAGGCTCTCTACTATGTTCAGACACTGTTAACAGCTGCTAATGATCACTTTGTGGGTACGGGTTCTGGTTAGCTATATTACATGAAGACAAGTCCAGTTTTTGGAGTCTAATTAGACCTCAGTGGCTCCGGTTCTCTGGTTCATCATTTCTTTAAAGATTCAATCTTGGGTACTTGCTTGTTTTGTTCCTGGAGTTCAATGGTATCTGACCTTTGTTTTCAGATTTTTTTATTTTTTTTTACTTTTTTTTTTGTTTGTTGGGAATGTTGTCTGTTTTACTAATGTTGATTGGGGTGCGTTTTCTCTCAGTTTGAAGGTGGCGAAGATAGTAAAATGTATGGATTGAAAGTGACTACTAGACACAAGCGTTCAAAGAGGTAAGCTATTAATTCAATCTTTTGTAAGCTTGCAATTATTGTTCTCATTGCTCATTTCTGTTCATTGCTATTCTACTTGATGGGTTTTTTTTAACTGGAATGGCTTCTGTGGTGGGCTTCACGAGTAAAATGGAAACTTGGGGCATTCATCACACCTGCTAAAAAGTGTTGTTTTATAAGTAAAAACAACGAGACTACAGTTATATAAAACCCCATGAAAGTTTTGGTTTTATTCTCCGAGCTATTTTCCAAGCAGAAAAGACTGTGAAATTTTTGTCGTCCAGATGAAATTTTAGAGAGGAACAGTGGGAGAGCTTTTCCTAAATCATAAAGAACTCCTTGAAGATGGGATTTTAGAGTATGTTTCCCAGCTTGGAATTTGGGGATTTTTCTTTTGATTTCTCCCAAGTTCCTTCTCTGATAAAGCTAGCAATTAATGAGTAATAGGTGCGGTGAATGAAACTGAAAACTGTTTCAAGTTGGGTCTTGGGAAAATTATTGCAAAGTGGATCTTTGATAGGAGGTAACCGTTAACATCTCTAGCCACCTCCTCCTTCCCAGTTAAAAAGAAAATCCAGTAATTGTGTTGCAGTAGCTGTGCTCATTATATAGAGGCAGCCAAGCCTTTTAATCTCTTTTTTCCTTCTTCATTATATATCCACTTCCGTTTTTATGTTTGCTATTTGTGCTGTGGCAGCTTCCCAGATAAGAAAAGAGTCGAGGAAGATGACTTAGATAGTTCCTTTGAAGCATCCAGCCACATAAAGCTGGTAAGACTACACCTTTTTTTATGCCCTTTTGCATAAAAAAAAATGAAATGAAAAAGAACCAGCTCAGTATCTTATTTCTTCTGTACAGTATCCAACCTTTCATCCCCATGGTTTATAAAGACCTCGAGCATAAGGCCAGCCAAAACTCAACTGTAAAATGACTTCTTTAAATCTCCTCATCTGCATAAGGTTGTTTCTTCGCCTTCGAATTATTATTCTATTTGTTTAGGTTGGGGCAATGGGATGAATAATTAGCTTAATACATTTGAGTCAAATTTTAGTTATGGTCCCCACTGCGGTGGTTTGGTTGAATGGAATAAATTATTCTTGTGATTTAAATAAAGAATAACTCATATAATTAACTCAAAAGCTAAGCTGATTTGGTAGCTTTTCCCAACACATTAATTCATTAGGTGAATCCTCCTGGATCATAACATAAGAAGCAATTACTAAGTATATGATTTTTGGATACAATCTGATTACAGAATATGGGGCTCTTGAAATACTCTGCCAAAGCCGAGAAGAAACAATCCCCTAAGACCGAAATGCAAGATTCTTTGAAGCAAGAGGTATGCAACTGAACTTCTTCATTCTCGTCCTGTTCTTTCTTGCTCTGAGTTAAATATTAGCTGAACTCTTTTATGCAGATTCTACAGCTTGAGAAAAGATTACAAGATCAGTTTCAGGTCCGTTGGGCTCTTGAAAAGGCATTGGGTTATAGGACTTCTTCCCATGAGAGCATGTCTGAGCTGTCAATGCCTAAGGTAAATCCTTGCCATAATAATTTTATGGGAATAGAAATAGTTGTGCTTATTACTGTCATTCAAAGTGAATTTATACAGAGCTGGGGCCTTTCAGCAAAACTTGTAACCATGCCAACAGCTTACTTGCTGAATTCTTATCATTTCTTTGGGAAAATCTTCTGATAATTTGTAATTTAAGTTTCTTGTTCTGATTTATGTCACTTAATATGTAAAATGGAATTAAAATGTCAGAGTTCATTGTTAGGCTCAAGGTTTTTGACTTGCTAGTTCCTGTGTTTTCTGCAACTCCAGCCAGCCTCAGAATTAATCAAAGAAACTGCAGCATTAGAGTTGGAAGTTGTATATCTGGAACAATATCTTCTCTCCCTGTACCGGAAGGCATTTGATCAACGAGCATCCTTGGTTTCCCCATCTAACCAGGATCAAAGTTTAAAAACCCCTGTCACAACCCCGAGACGAAGGTTGTTTGATGTTTCCAGGCCTGATATATCAAAGAAGGAAACTTCAGCTACTGAAACTGCTTGTCAGTCACTTGACAATACATGGAAGGAAACCAATAGAATAGGAGGAGAGGAGAAACTATTAGATTCTGGAGTTCATCGATGTCAGTCTTTATTGTCCCAACACACTACATTTTCAAATAGAGCCTCTCCTCCATCAGAATCTTTTGGTAGAGCTGTGCGTGCATGCCATACGCAGCCATTGTCCATGATGGAGGTAACTGAGTGCTAACACATAAATTATATCTTTGCAGTTTTTAGTTTTGCTGTTTGCAACAACTACCAATGACGATGGAGCATGTTAAGCACAAGGTGCTTTTTTACTATTGTTTGCCAAAACAATGTGGAAGAACACTGTCATTGGCTATTCATTTTCAAATTCAACGATTACAGAAATTGGGCGAATAATTTCATCAAATGACAATTTTATCAGCCTTGAATGGATTATAAATTTTGTGTTTTTTTGCAGTACGCCCAGAGTGCATCAAACATTATTAGTTTGGCTGAGCATCTTGGTACTCGCATTTCTGATCATGTTCCAGAGACACCTAACAAGCTTTCAGAGGATATGATAAAGTGCATGTCAGCTATATACTGCAAGCTTTCAGATCCACCTTTGACACATAATAGCCTTTCATCTCCCAGTTCATCTTCACCATCCATGAGTGAATTTTCCCCACGAGAACAATGTGATATGTGGGGTCCGGGATTTAGGAATAATTCATCCTTTGACATACGGTTGGATAACCCTTTCCTTGTTGAAGGTCTGAAAGAGTTCAGTGGACCATACAGTACAATGGTTGAAGTCCCATGGATCTATAGAGATAGTAAAAAATTAGGAGATGTTGAAAACTTGCTACAAAATTTCAGGTGAGCTGATCTACCATCTGATTATTTCCAGAAAACGTCTTAATAATGTAGGTATCAAGTAAACAGCATGTGTTTTGCTGTTATGTTGAGATTCTTATTATGATTTTTGGGATCTTCTGCTGCAGATCACTTATCTGTCGACTAGAGGAAGTTGATCCTAGGAAGCTAAAACATGAGGAGAAGCTAGCTTTCTGGATCAATATACACAATGCGTTGGTGATGCATGTAATGGCACTTTTCGATAGAAATATTTAGTTAACAAGCTAATTCCATATTTTTTTCTTTTTCTGACATGAGTTTCTAACTTCAATATTCTCTAATAGGCATTTCTGGTGTATGGGATCCCCCAAAACAATGTTAAGAGGCTCTTTCTACTTTTGAGAGTAAGGGAAACCCTTTTGCATTTTTCCTTAGAGGAAGAGATTTTGTGCAAATATACGTGTTCTTACACTCTTGCTCTGTGCAGGCTGCATATAATGTCGGGGGTCATACATTTAGTGCAGACACGATACAGAGTTCTATCCTTGGATGCCGGATGTCTCGTCCTGGACAGGTGGATCTTTAGAGTTTTTCTTGAAACTAAAATTCAGAAGTCATTATTTTTAATATCTTGTCAAAGGGCTTTGATGTGTAGGGTTTTGCAACTTTACCTGCCTTTTGTTGAGATCCAATGCAGGATTTGGCATGTAGAGTTAAGCCACCATCGTGAAAAATCTTTCAAATAAACAAGGGCATTATTTTTTGTGTCATGAAAAGAACAGAGCCATGCTCACACAAAAAAAGGCAATGATATATATTTGTATGTTCAATAAGCATATTTGTATTTGTAAAGTAATTCTCGTGGGATACAATAATGCACTTGTCAGTTACGCTGTAAATTCATTTGATATGATCCTGAAAAAGCTTGTCCCTAATTGCAGTGGATTCGAACATTACTTTCATCAAAGTCCAAATTCAAGACAGTAGAGGATCGGCAAGCATATGCAACTGACCATTCAGAACCGCTTTTGCACTTTGCACTATGTTCAGGAAGCCATTCTGATCCTGCGGTACTTCATTTTCCTTCATCTGTTACAAGATTTTTAGTAGATGAGTAGCAGTCATAAGTAAGATACTGTGCAGCATGAACATTGTTTGCATATATTATGTAATCGCAATACTGATTAAGAATAACCCAACCAAAATTAAATGCTATATCCTTTTTAAGTGTAAGTTTTTCTGATTAGTTGCCTGCACTTTGTGTGCGCGCTGCGTTTTCACAGCACTCTTTCATAAAGAGCTCATTTTTGTGATACCATGCATTGGTTTCCAAAAGAAGTAATTTCCTTTTGACTATTCTAAAGTATATTATGAAATATCAGCTCAGTAAAAAGAACTGAACTTGGGTTTTACAGATTTTGCGGATTTTGGTCATATTTTCTGTTTAGTTTATCCTCTTCAAATGGAATTTAGACAAGTACTTTTGCCAGGTCCGTGTCTACACTCCAAAGGGAATAATTCATGAGCTTGAAGCTGCGAAGGAAGAGTATATCCGAGCAACCTATGGTGTACGCAAGGACCTGAAAATCCTGCTTCCAAAGATTGTGGAATCGTACGCCAAGGATTCAGGTTTATGTCCTGCGCTTGTTCTTGAAATGATCCAAAAAACTTTGCCTGCTACTGTAAGGAAGTGTCTTAAGAAATGTCAGCTAGGAAAACCTCGTAAGACCATTGAATGGATTCCGCATAATTTTACTTTTCGGTACCTGATATCTAAAGAGCTGGTAAAGTGACTGCTTCCGTGTGTCAAAAAGTTTAATAGTATTCGACCTCCTCTATTCATTCACATAGTTCTCAAGGTTCTTATATTTTGAGATTTTAAATTTTTTCCTTGTATATATTAGGAGATGAAGTCTGAAATGGTGGGATAGAACAATGCGATATTTTGTTTTGTATAATGAAATCTCGATTCCGCCTTTTCCGAGCGTGGAAGCATTCATGATCTCTGTGATGTTGCGAAATGAAATGAAAATGTGCATCGAAAATATACCTACTGCGTTGTTTTCTTGAGATATTATTTGGTTGATTATAAGTGCAGAATTTTGCATAGGTGTTTGACACAGACCAATCCTATGAAGAAGATGGCTATCATCAGTTGTCTCAGTACTGATCATGCCGACAATATATCACACGACAGGTTGGATTTCTCAGAACTAGACATGTTCGCCAATGGTTTAGACTCATTGAATGAAATTCCTTCATATTAGACTCTGCCATTTGTTCAAAGAATTCCTACCACACTTGTTTATACCGGAAACTGAACCTTTGTAGAGCATTGTTCTATTCCTGGCAAGACCATTCACCCTCACCTTGTGAAACTGAAAAAGATCCTAGTAACTAGAGGTTGGTATAAAGTATAGCTTTTGGGGTTGTACATGTGACCAACTCTAGCCGTTGTTCGAAACAAAAATTGTTTGGTTGAAACAACTTTTGATATTAAAGTCATAGATAATATAGATAAAAAGCTAGAGAATCTTTAAAATGAAACTTCTGAAAAAAAAAAAAAAAAACTCGTCTCAAGTAAGTTTCCAAGTAACATCAATTATTTGTGCTATGAGGATTCATGGCTTTATGATCAATAGATATTTTTGGGATAAAGAAGGGGGTGGGTGAACATGTGATTGGCAGTCTGTCGGAGCTCAATTATTACAGGCTATCAGTGCAGATAGTTATTGCAGGATGGTTCTGTCTCCACAACTATGTTCACATTCTTCATCAGTGAAAACCATCTACAGAGCAAATATTTGGAAGCAGTGTAATGACTTGTTCCATTCGATCAATGCTTTTGGAAAGATCATTTTTCACATATTTTATCCATGGTGAAAACTAGATGTAAAGCCTTAAGATCTTGTAGCATGGCTCTTGAGTCTGCATTAAAATCGAGACAATTGTGCTTATGAACTTACATCCGTGCAAATTTATTCTCTGGCAATTAAAAGAGAGAGAAAAGAAGCAGCAATCTGCATGTCCCCTACTGACTAAACATAAGCACTGAAATCTTCAAAAAAGGTAAAAACAACTCTTAAACAAGTTCCAACGATGCACAAACACAGTTAACCAGAGATTTAACTAGCTATAACTTGTCTAATATGGGCTTTCCCCTATAATATTCCCAGGAGGATTATAAAAACAAATAGTTAAGCTAGCTTGGTCCTTCACGCATGTAGCTTGTGCACACCCCAACTCCAAAGATTTCCTCCACACCACCTGTGTGTAAACTCCACACCTATGGCTTGGTGCACAGGAATTGTTAGTGTGGTTATAGTAATTCTTCTCTTGTACCCAGTGATCAACAGCCATGAGTGGAGTCACAGCCATGCCACTAGCCCATAACTGATTTGCACCATACTTACTGTTGCTCAAGTTTGCAAACTGGCAACCCATTTTGTTCCTTTGGTACCTGACTAGTCTGCTTGTGGCATTGGCTAGCATCTCGCTCCACTTGAGAGGGCCAACACCAACCGCTGCTCTTGCTTGGTTGTGAGACTGTAGGAACTCTTTAGCCACATTTGGCAGTGGAACTGGAGCTGTTGTGACTTGGGTGGGGTTATGGTCTGATGCAGGGGCTGCACCATGGGTTGAGCTGTGGCATAAAGCTAGAAACAGAAGGGGAAGCAAGGAGGAGCAAGCCATTTCTTTAGCTAGATTTTTACAAGGTCAAGTGATTTTCAGCTGAGGGTCCAGTTTATTAATAGATTTGCTCGTGTGGTCTGGCTATGCTTAGGTGGTATGACGAGGATGTCCTTCACAATGCCACCCTCGCTTTCACATAGTTAAGGTTTATACTGTCAATTTGCCACCGTTTTGATTAATTGGAAGATTCATGTTGTTCCCAAGATAATTCTATGAAATAATTTTTGATATGACAGAAAGGGGTGAAGGCATCATCGGCGATGCATCGGGCCAGGTGATTTGTTGGGGACTGAGACAAGGAGCCTTGAAACCATGGGAAGGGTCAGACAGTGCCGCCCACCCCTTGACATTGTTTATTGACTTGTGTACAGCAATCAAATTGGATGGCACACGTGAGAGTACTGTTGACTTTGATTTGACTTTGATCTGAAATGCTGTGCAAATCTCAGTGAAATCTGGTGTTCCCATGTGGTCTGTGCATTTATGAGTGGGAGATGAAGGCTTGATTCTCAACACGCCTGGGCAAGATTTCTTGTTTCAGAGGATGGATGTGAGCATGCTCGGGCTAAAGAACTGCTACCAACTAGAAGATGATGCAGAAGGTTTGGCGTACAGTATCTTCTATGATTTATATATCAGGACCTCTTGATTACCATGCCAATCTCCATGATAACTGCTTGGCTTCACGCTGCAAACTTCCTTGTAATAGTGTTTGGAATGAGTTATTGAACTGTGGAAACGTTATTTTTGCTTGCGTGTGACATGTTTAGCTGCCCAAGGTTGCAGTAATGGATGGCTCCATTTATTGCTGTGAGTTGGACTTACCATGAAGCTCTATGGTAGGAAATAGGAATATACGTGGGAGCTGGGCTGTCTCACAGACGAATGAAGCATGTATTTGACCCTCTAAAAGAGTGGACTCTCTACTGCTTTCTTCGCTGCTCCTTTTACTAATAGCCTGACTCGAATTTACAGCTCGGCCTTGTATTCATACAGACTACAAC
>Ga0307517_10003303_pt1 | contig 25196 bp, 21 predicted proteins | sample 23_EM_MG_FD_194515 | JGI IMG/M metagenome (GOLD analysis project Ga0307517, IMG submission 194515) | Populus trichocarpa ectomycorrhiza microbial communities from riparian zone in the Pacific Northwest, United States - 23_EM | ecosystem: Host-associated > Plants > Roots > Unclassified | place... | reverse complement strand
ATCCTCGACCTGGGGCCGGACGTCAGCTGGGCCGACAGCCGGGCCTGGGCCCCAACCATCGCGGAGAAGAACGGGAAGTACTACTTCTACTTCTGCGCCGACGCCAACATCGGCGTCGCCGTCTCCGACTCGCCCACCGGCCCCTTCAAGGACGCCCTCGGCAAGCCGTTGCTCGCCGCCGGAGCCTTCAGCGGCCAGATGATCGACCCGGCGGCCTTCACCGACGACGACGGCCGGTCGTATCTGTACTTCGGCAACGGCCACGCGTATGTCGTCCCGCTGAACGACGACATGATCTCCCTCGACGCGTCCAAGGTCACCGACATCACGCCCAGCGGCTACAACGAGGGCTCCTTCGTCATCAAGCGAGCGGGCACCTACTACTTCATGTGGTCGGAGAACGACACCCGGGACGAGAACTACCAGGTCGCCTACGCCACCGGCCCCTCGCCCACCGGCCCCTGGACCAAGCGCGGCGTGATCCTGAGCAAGGACCTGTCCCAGGGCATCAGGGGCACCGGCCACCACTCCGTCGTCCACGTCCCCAACACCGACGACTGGTACATCGCCTACCACCGCTTCGCCATCCCCGGCGGTGACGGCACCCACCGCGAAACCACCATCGACAAGCTGGAGTTCGACTCCGACGGCCTGATCAAGAAGGTCGTGCCCACCCTGACGAGCATCGACCCGGTCACTGTCGTCCACGCCGGCCCGGACGCCCTGGGCACCGAGGGCGGCCCGATCCCGCTGACCGGCACCATCTCCGGAGCGGGCGACCCGACGTGGACCGTCGAGGCCGGGGCGCCCTGCGTCTTCTCCGACCCCGGCGCCATCCTCACCACCATCACCTGCGCCGACAACGGCACATACGAGGTCACCCTGACCGGCGGCCGAAGCCACGACACCCTCACCGTCACCGTGGACAACGCGGCACCGGTGATCGGCTCGGCCACCGGGCCGGCCCACCCGGTGCCGGTGAACAGGCCGGTCACCGTGAGCGTCCGGTTCACCGACGCGGGCGCCGCCGACACCCAGACCTGCCGCGTCGACTGGCAGGACGGCACCGCCCCGGCCGCCTGCACGGCCGCCCACACCTACCGGGCGGCGGGCATCCACCGGCCGGTGGTCACCGTCACCGACGACGACGGCGGCTCGGACAGCAGGACACTGCCCGAACTGGTCGTCTACGACACCGGCCAGCGCCTGACCGGCAAGGGCGACATCGCCTCGCAGGCCGGGGCCTCACCCGCTCACCCGTCCGCGACCGGGAAGGCCTCCTTCTCCGTCGCCGCCAAGTACAAGAAGGACGGCACCATTTCGGCCAAGGCCGCCTTCGAGTTCAAGGCCGGAAAGCTGGACTTCCGCGACACCTCCTCCGACTGGATGGTGATCACCGGCTCCCAGGCCCAGTACCAGGGCTCCGGCAAGGTCAATGGCGCCGGGGGCTACGGCTTCCGGGTCTGGCTCACCGACTCCCCGGACACCTTCCGCATCAGGATCTGGAACAAGGCCACGGGCGATGTCATCTACGACAACCTCACCGGCGCCAGGACCACCGGCATCACGCTGAGCGCCGGCAAGCACTGACCGGTGCGGTGACCGGGATGGTCCTCCGGTTCCGTCCTCAATCGCCGGACGGGCTGATTTCAGCCCGTCCGGCGATTGAGGCCAAAGCGCAGCTGACAGCATGTGGAATTGCAATGTGACATATTACTGGGATGGCTGGGTCGAATCGATCACCTGACGTGGTCGTCATCGGGGCGGGCGTGGTCGGTGCCGCGTGCGCGTACTACTGCTCACTGGCCGGTCTGAGCGTCACCGTGATCGAGCGGGGCGCGATCGGCGGCGGCACGACCTCGGCGTGCGAGGGCAACATCCTGCTCTCCGACAAGGAGCCCGGACCCGAACTCGACCTGGCGCTGCTCTCCTCACGGCTGTGGGAGGAAATCGCCGGGGAGATGGGCGCGGAACGCCTGGAGTACGAGTCCAAGGGCGGTGTCGTGGTGGCGGCCTCGGCCGCCGGGGCCGATGGCCTGCGGCGGCTGACGGCGGCCCAGCGCGGGGCCGGTGTCGAGGCGGTCGACGTCTCCTACGGCGAGGTCACCGAGCTGGAGCCGAACATCACGCGTGACGTGGTCTCGGGCGCGTACTACCCGCAGGACAGCCAGGTCCAGCCGGTGCTGGCCACGGCGCGGCTGCTCCAGCACGCCCGGGCACGGGGGGTCACCGTCCTGACGGGCACCGAGGTCACCGGCTTCTGGCGCGACGCCCGGGGCGCCCTCATCGGGGTCGAGACGAACTCCGCCGAGGCGCCGGTCATTCGCGCCGGCCGGGTCGTCAACGCCGCCGGCACCTGGAGCGGACAGCTGAGCGAGCTCGCGGGCGCACCGGTCCCGGTGCTGCCCCGCAAGGGGTTCATCCTGGTCACCGAGCCGCTGCCCCGGGTGATCCGTCACAAGGTCTACAGCGCCGACTACGTCGCCAACGTGGCCAGCGGCGAGGCGGGTCTGGAGTCCTCGGTCGTGGTCGAGGGCACGCGGGCGGGCACCGTACTGATCGGGGCGAGCAGGGAACGGGTCGGCTTCGACCGCTCGATGTCGCTGCCGGTGCTGCGCAGGCTGGCCGCGCAGGCCATCGCGGTCTTCCCGTTCCTCGCCGAGGTCGCGCTGCTGCGGAGCTACCTGGGATTCCGTCCGTACTGCCCGGACCATCTGCCGGTCATCGGCGCCGACCCGCGCGCCCCGGGGCTCCTCCATGCCACCGGGCACGAAGGCGCCGGGATCGGGCTGTCCGCCGCGACGGGACACCTGATCGCCCAGGTCGTCGCGGGGACGGAACCCGACCTGGACCTCACGCCCTTCCGCCCGGACCGGTTCGAGGAGGCCATCGGATGAGCGGCGGTGCCAGTTTCGAGTTCCGCTTCGACGACGAGACGATCCACGCGGAGGAGGGCCAGAGCATCGGCGCCGCGCTCATCGCCGCCGGGCACCGCTCGTGGCGCAGCACCCGGATCGAGGGTGCCCCGCGCGGGCTGTTCTGCGGCATCGGGGTGTGCTTCGACTGCCTGGTCACCGTCAACGGCCGGCCCAACCGCCGCGCGTGCCTGATGGAGGCCATGCCCGGCGACCAGGTCCGGACCCAGGAAGGAGCGGGCCGTGGCGACCTCTCCTGCTGACTCCCGCCCGTACGACCTCGCCGTCATCGGGGCGGGCCCGGCCGGACTCGCGGCGGCCGTCACCGCCGGCGCCGCCGGAGCCAGGGTCGCGCTGGTCGACGCGGGCCCGCGCCCCGGCGGCCAGTACTGGCGTCACCGCCGGGGCGACAACGGAGCCCTGCACCACGAGTGGTCCACGTTCCAACGGCTCCGGCAGGGGCTCACCGACCACGCCGACCGGATCGACCATCTCGCCGGGCACTCCGTCTGGCACGTGGAGCGGACCGGCGACGGATTCCGCACCTACGCCCTGCACAGCGCGGGCGGCGACCGGGGCGGGGACGGGGACGGCGCCGAGCGTGTCGTCGACAGCCGTACGGTCGTGCTGGCCACCGGCGCCTACGACCGCCAACTGCCCTTTCCCGGCTGGACGTTGCCCGGAGTGTTCACCGCGGGCGGGGTGCAGGCGCTGCTGAAGGGCCAGGGCGTGCTCGCCGGACGGCGGATCGTGGTCGCGGGCACCGGCCCCTTCCTGCTCGCCGTCGCCGCCGGGCTCGCCCAGCGGGGCGCCACCGTGCTCGGCGTGTACGAGGCCGGGCGGCCCACCGCGTTCGCCCGGCACCCGGTCGTGGTGGCTCGCAACGGCGTCAAGCTCGCCGAGGGCGCGGAGTACCTGGCCACCCTGCTGCGCCACCGGGTGCCGTACCGGACCCGTAGCACCGTGGTCGCCGCACACGGCACCGACGAGGTCACCGGGGCCACGGTGGCCAGGCTCGACGCCGAGTGGAGAATCGTGCCGGGCAGCGAGCGCAGGCTGGACTGCGACACGATCGCCGTCGGCTACGGCTTCACGCCCCAGATCGAGCTCGCGCTCCAGCTCGGCTGCGACACCTGGTCCGACTTCGACGGCGCCCTGACCGCCTTCCCCGACTCCCGGCAGTGCAGCACCGTCCCCGGCGTCTACCTTGCCGGTGAGGTCTGCGGGGTCGGCGGCGCCGCCCTGTCCCTCATCGAGGGCGAACTCGCCGCCCTCCACGCCGTCCACACCGCCACCGGGGCCGTTCCCGATCCGGCGGCCGTGCGCCGTCTGGTGCGGCGGCGCCGCGCGCAGCTGCTGTTCGCGGACGCCCTGTACGAGGCGTATCCGGTACCGCTGGGGTGGATGGACTGGCTGGACCCCGGCACCGTGGTGTGCCGGTGCGAGGAGGTCACCGCGGAAGCGGTCACCGAGGCGATGGCGGACCTGGGCGCGACCGACGCCCGCGCGGTCAAGCTGTACGCGCGCCCCGGCATGGGCCTGTGCCAGGGCCGGGTCTGCGGCTACGCCATCGCCTGCCTGGTCGGCGCACGATTTGGCCGCGGGCCGAACGTTGACGATCTGCGCGCCCTGGCCGGCCGGCCCGTCGCGCAACCGGTGCCGCTCGGCACCCTCGCCCGAACAGTGGAGGACGAATGAACGCGCGGGAACAGGCGCAGCCCTGGCATGGCGTACTGGTGGCGACGGCGCTGCCCTTGCGCGAAGGGCGCAGCGGCAGGCTGAAGGTGGACTTCGACGGCTTCGCCGCACACGTCGCCTGGCTCGCGGACAGCGGCTGCCACGGTGTCACACCGAACGGCTCGCTGGGGGAGTACCAGACCCTGTCACCGAAGGAACGCGCCCGGGTGGTGACCACGGCGGTCGAAGCGGCGCCCGAGGGCTTCACGGTGATGCCCGGGGTGGCCGCGTACGGCGCCGACGAGGCGCGGCGCTGGGCCGAGCAGGCCGCCGAAGCCGGTGCCTCGGCGGTGATGCTGCTGCCGCCGAACTCCTACCGCGCCGACCGGCGCGCGGTGGTCGCCCACTATCGCGAGGTCGCGGCCGCCGGGCTGCCGGTCGTGGCGTACAACAACCCGGTCGACACCAAGGTCGACCTGGTGCCGGAGCTGCTGGCCGAACTGCACGGCGAGGGGCTGATCGCCGGCGTCAAGGAGTTCACCGGCGACGTACGCCGGATCTACCGGATCGCCGAACTGGCCCCGGGGCTCGATGTGCTGTGCGGGGCCGACGATGTCGCCTTCGAACTGGCCGTCGCCGGGTCCCCGGGCTGGGTGGCCGGCTACCCCAACGCCTTCCCGCGCGCCTGCGTCGAACTCTGGCAGGCGGCCTCGTCAGGCGATCCGGTCGCCGCGCTGCCGCTCTACCGCACCCTGCACCCGCTGCTGCGCTGGGACTCCCGGACCGAGTTCGTCCAGGCGATCAAGCTCAGCATGGACCTCGCCGGCCGCTACGGCGGCCCCTGCCGTCAGCCGCGCGTACCGCTGACCGCCGAGGACGAACGGACCGTGCGCCAGGCCACCGAGAAGGCCCTCGCGGAAGGGCTGCGGTAACCGGCATGCGCAGCAACCGGGTCTTCCACGCGGTCGACTCCCACACCGAGGGCATGCCCACCCGGGTCGTCACCGGCGGGATCGGGGTGGTGCCCGGCGCCACCATGTTCGACCGGCGGCGGTACTTCATGGAGCACCTCGACCACATCCGCAGGTTCCTGATGAACGAGCCGCGCGGGCACGCCGCGATGAGCGGCGCCATCCTGCAGCCGCCCACCCGCCCCGACGCCGACTACGGCGTGCTCTTCATCGAGACCTCCGGCTGTCTGCCGATGTGCGGGCACGGCACCATCGGCGTCGCCACCGTCCTGGTCGAGACCGGCATGGTCGAGGTCACCGAACCGGTCACCGTCATCCGCCTCGACACCCCGGCCGGACTCGTCGTGGCCGAGGTGCGCGTGGAGGGCGGCGCCGCGCGGTCGGTCACCCTGCGCAATGTGCCGTCCTTCGCGCTCGGCCTGGACCGGACCCTCAAGCTCGCCCCCTGGGGTGACATCCCCTACGACCTGGCCTTCGGCGGTAATTTCTACGCCATCGTCGAACTCGACGACCTCGGCATCCCCTTCGACCGGGCCCACAAGAACCGGATCATGGACGCGGGCCTGGCGATCATGGCCGCGGTCAACGAGCAGGACCGACCCGTCCACCCGGGCAACCCCGAGATCAACGGCTGCCACCACGTCTACCTGGCCGCGCCCGGCTCGGACGCCCGCCACTCCCGCCACGCCATGGTCATCCACCCCGGCATGTTCGACCGCTCTCCCTGCGGCACCGGCACCAGCGCCCGCATGGCCCAGCTGCACGCACGCGGCGAACTCGCCCTCCACACCGACTTCGACAACGAGTCCTTCATCGGTACGCACTTCACCGGCCGCCTCGTCGAACAGGGCAAGCTCGGCGGCCTCACCACAGTGACGCCCACGATCACCGGACGGGCCTGGATCACCGGCACCGCCCAGTACCACCACGACCCGGACGACCCCTTCCCCGAAGGCTTCGAACTATGACCCCGACCCGTCACACGACACCGGCGCTGCCCTCGTTCGGCAACCGGCGCAACCTGCGCGAGGAGATCACCGAAACGCTGCGCGCCGCCGTGATCTCCGGCGAACTGCGCCCCGGTGTCGTGTACTCCGCGCCCAGCCTGGCCGAGCAGTTCGGCGTCTCCTCCACACCCGTCCGTGAGGCGATGCTCGACCTCGTGAGCGAGGGCCTGGTCGAGGCCGTCCGCAACAAGGGATTCCGGGTCACCGAGCTGTCCGAGCAGCAGCTCGACGACATCACCCACCTGCGCGCCCTGATCGAGATCCCCACCGTGCGGGCGATCGCCGAGGCCGGAGTCGACCCCGCCGTCATCGAGCGGCTGCGCCCGCTGGCCGCCGGCATCGAGGACGCCGCCCGCCGGCGCGACCTCATCGCCCACGTCACCATCGACATGGAGTTCCACCTCACGCTGCTGGGCCTCACCGGCAACACCTACCTCGTCGACACCGTCCGCTCACTGCGCTCCCGCTCACGGATCTACGGACTCGTCACCCTCGCCGAGCACGACCGGCTCGTCCCCTCCTCCCACGAACACTCCGACCTGCTCGACCTGATCGAGGCCCGCGACGCCGACGGCGCCGAGCAGCTCATGCGGCAGCACCTCAACCACGTCCGCGGCCTCTGGGCCGACAAGGGCTGAGCCACCCGGAACAGAGGAAATGTGGCTGAAATATTGTGGTGACACCGCCGTGGTGTTAGCGTCCCCGCACGGCTATCCCGCCGAATCAGCTGACTTATTCACCTTTCGGGTGGTGGGCATGAGCAATCCCGCCCTGCATGGCTCCTTCCAGAGTGTCGACTGGGGCGTTGCCACCGCCGACAGCATCGCGGCCCCGCTGCCGGACCACCGGGAGACCGCCGCCGACTGGTCGGACGGGCACCATCAGCAATGGTCCGAGGACGTCCGCGCGGTCGCCGGGGCGTCCCCGGCCACGTACCGCACGGTCCTGGGCTGGCGGTACGTACAGCCCGACGGGGCCGGACAGTGGGACCGTACGGCGCTGGACCGCTGCGACCGCGCGCTGGACGCCGCGCTGGCGCGGGGCCTGCGTCCCGGGCTGACGCTGCTGCACCGGGATCTGCCGGACTGGCTGGCCGGATCCGGTGGGTGGCTGTCGCGGGACACCGCGCTGCGCTTCGCCGAGTACGCCGCCGAGATGGGGCAGCGGTTCGGCGACCGCGTGGACCGGTGGATCACGTCAAGCGACCTGGTGGCACCGGCGGTGGCCGAGTGCGTGGCCGGAATGGGCCCGACGGGTCAGGGGCTGGGCGCGGCGGGGCTGCCGGCCGTGCACCATCTGCTCCTGGCCAACGGGCTCGCGGGCCTCGCGCTCAGGGGAGCCAGAGTGACCGCCGAGATCGGGACCACGGTGACGCTGTACGGCGGCTATCCGGCGACCGACGACCCGTTCGACCGCATCGCGCTGGAGCGGCTGGAGTCCTGGGGGAACCGGCTGTTCCTCGACCCGATGCTGCTGGGCGAGCACATGACGACCGAGGACGACCGCTCACCCGTCGGGGAGTCCGGCTGCGTCCGGCCCGGGGACATGGAGATCGTCTCGGCCGCGCAGGATTCCATCGCCCTGTCCTGGCACCTTCCGCTGCGGGTCACCGCCCCCGAGAACCTCCCCGGTGTCCTGCCGGTCCTGGGCTGCTTCCAGGCCCTCAACGACGTCAACCGCCTGCTGATGCGCCTCGGCTTCGCCGTCGTCCCCTTCGAGCAGGTGGAGACCAACTCCTACGGCTGGCCCGTCGTCCCCGAATCACTGGCCGACGCCCTCGCCTCGCTCCACGACCTATACGGCGACCTGCTGCCGCCCCTGCGCATCGTCGACAACGGCATGTCCGACCCCGACGGCGACACCCGGCGCTCCCGCCTCGCCGCCCGGCTGTCCTGGCTGGCCCGTGTGATGGCCTGCGGGGTGGACATACGCGGCTACGAGTACTGGTCGGTGCTCGACAACTTCGAGCACAAGCTGCGCTACTCCCGGCTCTACGGGGTGGCCGTCCCCGCGGGCGAGCCCGTGCCGCAGCCCCCCATCCCGCGCGACTGGTCGCACGCCGACGCCTTCGGCGACCGTGGCGGGCACTGCGGTGAGGACCGTGGCGCGGGCGCGCCGCGCTCGCTCCAGCTCGTCAGCCCCCGGCCCTAGGCAGCCGGCCCCCCGGCCAGGTACGAGGACTCGATCGCGTCGAGGTTCTCGCGCAGTTCCTTCGGGGTGCCGGTCATCTCGATCCGGCCGCGCCGCAGCACGTACACGCGGTCGGCGATGTCCAGCACCTTGCGTACGTGCTGCTCGACCAGCAGCGCGCCCAGGCCGTGGTCGGCGGCCTCGCGCACGGCGCGCAGCAGGCGCTGGACGACCAGGGGGGCGAGGCCGAGGGACAGTTCGTCGGCGAGGAGCAGTCTGGGGGAGCGGCCCAGGGCGCGGGCCAGGGAGAGCATCTGCTGCTCGCCGCCGGAGAGCATGCCGGCGGCGGTGTCGAGGCGCTTGCCGAGCTCGGGGAAGAGGGCGAGGGCCCGGTCCGTCCCGACACGGCCGACGCGCAGGTTGTCGGCCGTGTCGAGACGGGTGAAGACGGCCCGCTCGCCCACGTACGCCAGGCCCTGGCGGGCGCGGCGGTGCAGGGGGGCGCGGGCCGGGGCGCCGAGCCAGGTGATCTCGCCGCCCATGGGGGCCAGTTCGCCGGCCAGGACCTGGAGGGTGGTGGTCTTGCCGGCGCCGTTCGGACCGAGGAGCGCGACGACCTCGCCGGGGCGCACCTCGATGTCGAGGTCGCGGACGACGGGCTGGGTGCCGTAGCCGGCTGACATCGCGCGGGCGGCGATGAGGGGTTCGGAGGTCTGCACGGGTCCGTTCCTTACTTCTGTGGACTTCGCTGCCGTCAGCTGCCGTCAGCCGGTCTTGGTGGTCAGCGCCTTGCGGACGTCCACGAAGGTCGAGCCGGCCTTGGCCCACTCGATCGTGCCGTCCTTGATGACCATCTCGGTGGCGGTGGTGTTGTGGATGCGGTTCAGCCCCGGGATCGGCAGGGCGGTGGCCGCCGTCCAGCTCAGCGGCGGGGTCAGACCGCCGGTGCTGAGGCCCGAGGCGCTGTTGAGCTCCGCGACCAGGGTCTTCGCGCTGATGGTGGACAGCTTCTTGGCGGCTTCGGTGAAGGCCGTGAACGCCACCCAGGTGGTCTCTTCCGCGCCGCTGGTGGGGTCGACGTTCTTGTTGCCCTTGACGGCCGCGGCGAAGGTCTTCCACACCGGGTCGGAGACGGGCGGGTAGTAGCCGGTGATGATCGCGCCCTCCAGGGGGCCGCTGCTGCCGCCGGTGGTCGCGGCCAGATCCGGGGTGAGGTTGCCGACGACGCTGCCGAGCTTGTTCTTGGCGCCGGACTGGACGTAGGCCTTGACGAACAGGTCGGAGTGCGTGCCGAGGATGACGTCCACGCAGCCGCCGCCCTTGGTCGCGGCGGCGACCTGCGGGGCGAGGTCGGTCGCGGTCAGCGGGATCTTCACGTCCTTGGCGGCCGCTCCGCCCGCGGAGACCGTGCCCAGGGAGAGGAACTGCCCGACAATGGCGGCCGCGGCCACGTCGTACCGGACACCCGACACCGAGGTGCAGCCGGACTCGACGAGCTGCTGGCCGTGCGCGGCGAAGACCACCGGGGTGCCGCCGTTGACCGGGAACGACAGCGGGTTGGAGAACTCCGCCGCCGAGACGCCGGTGCCGCCGAGGTAGGGGATGCCGGCCTTCTGCAGGATCGGCATGTAGCGGTCCCCGGCCAGGCTGTACGAGCCGACGACCGCGACCACCTTCTCGCTGACCGCCTGCTGGGCGCACTTCTCGGCCTCGTTGGGGTCACCCTTCTCGTTGCAGGTGATCACCTTCAGCGGGCCGCCCTTGATGCCCCCGTGGTTGTTGATCCACGTCGCGTACGCCTGGGCGGTGGCGGGCACCCCCGGCTGGTTGCTGCCCTGGGAGTTCTCCGGTGCCCACACCATCACTTTGACGGGGGCGCCGGTCAGGGACGAGTCGGCCGTCGAGGCGGCGCTGTCGGATCCCGAGCTGCCGCAGGCGGCCGCGAGCAGCGCTCCGGTGGCCGCGAGACAGGTGGCTGCGGTGTGTCTGCGCAGACGTGCGTTGTGCATGGTTCCCTCCGCGGGGTGGCCGCCGCCCGGATCGGGTGGCGTTGGGGCGGGGTCCAGCATGGGGTCAGATAGGTAAGTTAGAGAAGTACCCTAACAAGAATGATTTAAATAAATAACCCGCATGCCCTTGCGGGCCCCCCGGGGGTTCGCTACTCATAGGGCCTGAGAACAAGGGGTTGATCTGGTGGACGACATCCTGCGCTTCGCGCTCCTGGGCCTTGGACTCGGTGCGCTGTACGCGCTCACCGCGCAAGGCATCGTGCTGATCTACCGAGGGTCCGGCGTCCTGAACTTCGCGCACGGCGCCATCGGCATGACCGCCGCCTACCTCCAGTGGGAGCTGACCGCCAACCACGGCGTGCCCTACTGGACCGCTCTGGCGGTCGCCGTACTCACCGCCGGGCTGCTCGGCGTGCTCACCCACCTGCTGGTGATGCGCCCGCTGCGCCGGGCCTCCTCACTGGCCCGGCTGGTCGGCACGCTCGCGGTGTTCATCCTGCTCACCGCCGTCGCCGTCAAGCGCTACGGCGACAGCGTGCAGCTCGTCGCCGGCAAGCTGCCCTCCGGGCTGGTGAAGATCGGCGGCGTGACCGTGTCCGAGGACCGGTTCTGGCTGCTCGGCATCGCCGTCGTCATCACCCCGGCGCTCCATCTGCTCTACCGGCGCACCATGTTCGGCCTCGGCACCACGGCCGTCGCGGAGAACCAGAGCGCCGCCTCGGCCCTGGGCTGGTCCTCGGACGTCATCGCCGCCGCCAACTGGGGCATCGGCTCGGCGCTCGCCGGCCTGACCGGCATCCTCATCGTCCCCGTCATCGGCCTGTCCGTGAACGGCCTGACCACCCTGCTGCTCAGCGCCCTGGCCGCCGCCCTCGTCGGCCGGTTCTCCTCCTTCCCCGTCACCCTGGCGGGCGGCCTGGCCGTCGGCGTCGTCCAGTCCGAACTGACCCGATTCGGCGCGAACGTCACCGGCCTGGCGGCCTCGGTGCCGTTCCTGGTCATCGCGCTGGTCCTGGTCGCCCGGGGCCAGGCGCTGCCGCTGCGCGGCACCTTCCTGGAACGGCTGCCCGCGCTGGGGACGGGACGGGTGCGGCCGGTGGCCCTGGGGGCCGTGGTGGCGATCGCGCTGCTGCTCACCGGCGTCTCCTCGCCCCTGTGGGCCAACGCGATCACCAACACCCTGGTGATCGCCCTGATCATCCTGTCGGTGGTGGTGCTCACCGGCTACGCCGGGCAGGTCTCGCTCGCCGCCTACGCCCTCGCCGGGACCGGTGCCTTCATCGCCGGCCACGCGGTCGCCGACTGGGGCTGGCCCTTCGAACTCGCCCTGCCGGCCGGCGTACTGGGGACCATACCGATCGGGCTGCTGTTCGCCCTCCCGGCCATTCGCACCCGTGGCGTCAACCTCGCGATCATCACCCTGGGGCTGGGCACCACGCTGGAGGTCATGGTCTTCCAGAACACGAGCCTGGCCACCACCCCCGGCAGCGACGGCATCGAGGTCGGCAAGCAGACCCTCTTCGGCCTGGACATCTCCGGCGTCGACCACCCGCAGCTGTACGCGGGCCTGGTGCTCGTCCTCTTCGTCCTCGCGGCCCTCGCGGTCGCCAACGTACGCCGCAGCCGCACCGGCCGTCGCCTCATCGCGGTCCGCGCCAACGAACGGGCGGCGGCGGCGCTGGGGATCGGCGTGCGCGCGACGAAGCTGTACGCCTTCGGCCTGTCGGCGGCGATCGCCGCGCTCGCGGGCGTCCTCATCGGCTTCCGGTCCACGTCGGTGGTCTTCACCGACTTCGCGAGCTTCAACTCCATCACGGTGCTGGGGCTCGCCGTCATCGGCGGCGTCGGCTACCTCGCCGGGCCGCTGTTCGGCGCCACCTTCGCCGCCGGGACGGTGGGCGCGCGCTTCGGGGACCTGGTCGTGCCGGGGCTGAGCGACTGGATGCCGCTGATCGGCGGCATCATCCTGCTGCTCACCCTGGTCGGCAACCAGGACGGCATCGCCCGGGAGACCGGCGGCCAGGCCGCCGCGCTCATCGCTCGCATCCGGCCGCCCAGGCCCAAGGTGCAGGCCCCTGCCCCCGTTGAGGGCGCTGCCCGCCGGGCCCGGCCGCTCCCGTTGCGTGTCGAGAACCTGACCGTGCGGTACGGCGGCGTCGTCGCCGTGGACGGCCTGTCCTTCGCGGTCGAGCCGGGCCGGATCGTCGGCCTCATCGGCCCCAACGGCGCCGGCAAGACCTCCGCCATCGACGCCGTCACCGGCTTCACCCCGGCCGCCTCCGGCCGCGTACTCCTCGGCGGCGAGGACGTGACCTCCTCCGCAGTGCACCGGCGTGCCCGCGCCGGGGTCAGCCGGTCCTTCCAGTCCCTCGAACTCTTCGAGGACATGACCGTCCTCGACAACCTCTACGCCGCCTCCGACCGCCCCGGCCCCCTGACCCCCGTCACCGACCTGGTGCGCCCCGGCAGCCGTCCGCTCCCCGCGCAAGTGCTGCTGGCAGTAAGGGAGTTCGGCCTCGACGGCAGCCTGGACCGGTCGGTCGGCGACCTCTCCTACGGCGAGCGGCGGCTGCTCGCCATCGCCCGCGCGGTGGCCACCTCGCCGTCCGTGCTGCTGCTCGACGAGCCCGCCGCCGGGCTCTCGGACGACGAGACGCGCGAACTCGCCCGCCTGGTCCGGCGGCTCGCGGACGACTGGGGGATGGGGGTGCTGCTCGTCGAGCACGACGTGGACATGGTCATGAGCGTCTGCGACCAGGTCGTCGTGCTCGACTTCGGGCGGCGGATCTGCGCCGGCACGCCGGAGGAGGTACGGCGTGATCCGGCGGTCCGGGCGGCGTACCTGGGCGACGTCGCGTCGCCGGAGGAGGCGGCTGCGGGCTGAATCAGAAGCCCAGGGAGCGTCCGACGATCTCCTGCATGATCTCGGACGTTCCGCCGAAGACCCGCTGCACGCGGTTGTCCCGCCAGATCCGGGCGATCTCGTACTCGTTGACGTAGCCGTAGCCGCCGAAGAGCTGCATGCAGCGGTCGATGGCCTGCCAGGCGGTCTCCGACGTCCAGTACTTGGCGGCGGCCGCGTCGTCGGCGGTCAGGTGGCCGTCGACCAGGGCCATGATGCAGCCGTCGACGTACACCCGGGCGGCGTTGAGCTTGGCCCTGATGTCGGCGAGGGCGAAGCGGTTGGCCTGGAAGCTGCCGATGGGCCGGCCGAAGGCGGTGCGGGTCTTCGCGTAGTCCAGGGCCAGTTCGAAGGCGCGCTCGGCGGCGGCGAGAGAGCTGACGGCGATGGCGAGGCGCTCCGTCGGCAGGTTGCGCATCATGTGGTAGAAACCGCGGTTCTCCTCGCCGATGAGGTTCCCGGCGGGGACCCGGCACTCGTGGAAGAACAGCTCGGCGGTGTCCTGGGCCTTCATGCCGACCTTGTCGAGCTTGCGGCCGCGCTCGAAGCCGGGCGTGCCGCGCTCGACCACGATGAGGCTGATGCCCTTGTGGCCGGCCCGCGGGTCGGTCTTGCAGGCGACGATGACCAGGTCGGCCAGGATGCCGTTGGTGATGAAGGTCTTGGAGCCGTCGATGACCCAGTCGTCGCCGTCGCGGCGGGCGGTCGTGGCGATGGACCCCAGGTCCGAGCCTGCGCCCGGCTCGGACAGGGCGAGGGCGCAGACCGTTTCGCCGCTGATGACGCCGGGCAGCCAGCGGTCCTTCTGCTCGTCGGTGGTGAGACCGCCGAGGTAGGGCGGCAGGACGTCGTTCTGCAGGCCGAGGCCGATCCCGACGGAGCTGGTCGCGGCCATCTCCTCGGCCATGATCGCGTTGTAGCGGAAGTCGCGGATCCCCTGGCCCCCGTAGCCTTCCGGGAACTCCCAGCCGATGAGCCCGGCTTTGCCGGCGGCGGCCCACGCGGCGCGGCTGACCTGGCCGTCGTGCTCCCACTCCTCGGTGTGCGGGGCGCATTCGCGCAGGTAGTAGGCGCGGGCCGTCTCGCGGAAGAGGTCGTGTTCCTCGGTGAAGATCGTGCGGCGCATCGGGTGGTCCCTTCCCTGCTGTCTTCCATCGTCTTCTATCCGAGCATTCAGTGTAGTAATTTAAATGATTGTGAACCGGTGGGGAAGTCATGGAGGGCACATGGACGAGCGCAGCGAGCGGGACAGGGTGGCTGTCGTCACCGGAGCGGGACGCGGCATCGGCGAGGCCATCGCCTCCCGGCTGGCCGCCCGTGGCGCGGCGATCGCCGTGTGCGACCTCGACGCGGCGGCCGCCGACAAGGTCGCCGCGCGCATCGCCGAGCAGCACGGCGTACGGGCCCTGGGCGTGGCGGTGGACATCGCCGACAGCGCTGCCGTCGCCGCCGCCGTGGCCCGGGTGACGGAGGAGCTCGGGACGGTGGACGTCCTGGTCAACAACGCCGCCATCGACGTCATCGAGCGCTTCGTCGACAGCAGCGAGCAGACCTGGGACCGGATCATCTCCGTCAACCTCCGGGGCACCATCACCATGACCCGGGCCGTCCTCGACGGCATGATCGGGCTCGGCCGGGGCCGCGTCATCCACATCGCCTCCGACGCCGGCCGCGTCGGCTCCTCCGGCGAGGTCGTCTACTCCGCCACCAAGGGCGGCGTCATCGCCTTCGGCAAAGCCCTCGCCCGCGAGGTCGCCCGCCACGGCATCACCGTCAACAGCGTCTGCCCCGGGCCCACCGACACCGCGCTGCTCGGCCAGGTCGCCGAGTACAGCCAGAAAATGTACGACGCGACCTTGCGGGCCATCCCGCTTCGCCGGGTCGCGGACCCGGCGGACATCGCCGGCGTGGTCGCCTTCCTCGCCTCCGACGACGCCGCGTACATGACCGGGCAGACGCTCTCGGTCAGCGGCGGCCTGACGATGGTCTGACGGGGCCGCTGACATGCCCGACGTACTGCGCATCGAACTGCGCGACCGGATCGCCGTCCTCACCCTGGACCGCCCCGGCGTCCTCAACGCCATTGGCACGGCTACGGCCGACCGGCTCGCCGAGGCACTGGACGAGCTGCGCGAGGACGACCGCGTCCGCGCCCTCGTCCTCGCCGGAGCCGGGCGCTGTTTCTCGGCGGGCGCCGACCTCGCCGAGATCGAGTCCTTCACCGCGGCCTACCAATTCCGGGAGTTCGTAGGCCGGTTGACCACCGTCTGCCGGTCCCTCCAGCACCACCCCAAGCCCTCCGTCGCCGCCCTCCACGGCTTCGCCTTCGGCGGCGGCCTCGAACTCGCCCTCGCCTGCGACCTCCGCGTCGCCGAGCGCGGCACGCGCCTGGGGCTGCCCGAGATGAAGCTCGGCGTCCTGCCGGGCGCCGGCGGCACCCAGCGGCTGCCCCGCCTCATTCCCGTGGCCGTCGCCCGCCAGATGATCCTCACCGGTGATCCCGTCGACGCGGACCGGGCGTACGCCCTCGGCCTGGTCAACGAGCTGGCCGAGGGCGGCAATGCCCTCGCCGCAGCGGAGGCGCTGGCCGCGCGGCTCGCCGCCGGTGCGCCGCTCGCCCTGGCGGCGGGCAAGCGTCTGATCGACGAGGGGTTGGGGATGGACCTGGACGCGGCCGTCGCGTACGAGCGCGAGACTGTGTCCGTGCTCTTCACCTCCGAGGACCGTGAGGAGGGGCTCAAGGCCTTCCGCGACCGCCGCCCGGGGGACTTCCGGGGCGCGTAGTCGAACAGGGCAGTCGGCCGGGGTTGCTGGTTCCGTCCTCAAGCGCCGGACGGGCTGGGGCCCCTCTTGATCTGCGTCCCTCGCGGGCGCTGCGCTTGCTTCGGGCCGCTGCGCCGGCCTCCGGCCGTCGGTGGGTGGGCGCCGCTGCGGTGCCGTCTGCCGTGGCCGAGGCTTCCGTCCTCAAGCGCCGGACGGGCTGGGTCGACCGTGGGGTCGGGGGCGCCTGCCGGGGTCTCTCTCCTCGGCGCTCGCGACTCTGGTCCTTACTTGTTCGTGCCCGGGATCCTCGCTCGTCGCCTGCGGGAGAACCCCTCCACCACCCCCGCCCGGCCGGAAGGGCATCTTCAGCCCGTCCGGGCTTGAGGACCCGTACGCCCACCGGCCGGTGGACGCCAACCGGCCGAAGGGGACGGTGGAGGGATGCGCCCGGAAGCGACGAGAACCGGCCCACGGCAAGGACATGGACAGCCCAAGGTTCGAGCGCTGAGGACGCAGTCCCGGCAGGCGGCCCCGACCGTACGACAACGGCAGGCGCACACCGGCCGACCCAGCCCGTCCGGCGTTTGAGGACGGAACCGGCGACCCTGACCGACGGCGCCGGTCAGATCACCTTCGCGTCGTGAAGGCCGGCGATTTCGGAGGGGCTGAGCCCGAGCAGATCCGTCAGCACGTCCGCGGTGTCGCCCCCGAGCGCGGGCGGCGCGGCGTAGGACTCGATGGGGGTGGCCGAGAACCGGATGGGGTTGCGCAGGACGTCCAGGCCGCCGTCGCCCGCGGCGCGGACGCGCATCGCGCGGTGGGCGAGCTGGGGGTTGGCAAGGGCATCCGGAAGCGTGTTGACGGGGCTGACGGGGACGTCGGCCGCTTCGAGGTCGGCGATCCAGGCGGCGGCGGGGCGGGTGAGGAAGACGGCGTCGAGGATGGCGAGGAGTTCGCCGCGGTGGGCGATGCGGGCCGGGACGGTGGCGAAGCGGGGGTCGGCCGGGAGGCCGGGGCGGTGGAGGGCTCGGCAGAGGGCGGCGAACTGCCGGTCCGTGGCGGCGACGAGGAAGATGTCGTGGTCGGCGCAGCGGAAGGACTGGGAGGGGATGCCGCCGTAGCCGCCGTTGCCGCGACGCTCGGGGACCTGGCCGGAGACCAGGTACGACTGGGCGTAGTGGGAGAGGGAGGCGAGGCCGCAGTCCAGCAGGGAGAGGTCGATGTGCTGGCCGATGCCGGCACCGGCACCGGCACCGGCGTCGCGGTGGTGGAGGGCGGCGAGGATCGCGTTGCCCGCGTAGAGGCCGGTGAGGATGTCGATCATCGATACGCCGACCTTCATGGGACCGGCGCCCGGGACGCCGTCGGGGAGGCCGGAGACGCTCATCAGGCCGGACATGGCCTGGAAGACGCCGTCGTAGCCGGGGCGGCCGGCGTAGGGGCCGTCCTGGCCGAAGCCGGTGATGGAGCAGTAGACCAGGCCGGGGTTGACGGCGGCCAGGGGTGCGTAGTCGAGGCCGTACTTGGCGAGGACGCCGGGGCGGAAGTTCTCGATGAGGACGTCGGATTCGGCGACGAGGCGGCGCAGCAGCTTCTGGCCCTCGGGCTTGGAGTGGTCGAGGGTGACGGACCGTTTGTTGCGGTTGCAGCTGAGGTAGAAGGCCGCCGGGTCCGGGCCGTCGTCGGGGGTTTCGAGGAACGGCGGGCCGTAGGCGCGGGAGTCGTCGCCGACACCCGGGCGTTCGATCTTGATGACGTCGGCGCCGAGATCGCCCAGCATCTGCGCGGCCAGGGGCGCGGCGAGGACCCGGCCCAGGTCGAGGACGCGGATGCCCTCAAGAGCCTTCATCGCGTCTCCGGGTCGTAGTCCTTGCCGCGGATCAGGCGTACGGGGGTGTAGACGAGGACTTCCTCGTCCCGCTGGTTGCGTACGCCGATGCGGCTGGTGACGACGCCCCGGGCGCCCCGGCTGGCCGGGCGGGAGCCGGTGGTCTCGACGACGGCGTAGAGCGTGTCGCCGACGTAGACCGGCTGCTTGACGGTCAGCTCCATGTGCATGAAGGCCAGGCCGGTGCCGTGCAGGACGTTGGTCTGGAGGACCAGGCCCTCGGCGATGCAGTAGATCATGCCGCCGGGGATGAGGCGGCCGGTGTAGCCGCCCTCGGCGGCGTGGGAGGCGTCGAGGAAGAGGGGCTCGTTGAAGCCGCCCCAGCTGATGAAGTTGACGAGGTCGGTCTCGGTGACGGTGCGGCGGGCGGTGCGGAATGCGTGGCCGACCGGCATCTCCTCGTACGTCATGCCCTGGACGAGCGGCGGGGGTGTGGTGGTCGTGGTGGCATCGGACACGGTTGCTCCTGGTTTCTCAGAGGGCCAGCGGGTTCTTCGCGGCGACCGCCGTGAAGTCGGGGGCGCGCTTCTCGCGGTGGGAGGCCACGCCCTCGGCGACGTCGTGGCCGCCGAAGCCGAAGAACTCCAGGCCGAGGGAGGCCTCGAAGGCGGGGGAGGCGGTGCGGTACCAGTGGTTGAGGGAGCGCTTGGTCCAGCTGATCGCGCTGGCCGAGCCCGCGGCGAGCGCGGTGGCGACGCGCAGGGCCTCGGCGTGGACCTGGTCGTCGTCCACGCACTTGGAGACCAGGCCGATCCGCTCGGCCTCCTCGCCGGTGAGGACTTCGCTGGTGAGCAGGTAGTACTTGGCCTTGGCCATGCCGCACAGCAGCGGCCAGCAGATCGCCGCGTGGTCCCCGGCGGCGACGCCGAGCCGGGTGTGGCCGTCGACGATCTTCGCCTTGCGCCCGACGATCGAGATGTCGGCGAGCATGCCGATCACCAGCCCGGCCCCGACGGCGGGACCGTGGATGGCGGAGACGACGGGCTTGGCGCAGTTGATGACGCCGTAGACCATGTCGCGGGCCTCGCGCATGACGCGAGCACGGACCGCGTAGTCGGCGGTCATGTCCTCGATGGAGTCGAAGGTGCCGCCCGCGGAGAAGGCCTTGCCCGCGCCCTGGACGACGACGGCGCGGGTCTCGTCGTCGCGGTCGATGACGGGCCACACGTCGGCGAGTTCGCCGTGCATCCGGCCGTCCACGGCGTTGAGGTTCGGGGCGTCCAGGACGATGCGCAGCACGCCGGGGGCGGGGCGTTCGAACCTCAGGCGTTCGAAGGCGGAGTACGCGGAGTGGGGATTGGCTGTCACGGGGTCTCCTCCTCGGGCGGATGCTTAAGCTAGATTAGTGTATCTAGTTCAATAATAAGAAGGCTTCGGAGGAGGTGGGCCGTGCGTCCGCTGGAGGGCTATCGCGTGGTCGAGCTGGGCATCTGGGTGGCGGCGCCGGCCGCGGCCGCGATGATGGCCGACTGGGGCGCGGAGGTGATCAAGGTGGAATCGCCCGGCGGCGACCCCAACCGCTACACGCTCAAGCACGTCGGCCAGGATGTGGACAGCGCCCCGCCTTTCGAGACCGACAATCGGGGCAAGCGCGGTGTCGTCCTCGACCTGCGTACGGAGCAGGGCCGCGCGGACCTGCACCGGTTGCTGGAGCGTGCCGACGTCTTCGTCACCAATCTTCGGCCCGGCGCCCTGGAACGCCTCGGCCTCGACCCCGACACCCTGCGCGAGCGGCACCCCGCGCTCGTCGTCGGCACCCTCACGGGCTACGGCTGGACCGGCGCCGAGCGCGACCGTGCCGGGTACGACGTCTCCGCCTTCTGGGCCCGTCCCGGCATCGCCGCCATGCTCAACCCCGTCGGCGAGCCGCCCCCCGGCATCCGCCCGGGGCTCGGCGACCGTACCGCCGCGTCCAACCTGGTGGCCGGTGTCCTGGCCGCGCTGCTGCGCCGGGAGCGGACCGGTGAGGGCGGGGTGGTGGACGTCTCGCTGCTGCGCTCGGGCACGTACGCCATCGGCAACGACCTCGCCCTGCAGAACTTCTTCGGCAAGCGCGGCCGTACCCGCCCCCGAACCGAGCACGAGTCGCCGCTCTACAACTCCTACCGGGCGGGGGACGGGCGCTGGTTCTGGCTGGTCGGCCTGGAGGGCAACCGCCACTGGCCCGGCGTGCTCGCGGCGCTGGGGCGCGAGGATCTCGGCGAGGACGAGCGCTTCGCCACGGGGCGGGCCCGGCGCGGGCATGTCCGGGAGCTGATCGCCGTCTTCGACGAGGAGTTCGGGAGGCGGCCCTTGCCCGAATGGGCCGAGCGCTTCGATGCCCATGGCGTGTGGTGGGCGCCCGTGCAGACCCTGGCGGAGGCCTCCGCCGACCCTCAGGCCGAGGCGGTCGGGGCGTTCGTCGAGCAGCCGGGGATGGGGGAGGGGCCGGTGCTGCGGACGGTGGCCACGCCGGTCGGCTTCTGGGGCGTGGACGACAAGCCGCGGGCCGGCGCACCGGCCCTGGGGCAGCACACGGCCGAGGTTCTCGGGGAGCTGGACTGAAAAAACCGGCCCGTTGGCGGTTGAACCGCCAACGGGCCTGCGCTCAGCGCGAGATCAGCTGCTGCGCGTTGCCGTACATGATGTCGTCCTGCACCTGCTCGGACAGCGTCGGGATGAGCTTGCGGAAGTCCGCCGGATTGGCCAGGCCCTCCGCGTGCGGGTAGTCGGAGCCCATGACCAGGGACTCGTGGTGGCCGAGCCGCTGGACGAGGCTGGTGACGTCGTCCTCGGGGTAAGGCACTACGCGGATGTGCTTGCGGAAGATCTGGCTCGGCCGTTCGTCCAACTGGCCGCCGAGCCAGGGGCCGTTGCGGCCCATGCCGCGGCTCTTGTCCATGTGGCGGACGAAGTGCGGGACCCATTCGGCGCCGAACTCCGAGACCAGGACGTTGATGTCGGGGAAGCGGCCGAAGAGGTTGTCGAAGATGAGCGCGGAGAGCGTCTCCTCGATGGGCCGCTGGCCGTAGGTGTTCATCCACTGCCACGCCGACATCCGGAAGTGGATGGGGTTGGGGTCGTGGCCCCAGGCGGGGGCCACGTTCGAGTTGTAGTAGAACTCGCTGATGTGGTAGCAGACGCTGGCCTTGGCCTCGTTGACCAGCTTCCAGAACGGGTCGAAGTACGGGTCGCCCGGCGAGCGTCCGTACATCGGGCCGGTGGGCAGCATGATGAAGCGCGCGCCCTCCTCCAGTACGGTCTCCAGCTCCTTGACCGCGCTGGGGAGGTCCCGGAGTGAGAGCAGGGCGGGCGCGTAGATCCGGTTCTGGTGGTCGAAGCCCCAGACCTCGTTCATGTAGCGGTTGAACGAGCGGTAGTTGGCGTAGAGCGGCTCCACCCCGCGTACGTACTCCTCGGCGACCAGGGCCCAGCCGCCCGGGTAGATGATCGACTGGTCGACGCCCTGCTCGTCCATGACCCGCAGGCGGGCGTCGCGGTTCTGGTACGCCTCGTGCATGGGCTCGAACTGGTACGTCTCCTCGGGGTTGCCCGAGGCCATGGCCTTGAGCATCTCCTTCAGCGAGCCCGGCCGGTAGACCTGCCCGAACTCCGGCTCCAGGCAGACCACGATCCGGTCGCCGGCGAGGATGACCTCCCGGCCGTCGGCGAGGGTCACGGGTGCCACGGCCTCGCCGAGGAACTCCTTGGGGAGGTACCGGGTGAAGGAGTCCCGCTCCTCGTACATGTGCTGGTCGCAGTCGAAGATCCGCTTGCGCTGCTGCTCCGTCATCGCGGTGGTCCTCCCTCTGATCTGGCTGATGCGGCTCTGATCTGGCTCACTCAACTTATTGTGGTTACTATAATTATCTAACTCTATCTAGCCTGGCAAGGACTGGACTCCGGGATGGCCCACCACACACTCACCGGCACCTACACCGAGGAGCAGGACGAGCTGCGCAAGGTCGTTCGCTCCTTCCTCTCCAAGCACTCGACGGAGGCAGATGTACGGGACCTGATGGCCACGACCCGGGGCTACGACCCCGCCCAATGGCGCCGCATGGGCGCCGAACTCGGCCTCCAGGGACTCGGCGTCCCCGAGGAGTACGGCGGCGCCGGCTGCGGATACGTCGAGCTGGGCATCGTCTTCGAGGAGACCGGACGCGCCCTGCTCTGCGCCCCCTACCTCGCCACCGTCGCCCTCGCCGCCGAGGCGCTGCTGCGCAGTGGCGACGAGGCCGCCCGCAAGGACCTGCTCCCGGGCATCGCGGCGGGGGAGACGGTGGCGACCCTGGCCTTCACCGAGGACGGCGGCAGCTGGGACGAGCGCGGGGTGGCCGCCAGCGCCCGGCGAACGGCCACCGGCTGGGCCGTCACCGGCGCCAAGAACTACGTCCCCGACGGCCACACCGCCGACCTGCTCCTGGTGGCGGCCCGTACGGACGCCGGGCTCAGCCTGTTCGCCGTCGAGGCGGGTGCGCCCGGGCTGGTCCGTACGCCGCTGGAGACCCTGGACCAGACCCGCAAGCAGGCCCGCCTGGACCTGGACGCCGTGCCCGCCCGCCTGATCGGGGCGGAGGGCGCGGCCTGGCCGGTGATCGAGCGGAGCCTCGCCGCCGCCGCCGTGCTGCTGTCCGCCGAGCAACTCGGCGGAGCCTCACGGGCGATGGAGCTGGCCGTGGAGTACGCGAAGATCCGGGTGCAGTACGGGCGGGCCATCGGCTCGTTCCAGGGGATCAAGCATCTGTGCGCCGACATGCTGGTCGAGGTCGAGTCCGCCCGGTCCGCCGTCTGCGACGCGCTGTGGGCGCTGGAGGCCGACGCCCCGGATCTGCCGGTCGCCGCCGCGCTCGCGCTGGCGTACTGCTCGGACACGTACACCCGGGTCGCGGGCGACTGCGTCCAGGTGCACGGCGGCATCGGCTTCACCTGGGAGCACCCGGCCCATCTGTATCTCAAGCGCGCGAAGAGCTCCGAGGTGCTGCTCGGCACGGCCGCCTCGCACCGGGAGCGGCTCGCCGTGCGGCTGGGCCTGTGACCACATACGCAACGGGAGAGGAGCAAGGGGTGGAGCTGGATTTCGGGCCCGAGGCCGAGGGCTTCCGGGCGGAGGTGCGCGACTGGCTCGACGGGCACCTGGTGGGCGAGTTCGCCGCGCACCGGGGCGTCGGCGGACCGACCGACGCCGAGGCCTGGGAGGTGCGGCTGGCCTGGGACCGCGAGCTGGCGGCCGGCGGCTGGCTCGGCATCAGCTGGCCGAAGGAGTACGGCGGCCGGGGGCTCGGGCTGCTGGAGGAGATCGTCTTCAACTACGAGTACGCGCGCGCCGCCGCCCCCTACCGGGCCACCTGCAGCGCACTCGATCTCCTCGGGCCGATGCTGGTCGCGATGGGCAGCGAGGCCCAGAAGCGGCGCTTTCTGCCCCGGATCCTCGACGTGAGCGAGCTGTGGGGCCAGGGCTTCAGCGAGCCCGGCGCGGGCTCGGACCTCGCCTCCGTACGCACCCGCGCCGAGCGGGACGGGGAGGACTGGGTCATCAACGGGCAGAAGGTGTGGACCACCATGGGCCACGTCGCCGACTGGCTCTACGTGCTGGTGCGCACCGACCCGGACTCGCAGCGCCACAAGGGCCTGAGCATGCTGCTCGTACCCACCGACCAGCCGGGCGTCGAGGTGCGCACCATCCGCAACCTGGCCGGGCAGGACGAGTTCGCCGAGGTCTTCCTCACCGACGCCCGCACCCGCGCCGACCTGGTCGTCGGCGAGGTCGGCCAGGGCTGGCGCACCGCGATGGGCACGCTCGGCATCGAGCGCGGCGCCACGCTGCTGCCCCAGCAGCTCACCTTCGAACGGGAGGCGGAGGCGCTGCTCGCGGCGGCCCGCGCCAAGGCCGCGGCCGGACAGCTGGACCCGGAGCTGCGCGCGCGGGTCGTCCAGGCCTGGACGTCGGTACGGATCATGCGCACCACCAACCTCCGCACCATCGGCGAGCTGCTGGCCGGCCGCGACCCCGGACCCCAGTCGCACATCGCCAAGCTCTACGCATCCACCGGCCACGTACGGCTCGGCCACCTCGCCTCCGAACTCGCGGGCCCGGCCGGGCAGATCACCGGTCCCGGCTACGCGCTCGACACCCGGCAGCGCACCTTCCTGCTCTCCCTCGCCGAGACGATCTACGGCGGCGCGAGCCAGGTCCAGCGCAACATCATCGGCGAGCAGGTGCTCGGTCTGCCCCGCGAGCCGCGTCCGTGAGTACGACAGAGGGGAGCAGTCGTCGCATGAGCGTCAGAACAGAACTGGCGGAGGAGGAACAGCGCTTCCGTCGGGCGTGGTTCCGGGAGCGCTGGGAGCACGGCGTCCGCTTCAACCGCATGTGCCGTATGCGCGTGCTGCGCTGGGACGAACGCGGTGTGGAGATCGCCCTCCCCTACACCGAGCCGCTCTCCGCCCACGAGGGCGTCTTCCACGGCGGCGTCGTCTCCGCCCTGATCGACACGGCGGGCGGTGGTGCGGTCATGGCCGGCCACGACTTCGACAAGGGCAGCCGGATGTCCACCGTCACGCTCTCCGTCCAGTTCCTCGCGCCCGCGCGGGGCCCCGAGATCGTGGCGTACGCGCTCTGCGTCAGGCGCGGCGGCCGCCTCCACCACGCGGAGGTCGAGGTCCGCGACCGCAGCGGCACGGCCTGCGCGCGGGGGCAGGTCGTGGTGAGCATCTCGGGGGAGCGGGCCGGAGTCGGCGAACCCATTCAGCGCGAACCCATTCAGCGAGAGAGGTGACAGGTATGGCAGCGACCAGATTTCCCGTCGAGGCCGGGCACATCATGATGTTCGCCCGGGCCATCGGCGACGAGGAGGACATGACGGTGGCGCCGCCCACCTTCACGATGGCGACCGCGCACTACGACCCGGACTCGCCGCTGCGGCCCCTGCCCGGCGAGGAGTGGCTCGGGTCG
>Ga0307517_10003302_pt1 | contig 25203 bp, 26 predicted proteins | sample 23_EM_MG_FD_194515 | JGI IMG/M metagenome (GOLD analysis project Ga0307517, IMG submission 194515) | Populus trichocarpa ectomycorrhiza microbial communities from riparian zone in the Pacific Northwest, United States - 23_EM | ecosystem: Host-associated > Plants > Roots > Unclassified | place... | reverse complement strand
CCCCCCCCCCCCCCCCCCCCCCCCCCCCCCCCCCCCCCCCCCCCCCCCCCCCCCCCCCCCCCCCCCCCCCCCCCCACTGAGCAGACACTGAGCAGACACTGAGATAGAAGGTGCAAACCCACAATATCCCACATCATATTGGAGACCGATGTTTGAAAAGATAAGTCGTAAAAGTATAATACTCACCCCTCGGATCCATTTTACAGAAGATGTGTTCACCAAGTGCAGATGTCGTAACAGCAAACAGAGATCACAGCAAAAAAATCAACCCCCCAGCTTGCTGCAAGTAGTGATTTTTTCTACACGGGGGCAGAGGCCTGGAGCACTATCACTTCACGTGTTATAAAAGGTACTCACACCCGAAATGAACCCGAAATGGGATGTAGTTGGTCTCATAGAAAACACCCTCCCCCGCAATTCACCCCAGGGCAAAAGAGGGCTTAATTCGCCTTACTTGCGCTCCTATGATACTAGGTGCCCGCTTCCAGCTGTGTTGAAACCCGGATCATACTAGGCAGTCGTACACAGCGATGTTTCAGCAAAGACCGCGATAACAGCCCGCTCTCAGAAGCCCGATAGAGAAGTAGAGCGCCCCTGACCTACCTTGCGGTGAAAACTATAGATTGGAAACGATATCTGGGAACGAGTGATGCCTAGGTATCAAGCAAAGAGTGGGGAAGGAGAGCATAATTATGTTCACTGACACTTCACTAGGCTACAAGCCACAATGAACAGCAGCTACCGGATAGCCTTCCTTTAGCGGAAAAAAAAGGCACTTAAGCCTATAATACCACAATACCACACGACAGCACATTTGACCTCACATATCCTTGGCCGATAACGTCACAAAAGTGCGGGGGCAGTCCAATACCATGCACTTACTCACTAAAAACCTAAAATATACTATTAACGGAATACTAGCCGCAACAACTCACTAATCTACAACTATCCACATGTGCACTTCTTCCGAAAGAGGAAAAATAAAGGAGAAAAAAACAAAAATGCACAAAGGAACTGAGCCGGTATTTGGACATCAGACCCAATGTAGTGGAACATATTGTATGTTCTGCACATACATACACGACACATGCACACAAGGTACCATACAGTACAAAATAAGACCTCAGATACCAAAAGCAAGGTACCCACTCCAATCCGATACAAAAATACTAACCGGTAATTAGTCAGGTCCCCAAATAACACTCTTAAGTTGGTAAAAAATAAAAATAAATAAAAAAAGAGGCATGGAAATAGAAAGTACCATTCCCCCCCTCTCTCGGGATAAAAACTATCATCGGATAAAGCTCAACCAACCCATCCATTACTGTTTGTGCTGTGCTATACGATAGCAGTTCGATGCGGGGCCGAAAAGACAAAAAAAAAGAGAAAGCACTTGCGAAAAGATATTATATATAACCCCCCCCATATTGTTACTCCCCCCACCCCCCGTTAGGGATTCGGAACATGGCATTAAAATAATTACAGCAGGAAAGAGGGGAGGGAGGGGGGAAATTTGGAAGAGGAAAATTGGTACCTGAGAAGAGCATCCAAAAACCCGAATCCAGTCAAAAAAAGAAGGATAGTTAACCCCGAGGGTAATGAATGATATGAATAATGATGGACCTAAACGTAGACGGGGTAGGGGGGCCAAACTTCGCCGAAACCTCCTAACAAGCATCAAGGAATCGCCCGTAGCTCGTGAGATTACGGCCACAAGGCTCGGTGTATAAATACAATAGTTGGTTAAAGTTCGTGGGCTTAGTATGAGATAGGGTTGCCTAATTCCACCAATCCATCCATTCCCTCCCCCCTCTACCTTTTTTTTTCTTTTAACCTTGATAGAAAAAATATGAATGGATAACTACAGTACAGTAAATACAATGAATTGTCTATCTACCCCTTCATCCTAGATCCCCCTAAACACGAACTGCTACAAAGGGAATATTGGAGGTTCAACACCGGAGCAATGGTGAAGACGCAACGCTCCCGTAGGCCGCTGGACTCGGGTATTTTCTCAGCAGCTTGGTAGGGCCCATGTGAGAGATGGATTCTTTGGCGGACCAGTATGCCCTGGCCAAAATATTGTATATACCGCTTCATAGCCTTCAGGCTCTATAATGCTAATTATATAATAATAATAAATAATAATAATAATCCTAGATCCCCCTCCAAACAAAAGCTATTTCCAATCTCTCCCCGAACTGGGTACGATACTTCCACCGCAAGCAAAGTCTACAATAACGAACGGCCGAACAGAATTTAAATGCCACATTAGTACAGGACATGGGAGGGAGTGGCCATGGGGTCCTAGGGATTATTGCTACCGCTATTTACTATTGCTATCATAATATTATGTACTACTCACTGCATAGCAAGGTTATCTATCGAGCTCAGGCGAAATAAGGAAACGGGGCTTGCGAGTGGATATAAGCAGTATCAGAGTTACATGATAGTCATTAGCCAGTTTAGAGTGGGACAGTTAACAGGTTTTTACTTTTTGTTTGCAAGAACGATATGCGCGAACAGAACCAAGGGTAGGGCAAACACGAAGAAGGGAGGAGGGGGCGGGGGGGGGAGACCTGCCGGGGGGAGATCGATCCGTCCAGCTATGTCACAGATTGACACATAACATCCGAGCAAGATTCCCGTATCATACATTCACCCCGCCCTATCACGACTTTGCGAGGCGCTCCTTGAACCAAACCACGCAACGCCACTCAAGCCAGCCAGCCAGTTATGGCGATGTGGAATATTGAGACAATACCAGTACAGCACCTCCACCACCACCACCACCACCACCACCACCACCACCACCCCGTTACCCCCACCATCACCAATCGAGAACAAAACATGGATTCATCAACAAAACCCCCCCTTTGAACGTACCTATCGTACACAGGAACCCACTCGGCGCGCCCCCAACCCACCACAAGTCCAGCCACCCACCACCCCCACAAAACCGTGGTTCTGGCCAAACAGCTTCTGACGGGCCAAAAAAAGGCAAAACTGTCTAGTTCAGAAACGCGGTTTTTACAGTGACAAGCCTTATACAAATCACGGCGCGCCAAGCACCTTCTCCACCTCCCCCCTTCTCTCTCTACCGCACCCGCAGAAACATTGGAAGTAAAAGTAAGCACGAGTGATAATCCATGAGTAAGCCGAGGAAAGAAGAGAAAGAAAAAGAAAAAAAATCTGGATCGTAATCATTAGGTGGCGATGGAGCTATCACGATGGACAGAAAAAGAGAAAAATGAGGGATAATAACTAGGAAAGGGGAGGGAGGAGGGAGGGAGGGAGCATCTCAGAGTACACTTCGAATTGCTCCCTCTGGGGGAATGAAAACAAGAAATACTTGCGGGTAAAAAAATTGAAAAAAATACGAAATAGAGACAGAAATTGGATGGAAATTGAATATGTAAATTAAGAGTGGCCGCCCATTACGTTATACAAACGTAGGAGAATTGGAAAGTCGAGCCCGCGAAAGCATGCAGGCAAGGAGAAAACAGAAAACAAGTAACAGGTAACAAGGGGGGGGGAGCTCATCGATAACACTGGGTGTATGGACATATGAAACGATCAGATCGTTCAAACAAGGCACATCACAGAAAGGCAGGTAAAAGAAAGAAAAAAGAAAAACACAACCACAGCACTTACAACCTATAGCCCACTTGCCCGCCTCGAAAGCCTCGGCACAGGAGGTACACTCCCAGCATGAGAAACCGGGGGTGGCGGAGAATGACGGGCGCCCTTAGCGCCACCCACTCTACGACCCGCCGTCGATACAGCACTATTCCGCCCACCATCCAAGTTCCCCAACACAGGTGTAGAAGCCCTCTTCGGCAGCGCACGCAATCCTGACCCAAGCGAATATGGCCGACGCGCATTCCTCGGGGTGGAAGTGAGATTAGCTTCGCCGAGACTCTCGATAATCGTCATCCCGGCCATGGCGGTGGCATTGAAGCTGCCGCCAAAACTGGTGTTCATGACGGGTGACGGGGGAACCATTGAGAATCCCTCATCTTCCTCGTTATCGTCCACTTCTGTTTCCTCGCCTTCAGCGATATCGGACTGGCCTACTGGCGAGTCGTTGCTTCGCCGGGGTTTTTGTTGCTGGGGCGTCTCAGGGTCTGTAGCGGCGACGGCCCTAACAGTGGAGTTTGCGATGTGTGCCGGGATCTGCGGGACTGGTGGGACGCTAGTTCCCCGGGTGGCGTTTTCGAGTTCTTGTTTAGCCTTTTCGAGCTGTTCTTCCAGGTTGCTAACCTTGTTCTTTAGTCGCTCTTGCTTTTTTAGTTCCCGCTTTGTTGGGCCGCGCTCTCCCCCTGCTGTGTCGCCATCCTTCTTATCTTCTTTTCCGATGATGGAGTTGACGAAGACTTTGCTCTTCTTCTTGACCAATGTCCCCACTTCGTTCAACCTGTTGGTGGCACCCTCTACAAGAGGAGGAGAGAGCACCCTCGAGGACGTCCGGGAGTGTCGGGCATTCTGTCTATTGGTGCTAGTACTTCGGCGATCAGAAGCTTTAGGAAAAGTCGACGATGCGCGGGAATAGTCTGACAGCGATGATCTCATAGAAAGATCCCCTTGAGCTCCAGGTTCACTCCGCTCACTGCCACTGTCGCGCCGCTCAACGGAAATAGCCATTCCACTCCCAATGGAATTGGTCATTCCTGGTGCCCCCTTCTCCCGGCTAGCACCAGCTGCCTCATCTCCTGCAGAGGCCTCATCGCCTGAGTCCGTGCTTAGAGCCATTCCGATATCCTCATGATTGCCATCTGTTCCGGCCATTGCATAATCGTCGTACTTAAACCTGATCTGGTTTGCGCCAGCAACAGCAGCAGCATTCCCAGTCAATCCCTGGGCTACACCGAGTCTCTTCATCTCCGCATAGGCCTTCTCGCTCCTCTTTCTCCGATCAGCCAACATCCTCTTCTTCCGCTCATGAGCAATATATTCAGCCTTCTGCTTTTCCCATATGTCTTTGATACGATGAGCGAATTTGAACGGGTTCAGAGCACCTGCTGCAGTACCTATCGAACCAAGCAGACTCGCGTTTGCAGAATTCATGGTAGCATTGCCAGTGCTATCGGTACTCTGTCTCTGCGCTGGTTCGTATGCGATTTCATCCCCATGCCTATTCGGGGAAGAGCTAGAGAGCAGCCCAACGATATCTTTGGGAGGAACTGCACTTGCGCGATCTCTCATGCTGCCTTCGATAAACTTGCTAACAACCGTAGATCCCGTATCGGCAGAGTCATGAGCCCGCATCCGTTGCTTCTTGGGGGGTGTCGGAAAATCCTCATTTGCCCTCGCCTCTCCCGTTACCGTAGAAGCCAATCTTCGGTTAGACAATTTCCTCTTAGCCCTCTTGGGCGTTCCTGTTTCCTCGTCATCAGATTCGCTGTCAGAAGACACAGGGCGATAGGCGTGGTCGGCGTCGGACTTTCTCTTCTTTCTGTAAGACCCGGGACCCAGTTGACTAGTCGACCGCTCGTTCCCTGCAACAGATTCGAGTCCATCGAGGGCTGCCTCCCCACTTTGAGTTTGAACCTGACCTGTGCCGCCTAATGTTGCCGATGCCTCCTTTCTCCGAGCATAACTCTCTCGTCCCCTAATCCTCCTAATCTCCCTCTTCTCCTCCTCCGTAAGAATGCTCATCTGCCTACCCCGCTGCTCCTCCTCCCCCTCAGGCTCGTCAGGCTCTGTAGCATTGTCCTCATCATCATCGTCGGGCTCAGTGTCATCGTAAATATCCCTTCCCTCCGGCTCCTTATTCAGGTCAAATGTAGAGGTACTCATCCGAGCCCTCAAAGTCTCCCTCAACACCTAGGCAGAAAGTTCAGTTAGACTCGACACCAAACCAATAAAAGCCAAAAAGAAAAACCAAAACAAGAAATGCTAGACTCGGGTAGTAGATTACTCACCTTTTGAGGCGTCGAGAGCATGTTGTCACCCATCTATAGATGGATTGGCAGATGAGCCGGCCCGGCTTTAATCGCGTGAAAGCGCAGCGCAACCCCCTTCGCGCACTCGCAGAATTTAGAAGAGAAAAAAAAAAAGGGTTGTTGTATCGTCAATACGTAGCGATGGAGAGGTGAACACCCGGCAGCGGCGGCGGCAGCGGATACCCACCTGTTGGTGGACAGGGTTATGGAGGAGGGGGGGGGTGGTATCGCCGTAGTAGAGGCAGCGTTGTAAGAGGGAAAGGAGAAGAGATGAGGAATAAAAATAAAAATAAAAATAAAAAAACGGGTTTGCACCTGCGCGAGCGAGGATGAATTTCACGTGATTTCGCTATTTTCCTCTGTTTAGGAAACTGCCATTTCGAGACAAGGAGAGGTACGGGGGAAAAACAAAACACCAGAGCAGCAAAGCAACGGAAGCGCATCACAAAGCACGAAAGGTGGGGGGGTTCCCGTATGAAAGCAGTTCTAGAATCGACTTTAAGTACTTTCAGTCACCTTTATCTTTTTAAATTTGAATATTATTATGGAAAGAGGTAAAACAAAAGCTAAAACAGGCACCAAAAAAAGCTTACTTGACCACGAGAATTACAAGGCGAGAAAGTTCAGACAAGTAGAGTTGATAATAACGGAAACAAAACTAAATAATGAAACCTAAACCTCCCGCAGATTTTCTAACATGATATCCCCCCAATACTGTACTCCCCCTCCAATGAAATTGAATGGCCGTTATTGCAGACAACCCCATAAGACAATACCAAATCGAACAGAAATAAATAAAATGCCTTCGTGGTATAAATTACGGGTCATGAGTATGTGAATAGAACCCTGAAAAAGCAGATTCATAAAAGCAAAACTCCTCCCGCTCCCAAAACTTGAAAAGATCACGCGAACGAAACGGCGAGAAAGAATTTGGTAATGGCAAGTTTAAACTGCTACTTGCTGCCCCCGTCCAGTTTCCTTTCCCTCCCCAAGTAAACCCAGCTCAAAGACAAAAACAAAAACAAACGGAAGAAAAGTGAAAAAGAACTTTGTTTGTGAGACAAGGAAAAAAGGGGAGCAAGTTAATAAGACAAACAGAGACTGGAAGTAATCCGTGGTCGCGATACTAACAATCTCCGAAAGAAGCAAGAAAAATATATCAACTTGAAAGAGAAAAAAAGACGGCCTCCTATGGACAGATAAAGAAAAAGGAAACGAGATCCGCAAGGAAATATAGAGTAAGAATGATTGTAGTATAGCTGACGATTTCGTAAAGGAGAATGTCAGGCCCTGACTGAAGTTGTCCATAACTCGAAACGAGCTTTCCCCCACAATTCCAATGTACAGTTTCCATCCCTACACCAAGCAAATAAAATACCAAAAAGTGAAAAAAGCGGAAAAAAGTCGGGGTCGCCAACCAGGATATCATAAAAACACAGGCAAAAACAAGAATCTCCAGATCAAGCCAAAACAATGACGCCGGAACATTAAATCCAATATAGGGGGTTTAGACATCACTCGCTACTGTTCAATCTTCTCCAGGCAGCCTGCGGACAATCTCGACACCATCAGCACGGCGGTAGCTCATCTTCAGCTTACCAAAATCGTAGGCATCGTCATCAACCTCAGGCTGTTGAGCGTATTGTGGGGGGTCGCTTCCGTAGGCAGCAGAGTTCGAACAAGGTCTGGAACGGTTCTGCATTGGACCTTCAACATGGGCATTGTTGAACACTCTTCCCCAAGGCCTCTTAGTCCCTCTGCCTTCTGATTCCTTCGCAGGCACACTGCCATTGGAGGGTCCCCAAGAATCGTTGGATGGAACGGATGGTGCAGTATATTTTGGCTCGGGATAATAGGCAGGGAACTGGTTGGGATTTGGTGGTGGTGGAGGTTGAGACATCTGGGGCGGAGGAGGCCTTTGAGACGGCATAGGTGCATTTGTGTGTGGTGGATAAGCGCTAGGTGAAGGCAATGCAGCAGGAGGATTTGTAGAGTTTGGAGTAGTAGGTTGACTGTTCCAAAGTTTTGGCTCCAACGCTGGCAAGCCCAATGCCGGCAACCGAATGGGGGGAAGTGAGTTGCTTGTAGATTGAGGTGGCGGTGCATGCTGTTGTGGCTGTTGCTGGGGTTGCTGATGGTGATACTGTTGCGGAGCAGGAGGACCGGGTTGGTAAGGCTGGTGCTGGTGCTGCTGCTGGTGGCCATAACCACTCTCCATCTGGCCATTGTAAGGAGTCGCTGCAGGCGTTCCAGGTCGATAATGTTGAGGGGGTGGCTGTTGGCGGTAAGCTGGATCAGATTCCCGTCTTGTACGGTATTCACCGGAGTCACGTCTAACATGATGAGGTTCATGTCTGGATTGTTGCTGAACCTGTTGGTTGGGCAACGAAATCGAGTTCTCACGCGAGTGATATGGCTGGGGTGCGCCATATGGGCTCTGCTGTGAGCGTGCAGACGGGGGCATATGAGGAGACGGATGATGCACAGTATTTTGTGCATGGGGCTGCGGCGGATAACGAGATTGGATATCTTGTCCATAGAGTTCTTGTGGTGGATGGACATGGGGCGGAGGCGGAGCGGGAGGAGCGGGAGCATGACCACTGCCGCCAAATGAAAGATGTTGATGCGCACCCTGAGATGGTGGTCCTGCAGGAGGTCCATAAGGAGGATAGTTCTGGTTAGGGGTTGAGTATCCAGTTTCGTGTCTCGGAGCCGGTGGCATATCTCCCATGGCGGAAATCATAGAGGCATCAGATCCACTTCTCTTCCTGCTAATGGAATCAGAACGCTGCATTGGGTGAGGCGTAGGCTGATGATATTGCGACGTATGTTGCGCCCTAATCGAGTTCTCAATATCATACTGGTCAGGCGTAGCTGCCCTCCTCGATGCCCTCAGCATGGCAGTCTCATCCATATGACGGTCCTCACTGTCCCTGTTAGGTCTATCGCTCCTCCTTCTCATCCTAACATCCCTTCTAATTCTCACGCGACAACCTTGCTCGGCCACGATCCTAGATAGAGCAGTGCTCTCTGCCAATCCAGGAAACTTCTTGGCGGAAAAGACCGTGAATGCCTTGGACTTAACATCCAACCTGTGGGTACAATATTCCCTTGGCTCCAATGGGTCCTGTGGAACGGGGTATCCCTCCTCTTCCTTAGTCTCCTCGTAAAGGGCAAACCTAAGCCTGTATTTTCCCTCATGACGAACAGAAAGATCTGGGAAGATGAAATATCCAGCCGGGTTAGGACGATCCAAGTACGCCATACCAGAAACCGGAACACCCGTCAAAACTGGGGCTGGAGCTGGAGCCGGCATTCCTCTTCCTTGAGCAATGGGACGTGCCTGTTCAAGTGTAGCGAAAAGGAAAAAGTTGGAGTTATGCGAAAAGGTTCTACCATCATTAGCCAAGTTTGCACAGCACAAAACCACATATATTCAACTTACACGTCAGTCTTTTCATGCCCCTCGAATAATCTCAACTCCACAACCGGTGGAGGATCAACTGGCCTACGGTCCGCGTGTGCTATACCCGTAGACTGATCAGTAAATTGTTCTTCGTCACAAAACATTGAGGGACTAACACTTTGCTCCTTGCCCACAGGCTCTCGCCCTTTCGGGTTGTTGGAGAACCTGCATGCGATATTCAAGCTTGGTGCCATTTTGGAGCGTGCGACTGAATGTCGCTACCGTCTCTGGAATATCGTGAATGCTAATGGTTTTTGGGCCGCTCATTCTGACTAAGTGTTCCTACTAGTAGATGGTAAAATCTACTGAACTCTTCCATCCCGACAAAAGTTAGCGGCGAGTAAGAAAAAAAATACGGCCCGAACCGAACAAAAAAAAAAACTTACTTTTGGTTCTTTGATTGGATGAATCGAAACAGCCGGACCTGTATGCAGGCTCGAGATACCCAGTATCGAAGAAAAAAGACACGAAAAATACTTAAACGAGAGTCAGACGTTTCTGGTGGGTTATGTCAGCGGCAAGTATCTACCAAGTTCCCTCGAATCCAAATATCAAGGGGAGCAAAGGCAAAACACCAAATTGGGATGAGAGAGAAGGCTCCAAAACCGTTCATCCCCAGGAACTGCGCAAGACCCACACTAAAGAAATAAGTTCACTCACTTTTGCCTTGATGTAAAGAAAAATGAAAAATGAAAAATAATAATCCGATCCCACGGCTTTCTTTATTTTCCTTTCCTTTCCTCTTTCGATATCGATTTTTAAACAGTAAAAATCAGTAGAAACTCTTCCAAGTTTCCTAACTTCTTAATTTTCTTTCAAAAAAAAATCCTCCTTCTCCTTCAGGCGCCGGATTTCCGCGCGTCGCACACCTTCAAAATTATCCTCCTCTTATTCCAGCCTGGCGATCAGTCACCCGGTATTCCTCGTGGTTTCGCAGCCGGAATTCTGAATTGAGCTCCGACGCGGAGATATTAATGGCCACCGTATAGAATGATTGTGAACAGCCAGAGCTGAGCAGAAGGCGGAAAACAGGGCCAAGGTATCTTTTGACGCCGCCAGTTAGTAACAGGTGAGCTACCGACACTTTTCTCTCCACCGAACAATGCTGCTCCAGGTGGAAAGCTGAGGTGCGTGGTAGGAGGTGGTGATTATCCGAGTTCGCGACTTACTCGACCCGTCGCATGCCTGGGTGGTGGGATGGGGAAGATGGGAGGATCGAGGGTAGAGGAGGGTGGGAGGGAAGGAGTGAGAGCTCAGAAGAAGGGAAGGTGGTTGGAGTCGGGAGAGGACTGATGCAGACGGCAGCGGGTGGGCAGTACTCGTAGGAGGAAAGGAAGGGGGGGGGGGGGGGGTGTGGCAGTTAGGGTGGGAGAGATGAGAGGCGAGGATCACAGAGGACCTGGAAATGTGGGTGTGAGTGAGTGAGAGACTTGCTTCTTCTGCTTCTTCATACTCTTTACCATACCACATTAAGTGTTAACTGCGGCTAACCCCTACTCGAGTAGACTGTCCAGTCCAAATGTGCACTGGGTAGACTTGGTACGGCAATTATTCTTATGATACATATTTTCCACACGGAAACAGCAAAGGCGGATATCGCTCCTCTCCCAGCTGCCTTCATCTGTTTTTGTAACTCATTGCTTTCGCTGCTCCACCAACAGTTGGCCCCAGGCATGTGGGAGTGTATATCTCGCTCCTCTTCTTCCTACTCTGCCCGCTGCTGCTTCTGCCTCTGCTTCTGCTCCTCATGTCCGCAAAAAAATAAAAAAATGAGAGACAGAATAGTACGAGTACAACCAAGTACAAGTATGATAATTCCAGGTCCAGCTAGCTACCGGCGCAAAGACTGGAGTTGAACCAACCAACTGCTCATATCACACACACCAAGTCTCATCCTCGCACAACCACAGGCTCGCTCTTCGGTTTCTATTCGAGTATTTTACCCAATCCCTCCCCTTCCTCCGCCTCTCTAACTCCCTGCTCACTCCACGGCCCCCATACCACACAACGGAGTTCACATCATCAACGGAGGCAAATATTAAACAACTAGCGAGGTGCATCAGAAACCGGCAAGAAGAAGACTGCCAGAGATCCCAGTCCCAGAGCGTGGGATGGGGACCAGCATCCCCTCCCTGATTGGAGCTTGGCTCTTTCAAGTGCATCTGGGTGAGTGGGACCTTGGTGTATGGGTTCGTGGTGGGGGTTGGCCTTCTCTTTCCGTTGAGCAATTCCTTGTAAAAGGTCTGACCCGTTTTCAGTGAGCCCTTTGCGTGGTAACTATGGTCACTGGTCACTAGTTGTCGAAGATTTGGAGTGGGTGTCCCGGCTCCTGTTCTAGCTGGCTATCGCAGTTTTTTTTTTTTCATTCTTCCCTTTTTTTTTCCTTTTTTCTCTCTCGCCTGCCTGTCCCAGGCGATTCAAATTTACCGATTGGGCTCCTGGCACAGCATTTTGGCTCTGCCTCCCTCCCTTCATTTCTTTGGGGTTTCTTCGGCTTCTACCTTCCTCAGGCTACGGCTATCGTGGAAAACTGCACGTTTTTCGTGAGCCCACACTGCCTTCCTTCCTGACCTTCCCCATATCATGTCTGAACAAAAATAAAAATAAAATAAGGGTAAAAAACTATTGGTCTCCCATCAACGCCACAAAACAATTGACGGACCACCACCTCATTTGGCAGCCTAGAAAAGCTTCGTCATAGGGTTAGCGCAAGCTTAGAGCCCGAACAAGCGTGGCAACGGAAGATGAACATCAAGTTAACTTATCTCCAGCATCAGTAGTCTGCCCTCACCCCGCTCCCCCGGTGAACGGGAAAAAGGGAAGGAAGTAAGGAAACATTATCATCGAAAGAAGAGGGGGAGATTCAAAGATTAGGAAAAATCCCAACGCCTAATGTTCTGTCTCTCGCACCATACCCCTGGTTCATGAAATGGGAAAAAACCAACCTCGGCGCTTCTTATGCCCCCAATTCGGCAACCAAAAGTTGCCGATTTCTTCCAAGTACAGTACAGTACTTACAGTGGAAGCACCTGTAATCCCTACTGTACCAGTAAACATTCCTTTTTCCCACCGGTTCTTGTTGAGCACGAAGTTGGAGAAAAAGAAAAAGGGAAAAAAAGAATGAAGGGAAAAAAATATGAAGAAAAAAAAGAAAGAAGAAGTTGTCTTTCATGCTCCCTGCTGACTCGAGGGCTGTGGACACAATATTCATTCCTCTTTTCGCAGGGCACAGTTTGGTTAGAACCGGCAAAACAGTCCTAAGCGCTATCGCACAGTAACTATTCAACCATCCAAAGCGAATCCATTTAAACCAGAATTCTTGCGCTTGGTACGAACTCCCATAACAAGTTCTGTATGATAATACAATACCGCACAGCATGGAACCGTATTAACCTGCAACCGAAGCTCATCCATTGCCCCAAGCAGTGCTCAAAGCATTCCACTCCCTGCCGCTGGGTCTGGGTCTGGCAGCAGAGGTCAGCAGCCAGGCCAATTTACTCTCCCAGTGCTAGTGCTTCCATTCTACCTTCCAGGCACCACCGGCAGTTGAAAATTAAATGACCTCTCTATTTTAACCTCTTTTTACCCATTTTCCTCCCAATCCCTCCAAGGATTAACCCAACTTCCCTCGCAACCATCGCAACCATTGGGCGGGAGCGTTTCTGTGAGTGGATGCGTTGAGTTTGAATACTATTGGCTGAGAGAAGGGGGAGAATCCGCCTTGACTGTGTTGGCCAAGCTTTTCAGGCATACTTGTGAACCCTTTCTGCTATTGTTGCAGGGTGGATGAGCGGATGGACGAGGGTTGACCGACCGGCCAGGAAGAACACACACCCTAAGGTAAATCAGGTAAGGCCTTAAGTTACCTTTTCTTATTCACAATTGCAGTGTAGAAGAGAGAGAGAAAAATGCTCGCGCTGCTCGCACAATGGTCCTTGCTTGTGTTTCAGGATTTAGCATCAATGGATACCGCACGAGTGCCAGGGATGGTTTTACCAGCCAAATAGCCCCCCCCCCCCCCGCCTTGCACGAAAACATCTCTCCCGACACTTGTGCAGGTGGATTGTTTATTGCCGTCCCGGTAGAAGTATTTATTGCTTTAGCTTGCCCGCATCTGCGAGCCAAGAATTGGGCTCCCCAATCACGGGCCTGTACGACAGTAGCGATTCCAAAAAAGGGAGCCAAGTCTTAGCGCAGAGAGACGGGCAGAGAATCGTTGATGAGCTGCTTTTGGCTGTGGCGTAGAGTAGAATGCAGCAAGGTGAGTAATAATAATAAAAGACATAAATAAAGGTCCTACAACTTCCTGATTTAATTTCAATAAACAGATAAATATAATAGAAGGCTCCATTATTTCCAACCTACTCTCGGATTCGGAAACACCTGTAAATACGGTCGAGATCTCGTGCTGCGAAGATCGTGCAAAAAACCTACATATTCGTTACCTTTTTTGCTTTTTCTTTTCTCATTTTTGATAGGGTAAGACTGCTGAAGCAAGAGACAGAACGGCTGGATGAGAGACCACGCGGTCAATGGTGGCGCTGTTGGTATTTCGAGCGAGACGGAGGAAGGGTCCTGGGAGTGGAGAAGGACGATTGTCAAAAACTTTGCCCTTCGTATCCGGCCACGGAGAACGATGGAGAAGTACCGTATCCCTACTGCATCTCTCTCCTTGTGCTCGCACTGTATGGTACGAACATCTAGTTCATTTATCAGGAGTAGAGTAACTTGACGGATAAAATTTAAACAATACGGCAGCAAATTTCAAAATGCGAAATCGAAATCCGACACGGCAAAAAAAATTAGGGGATGCGAGACCCGCGACCACACCCATTGCTCAGCTTGCACTGTACCTAAAACAATCCTCTGTCGGAGCCCACCCATCATCTCCATTCCCCAAAAAAAAAGAGGCATCCAGAGAACTCTTCGGTTCAAACCATTCCAAACCCTTAGTCCATCCATCCCATCCACCCACCCACACCACCTCTCATACCAACCCACAAACCACGCACGGTCTCATTTGTGGCTCGCGATCAGACCCCATCCGCCCATCCCACCCACCCACCCACTTTTTCGTTTCCCTTCGCTTCGCCTGGCCTAGCTACCGAGCGAGGTACATGTAGGGCAGTCCGGTGGGTAATCATGCCCTTTCCTTCTTTCTTTCTTCCCTGCAAGACATTCCACTCGGTATGATAACGAGTTCCCCCTCCCCGCGCCTCCGATCAAACGTCAACCGGACTCATCGGCACTAAAGGGGAGCGGTCAACAGTCTCTAGTGGGGCACGACGAAACTAGGCAGGTGACGAACAGGGATTAATTACAAGTAATCTTTTTTAGCCCTAACCTTGACGAATCCACTTTACCCAATGAATTACCCCTGTTCATCACCCGCCCAGTTTCGTAGAGAGACTGTACTCGAGTACAAGTACTGGTTGTCACGCCCGCGCTTTTGGCGAGAGGGGGAGAAAATGGATGGAAAAGCCCTAATTCACGCTTTCCTGCGGTACCACCGTCTCTTTTCCTTGGTATGGCTGGAACAGATCATAGTGGAGCGTCTATCATATCCAACGATAGGGTGACGATGTGCCCACGGACTAAGCTTTAAAGGGTCGTTTGTGCATGAGAGATGGATGGATGATGTGTGGTAACGTATCACATCATTTGCTTTTTTAACTTTGGCGGTTCCAACGATCAACGGATTGATGGATTTTTTTTTTTTTGTGTTTTCTTTTTTTTGCTTCAGAATCTCTATTTTTTTCGTTGGGGACCAGGCAGGATGGGGACACAGCTCGAAGGACCCCAAGCCAGACCAAGAAAATTCCAAACCCCGATCTCTAACAATTAGAGAATCTCAACAACGAACTTTGGGGAAGTAGGGTCTGCAAGAGGTAGACCTTTCCTGAGAGAAGTGATGAGTGGTCTTTTCCACTCCCAGTTAGATATGTCCAACTGGGAAAATTAGCCGTGCAAAACGCAAAATTTTGAGACAAGTACTCAGATATTCGCAATGCGGATATCGTACTAGGTTGCCAGGGGTGTATGTAACGTCAAGCCTTGAGGTGGGCTGGCTGCCAGGAAGGAAGGAAGCCCTTCACCATCCATTCGGCATTTCACGGAGGACCCACCTTTCGACGGATGATGGCGGCCGAGGCTTACTTGCGATGCCAATACGATAAATGGTACTTGTACTACCGGTTCTTTCATTATGATACTACCGTATGGTGAGGAGTATGGAAAGAGGGGATCGGTGCCTGATCTTTGGGGATCCTGAATCCTCGGTCTCAGCATAGTCTGCCTAATGGGTACAGTTAACATCTTTCGGAGAGCGATTCGATTGGACCCGTAGAATCGCGGAAGATTGCGAGCACAGTACAAGTACTGGCACCAGATTGTGGGACTCGAACTGCCCCGAGATACCTGTACAAGTATGCCACGACCGGTTGTAGTGACAACCTTCGTGACGCGGCCAATAGATCTCGGTCCCGTATTTGCAGACCCTTCTATCCTATGCTATCGTAACTGGAGAAAGTTCCCTCTCCTCATAAGGTCTATCGCGTTTTTCTCTTCACTCGCCTCAACTGAGGGTCGAAAGAGAGTCCTGTTGCTAGGCTTGCGCCCCGTAATCCAGAGGAGGAAATTCTAGGCCTCCTTCATTCTCGATTTCTCTTTAGCCTTTACGCTGGCGGTCGCCAAGGGAGCATGCTTCCCCGACACCTTGCCGGAGCACCATGCTCCAACAATATCGTGTCTGGCCATGGAGTCTGCGAGTGATGAGCCCTACCATATCAACCTGGATCCCTTCTATATCGTGCTGGCTACAATACATCATGTAAAGTACCATGCGGTACCGCCCTAGACGGTATCAGAATAAAAGTGCTCAATATACAGTACTTGCCCCGAGCATGGTACGATTCATGATTCATCAGGGTACTGTATTCGTAGGGCCATGGTTGCACATTCCCCGTTCCACTCCGCTACCCTGTATTAACCAAACTACAGCCATCATCCTGACATCGGCATTTATCAGGTTACAGCAGCACCACACGACTATTACTCTGTCTACGAGTACTAGTACAGTACAGTGCTGTGGCGAATCAATACCGGTATACCACTCCCGTACGGTTACTGTTCGGAGTCCCCGCTTCCCATTCTTCTCCAAAACAAGATTGACACCGCCTCGGAATCAACAACGATGTCCTGGCCTGGCTGCATACGGTACCTGTAAATCTCTACTTTCCATGCCGTACCGTTTCCTTGAAAACTGGTGGTACAAGGATTATCATTCCCATCCCTTCCTTTCCGCCCTTCTGTTAAACCCGTAAACTTATCGGGTACAGTAACCTTTTCAGCACCATGAATTTCTGTGAGAAAAAAACCCCCCCCTTCGGATACCACCAGCCAGGAAACCTACCATTGAAACAAAAACAAAAAAAAGGTGAAACTTCTGTCTAAGTCGACCCTTCGTTTTTAAAGCCTCTTGTGGCCTGGAGGCTTGACGAGGATACCGATACCGTATGCATACAGGTTACTCTCGCTTAACTGTATCATATTTTGGGTGGCATGCCAAGAGGGCGAAAGTCAAAACATCGCCCCACCCCGACGGGTGGGGAAAGCGCAGTCTCTGGAAATCTTGGCACGGTTTACCCCTTTGAAACGCCAAGACCTCTGGATATTGAGTAACCTCAATTACGGTACCGTATCTTTTTTAGCTCTCGACGCCACGGCGGGGGCTCAGATTTGTTTCTGGCGGGAAAGTGGGTGATGGGAAATTGCGTCCGAGGTTGAAAAAAAAAAGGGTACCTTTTTTGGGGGGGGGGGAATTCGAGCATAGACGACGTTTTCGCAATTTACAATGGGGGACCAGTACTAGTATCATAATCCACAAGAAGCTTGGAGCTTGTGTGAAAGCTTGGTTGTTCACCCACTGCCGGGAAGTTATATGAAACAATTTGGACGGGACGGCTGTTTCGGCCAAGGATGGTACGAGCATTATGCCCAAAAGGTTTGCACAGCTACTTGTCCGAGCACTTGTACGAGTATCATATCTACCAAGACGGGCGTTCCCCCCTTTCCTCCCCTTCCCTGGCCAAAACTCTATCCGCGTGCAGCCAAGTATGATACCGTACCATGGTAATTTTATCAACTTCCTTCCCTTTCGCATTCACATTCACATCACATTCATTGGAACGTCCATCTCATTTTACCTATCGTAACCTACAGTATTCGTACAAATATCCGTACTCCCCGAACAGTGCCGGAGGAAGCGGGTGGACTTACCCCCACTCCTTTTCTTTCTTTTTCTCTCCCCTCTTCTATTCACGCCTTTAAAACGTGCTGCGTGCCGCTGGGGCCCCAATTGGCTTTCTTTCGTACCGTATTGCACGAATATTTGTTTCTAGATTCAAGTATCATATGATATCTGACAATGAGATGGGGCTTTTTGTTTTTGTTTTTGTTTTTGTTTTTCGCTGGCTTCTGTCACTACCGAGTAGGGTTCGAATGGTAAGGTACGGTAAGTTACCATACGATACAATACGGTAACGTACGGTAAACTTACCAGGCGCCGTTTGCCAACTGTCATAAAGTTCCATATCATGATCTTGGATCTTGGTGCGATACTCATGTCATACGGTAGCCAAGAATGCCTAGCGGTAGCTGATCTTTTGTGGGTTGGGTTGCTTCGGCTTGATAAGCACAGAGGGCGGAAGACAGGATTACCTAACATCAGAATCTAAGGTGTGGGGGGTATTTTATCTGCCTAGTGTAATTTACGGCAATTTACCGTATGGTATCAACTGTGTAAGGTACGGTAACGTACCGTATTTTTCGAACACTACTAGTACCGAGCACAAGTAGGGTGCGGTGGGACCAGCATTGGGGACTGTGGGTTGTGGATATAATATTTCGCTAACTTGTGATGTTACCGGATAACGTGGCACTCGTAGGGAGCTCTGATCAATGGCTCTCGTTTTCCCCGAAATGCGACGGATGTGGGGGTCGATTTGGCTGAATCGAGCATGGGGGGGAGTGTGTAATAATGGCCGAGATTTCGGGATCTGCGGCTTCAATACCCGAGTGCGGTGAGTCGCTACGATACCGGTAATTGCCCGGCCACCGATTCGGAAGGGCTTATTACCGGCAGTGGCCCGATATTTTAAACCTTTGTAATGATAACCGGTCGCTTGGCTTAGGGGCACAATACCAATATCACGTGACCAGCTCTTTCGTGCATCAGGATGCCAGATTGATGCCCCCCCTACCTTACCATCATCACATACCGGTAGAACACGAAGGGGAAGGAAAAAAAAAAAGATCACCACCATCACCACCACAGTAAGCTAAAGCACAATATCGTACGCACATAATAATACTATCACCCCAACCACCATCAACCATCCACGCGGCGGATTCAAAAAAAATAAAAAAGGGCATCTCTAAAATGCCCCTCCCACGATAACCGAAGAATGCAAGGGCACAAGCGCAACTTGGAGAGTAATTGATTAATTGCCCAACCACTTACCTACCTACCGTACCTGACCACGATTATCTCTTGATTCGCCAACCAATTCTCGCACGGTAATCATGTATGTATGCACGAGTACTCGTACGAGTACGGTAGGGGTGCACTACTCTGCATATCAAATGGGCAAAAAAAACCGGCGGCCGCAGGCAAGCAAGCAAGCAAATACGGTATGGCACAACAAAGTACCGTAAAAGTTGTTGTTGCGGGGACGGTATCCGCTGCAGCATTGCTCTTTATCTGCACTCTGCGGTGACGGGGTCGCGTTTATGTAAGTACCGTCACTTTCTTCCCCACCCCACCCCACCCCACCCCACCCCCCTCCCCCTCCACATGTTTTTCGCTGCTGGCGGTGAGGAAATGGAGGAGGAGGAGGAGGAGGAGGAGGAGGAGGGAAGGGATGCATGGCTGCGCGGTACGGTAAATCAAGTGATCGGATGGAGGGGGGGGGTTGAGTTCGTAATTGATAGGTCTTCTTTGGTTTTTAATCTTTGTCCTCGGGCAAGAGGTATCTGAAAACGAGGGTAAGGAAATATATGGTGAAGGGTTTGAGCATGTTGGATGGTTATCGTAGCTGCATAACTGCCCTCCTAGGGGTGGTGGAAGTGGTGAGAGTAGTGAAGATGGATGTGTCTCTCGGAAGGGTTGGTCGGTCGTTTCTTATTGGCCAAGGTAGAGGTTGATCGGGATGAGCCGACAGAGATAGATTTGGCTGGTTGGCTTCAAATCACTGTTTCCATCACTGCTTGGCGGATGTTCTGGTTGAAGCTGGCTGGTCAAAGGGTAGGAACCTATCAACCAGAACACAGGGACGTATTATTTAGCTAGTTCCACCCTGAATACTGTAATTGTTCCATAATTTCTTATGGGACCATGTAACACTGTCGCTCAGTCCCAGGTTCACTCCTGGGCTACCGGTACCGTAGCACCGTTACAGTAACTTGTAGCCATCCATAATACCCATAGATGACGGACAAGTACTACTGTAGTACCGCCGTGTTGGCAGAGCTCACATACCCTTCCAGGTGCCCCAGCCCTCGGAAACGTTTCACCAGCCCTCTCTTTCTGTTTTACCCGTGATAGAGGCTTACGATGTCCCTACTTTAGAGACATGGTCGGAAGGAATCATCCGAGGTACACTTGCTGCTCCGTTGCATTTAGTAGGCAGCAGCGCCCTTGGGGCACAGGGAAGGGTACCGTACGAGTACCGGTACTCGAGTACTTGCAACATGTGGAAACTACGGAGCAAGCACTCCCAAAGGCGAAGGATGATACGAAACCACACACTGGACGGAAGGATGCAAATCCCATTTTTTCACAAGCCCCCCCAGTTTAATTAGCACTTGGCAAGCCACTCAGCTCCAGACCTCCCGATTCCCCGGAGCGAGCGAAACTTTTTCAGCACGGCCACAGGGAGAACCCCCCAACTGCGCAACCAAGCCCTAAAAAGTAAAGATCCGAGGATATTAGGCTCTCCCTCGCAACCATCTTCAACAAATCTACAAGAAACAAGAAACAAAATCTAGATTTACCAGCTCCCCCTCGTAAACATGACACAAGCGATTCCCTCCCTCCTTCGCTAGCTTCATCTCGTGCCGGGGTTGCATCCGGGCTCACTTCAAACCTTAGCACCATCACCGGTTCAAGCATAGTATCCTGTCATCCATCCCCACGCCAAGCCAGGCTTTTTCAATGATGATGATGAGAATGACAAATTGTCGACAGCCATCTCTGCATTACCTAACCTAAGACTTGGGAGTTCGGAGCTTGGAGATTGAGCTATGGGCAGGAAAGTGAGTTACGGAACAAGTTACTGTATTGTAGGATGTTTGATGCTGGTGGAACTACCGGTATCTCAGGCAGAAACAAATATGGGGCTGCGAATGGACTAAAAAATGGTGATGGCATCACGAGGACTCACTCTGGTGTTGGTTTTTTTGTTTTTTCTTTCTTTGGCTGTGCCCCCCGAAACTATCATACGGTACCCGGTGGTGGAGACTGGCGGACGGGGTTTTTTCTGATGGCCGGGCTTGATGTCAGTCGGCGAGGTTAAGCTTGGTCGGGCAGGATACGGTACGTCACCGATAGTTGGATGGGTGTTATGATGGATTAGGGCACTTCTGATTGATTGATTGATTGCGTTGAATGTTAGGGCTTCAAATTACCGGACACTGTGATAGCCAAATGGTGCGCTCTCAATTCAATCTCTTCCTTCCGAGCGCGCGCCAACATCCCCTCCGATCTGTTTCTAGATCCAAGCTACAATACTCCACCATATTAACCTGCTCGCCGAAGTTTACTGTGCATTGGATAGGGCAGTTGGAATGAATGCCGTACCGGTACTTGGCTTGCTTAGAGCCTAAATTTGGTTGCAGGATTCTATGGTATCGTAGTCTAATCCAAGCGCGCGTGCTTCGTTATACTTCTTATTTTATTTTTTATAGTAGGTTGAATCTCCCGCTGTGCTGGCAGAATTAGAGTGCCGGCAGGGCGCGCACGAAGTAAACGGTTTCGCAGGACATATCATGCGCGATATGATAACGGATAACAACCTAAATCCAGGATGTGCGCAAATGTGTGGATCTGCTGGTTGACATAATTAGCGCCGTACTCGAGTACCAGCATTCCCAGCATTCCTCCCTTTTTGACCTCAACCATGTGGGGCAAAATGTTTCCTCTATGAAGGGAGCTCCCAACGCAGCGAGCACTCGGTTTATCTTTCGTGGATTGTGTGGCTCAAAGCATTTCGTAAGCTAGTGCTTTTGCTATGTAAGGAAAACATTGTGCTTAAGTTATCACACCTACAAACGGTTAAGTGAATTTTTTTCTAATTTTCCCTAGAGAATTACTAGAGTCATGATATGCCTGATGACCGTTTCGTTTGCTTACAGGTACTTTGCTTACCAGCGTGGCCGATAGTTCACCGTGCAGTTCCAATTTCTTCAGGAAAATGAAGAGTGATCATGGTCCAATACAGTGCCGGTATATAGGGTGGATTTGACCCCGAGCAAAAAGAGATGAGTGCCATACCGGTACGACAACTCGTCCTGGACGGTAGTACCTACGGCACATAGCACACGCGATAATCACCTCTTTTCTCGCTTTTCTTCGCAGTTTCACCTTCTTCTTTCTTCCCGTTCCCACCTCGACTCGAGTGCATAATAGAAAACTCACCACCGCCCCATCAATTTCAAAACCCAATTCGAAATCCCGGATTGCTACATTCCCCCCCCCTCCGGTACCAGCATCATCATCATACTGGTACCCGTACAAGTCCTTGCCCCCCCTCGAAACGGTACCGTTTCGTTTCCAGCCACACGGAAAAGCCCAATACGTGCGTACGTGGGTGCGTGTTGCTGACACACGCACACCTGCACACAGCTGTGGTGGGTGTCTGGTGTTTGAAGGCGAATGAATGACTTTCCTCTCGGAAGCAAACATCGCGTTCAGAAACTCGACGACTTACTTTAACCTATCTCTCGGTGATGGATACCAGAAACAATTCGTACATTTTGTATGACACGGAGAGCAGATTCCAAAACGGGGCCAGCAACCCGGTTTTGTCCTCTCTGCCCCTCCCTTTTGCCTGCCTGCCCCTTATCGCACCCACCCACCCCTCCCTTTCCGTGCTTATTTTCTTTGCTTTACTTTCCTCCTCTCCTCCCGACGAACGAGATCCGGGTTTTAAGCGAGTAGGAGGTGGAGAGGGAGGGAGGGGGGCGAGTGCAAGGTAGGTACCAGTAGGCACTCGACTCGAACACGGTGGGTGGCTATGAGGGGTTTGAAGTCTTTTTCTTTTCTTTCCTTCTTAATTGTTAAGGAAAGTGTGTTACTGCTTTTGGCTGGCTGAGGGGTGGGTATTTTCCCTTCTCGTCTATTTTATTTTGATTAGGGAAGGGGGGGCTGATTTGATCCCTTCGACTGTATCTATCACTTTTTGGTTCCCCAGAATATTCAAATGTTCGAGTGGCAATTGTCTACTACCGTAGTACCGGCAGGTGTTTTCTACTAGTCATGTGGTAGTAGGAACTCCCCGGGGCGGTAAGCCTTCGATAAAGATCTTTGGTTGACCAAAGGCCATTGAAGGCGCCAAAAAGCTGCGGAGTTCGCACACGGATTGAGGGGTACGTTACAGTAGGAACGAATAAGTGAATGGGTGGCGGAAGAAGGGAGAGAGGGCAAACACCGTATCGTGCCCCAAGGATGGCGTAAGGCTAATTCGGATCTGTGTTAGCCGGTGTGGTTGATTGACTGATATATTATTGTTGGACTGGGGTCATGGATATCACTCGGTTGCTTGCTCTGGCTCTCGCTCGAGGCGTTGGTTGCTTCGGATCTGGAGCGCCTTATGATGAACATACGATTGACCCCCCCCCCTTCCATCAACTATCAACTCCCGCACCGGTGCCATAGTGTACCGTGCTCGTTATCGCCTTCGTTGTCATCTCTGTCAGCTAGGTTACGAGCCCTGGCACTTACTACATGTACAAGGGTCAGGCATAAAAGAATGGCACGCGGCAGGGGTATTGATGTTGATTTTGGTCGGGGTTGGTGGTACGCCGTCGCCGGCCCATCTGCATATGGAAGCCTTCCATTGCTCAACTGGAGTCCACGAAGGATTACCGGTATTGATACATGTGTTGAATTGGGGGCTGGGTACAATCCAGCAATTGCTCTTCTTTAGCGCGTCGGAGAGGCAAGAGATCTTCTTGGAGTCCTGCTCCTCAGCTGTGCTCGCTGCTACTGAGATTTTGTATGCACCGAACTATTTTATTTATTTATCCCTGACCCTTGCACGGTACCTTGGTTTACCGCGCCGAAGGCAAAATCTCTCAAATACCGTTCACAGCCTTCCTTCCTTGTCTGCTGGCGGTGCTCGACTGCCAGTCATATCAATAAACCCAAGGCCACATATTACAGGTACAACGGTTAACATATTACTTACCCACCCACCCACCCAGCCTACCTACCGTACCCTCCCAAAGCTCCTCTTTCATTTTCCTTTCGTTCCCTTGCTCTCATTTTCCCATTTTTCCTTTCATTATTTATTCCTCACAAGAGGGTACTCGAGTAGTAATGATATGGAACTTACCGCACCCTCACTGAAGAAGGAAGAGGGGGGGGAAGAAACAAACCAAGAGCGGAAAGGATCAGGCGCCTCCTTTTTCTTTTTCGTCTCTCTCTCTCTTTTTTTTTGGATTGCTTCTCTTCTCGTCATACGCTTAATTGGTAGTATTATACGTGCACCCCCTACGGCGCCTGCTGGCATGAATCGAAACGAGTCCATGACACAGGTACTACTACTAAAATAGGCTAACCGTCAGGGACTCGACATGCAGCGTGCAGGAAAAGGCTAAGAGGGCGGAATAGGAATCTAGAGTAGTTCATCCTTTATGGGTTAGGTAGTTAGGTAGCTATTCTGTGATATAATTGTGGGGTGATTGTTGTCTGCTTATTTGGATGCGTATAGGGTAGAAGAGTTAGGTGGGATGGGGAGGGAAATGGTTCTGGGCGCGATATAATAATCAGGCTGAGGTTACTCACGGGTAGGGGAGATGGTATAATAAGAGTAATAATAGAGCGGGCTTGTGATGACAACTATGAGGTTGTTTTAATTTGTACTGGCAGTGGGCTGGGGATTTGGGCAGATTCGTGATTCGTACAGTCCGGTGCTATATTGCTCTGGCAAGATTTTCATAGACATGATATTCGGGATTTGCGTTTGTATTTTTTTTTTAGCATCTCCGGAACAAACGTATTTCCGCACTATTATCATACCACCATGAGCCATTCAGTTCATCGCACAGACACACACGAACAACTGCTGGCTACGAGAGCGCACCTGCACCACCGTTTCTACCTTGACTACAACACTCTAAAAGCATACCGCACACTACCTTCCTCCGTTCCCAGTCGCCACCCATGAACGAGCCCCTACCACCCAACCAACCAACCCTCTCCCTCCCTCCCCCATCAACCCGTATCTCCAAAATCCCCACCCCCGCGCTAAAATTAAAAAAAACCGTTTAAATTCGCACTCAATCCACCAACCCGGCCTGCTCCAACTTCCAAGAAGTAAGGCACCGATTGCTAATTGGGTGGTTCGCTTTCTTTCCACTTGTAAAAAAAAAAAGGCGAGGCTAGCCTTATCCCTGTGTAGTTATAGCTGCCATGTAGGCTATCTGTCCGTCCGTCCGTTCCATCCGCGGTTGCGGAACACACAGGTTCTGGCAGTTTGGGAAATGGGGGGGGGGGGGGGGTGGCGTGCGGGC
>Ga0307517_10003301_pt1 | contig 25211 bp, 26 predicted proteins | sample 23_EM_MG_FD_194515 | JGI IMG/M metagenome (GOLD analysis project Ga0307517, IMG submission 194515) | Populus trichocarpa ectomycorrhiza microbial communities from riparian zone in the Pacific Northwest, United States - 23_EM | ecosystem: Host-associated > Plants > Roots > Unclassified | place... | reverse complement strand
AGAGCGCAAAACCCCCATGTGGATACTCCCGTTGCCTTCCTTCTGACCTTTTTTTTTTTCGTGGCCTTTCATGTTCCGATTTATAGCTTTGCTCAAGCTAACGTGGCCTCCCCCTCTTTAGACGATCCTTCGCGTGATTCGCGTCAGCCTTGCTGCTCTTTGGGTTTTCTGCAAGACAGTTTCAAGGACACCGACGAACAATAGCGGTCGTGTGCACCATACACACTGAGGGAGAAGTCGGCCCTGGTCCGTATGACTTTTTCCGTTGTCCTAGGTTGTCTTGCATCAGTAGTTATATAATTCATTATTGAACGAGATCTTGAAATCAAACTTAAAGCCCCAGGTGCATCAAGCTCCAAAATTTCGATATCTATCTTTTCGTACTTTCGAGACTACCCTCCAGAGGGCCACCGCGACCACCTTTTCTTCTGGAACTACACTACTCGTCACCACTTTGGGGTTGATGAATTGCAAGAGTGTCGCGGGGCCCCGCTTTGTGTCGCAAACAATTCTCGAGTTTGGCGCTGAAATATCTTTGATGGAACCAGGGGACCCTACAAAACCTCCTGAAGATTCTTCCAGGGTACACCTTTGACAGCGAAGTGAATTCAATAGTGAGTTTTGAAATAGCTTGATCCTTTCGATATCGACTCGGATTTAGGCCATCGATGGGCTGATATGTACGCGAAACTCATCAAAAACTTCCTAAACAAAAGGTTTTCAAAAAACCCACCAGCCGACGTATTATCAGATTCAAGCCTCCCGAAAATCTCGAAGTTCTCTTTCCGAGCCTCGTAGAGCTCTATTGTTAGGTGCCTTTGAGGAAGTCTACTTGTCTCCCTCCGCACGTCGGGTTGACATTCTCCGTAAGAAACCCTCCCTTTCTCCCCATCGGCATCCACCCGAGATTTGTCCCGACATCCAATCTCTGGAAGTTTATGTTGGCCTGTCAATCTCAGCGCTGCGCTCGCTTCAGAAGCTTAAAAGGTTCCAATACCTGGGATCGAACGTTTTAGCGCCTCGATCAAGCAAGGATGAGCACATCACCGCCGTTTCACCTCTGCCAAACCTGCGATTGTCAAAATTCTTCCTTTACCCTACATCGGAGCCGTTATTGCGGAAATCCCTGCTGCTCTCCAGCTGTCCGGAATCCTTCTGTACGCTTCAACGACTCGATTTCTCTGCATCACTTGACGTGATCGTCAATGAGCTCCCATCTCTTATATCACCCAATTTACTGCCGAAATTTTTATGATACGGGGCAGATATCATGGAACTCCAGAAAAACAACAGTGGTACAAATTGTGTGACACGCTCGTGAAGCATCCGAGATCTGTCGATGCGTTCCATCCGCTCTTGGCGCTACATGGGCTGGAGACCTTGGTACTCGACGTGCATGTACGTGGTTTCGATGATGAAACCCTCATTAAATGGGCAAGCGCCTCGCCAAACCTCAAAATCTTCAAGGTGTCAGTGACCTCCGTCAAAAATCTTATAACCCTGTGCGAGGTAAAAACACTCCTCCAACGTTGTTGAGATCTCAAAAAATTGTCCCTTTGTTTCCATGCGAGTGAGTTGGATTTGATTCCCGAAATACCGCCAACGCCATCTCTACGCCATGGCGATGGCCTCAAGGATTGGGATATCGCCGTTTTTCTAGTGACTCCAGATGCTCTAGGTCCTGTGATAACCATTTTAAGCTGGGTGTTCCTCGACATCAGGAATGTCCAAATGGAACTTAACGCGTAACGTCTCAGAAGTATTAATGCCACCGCACACTCTCGGACGAGACGCGGGGAGAGCACACAGTGATACAGTCGTTTAATCGATTCTTCATTTGGGTGTTCATAGTCTTGAGAACGTGAATTCAATCAAGGCAATTCTTGTCATTCCTTAGGACGGGGTAACCTTTCCCAGCCTTCCCTTTCTGCGGCCTCATTTCTCTATTCCATTTCTAATGACCCTTCGGATTCATCCTACAACTCATTTTCTTAGGTTTTCTCGTCTCTTTCAAATTTTACCATTTGCGTGTCATGTGTGTATTCGGGTGATGACGCATCCAATTTTACTTTGCCGTTCTATCCACCAGAAGGCCCTGAGGGAGTCACATGTCCGAGAAATGCCTTCATCTCTTCCCATACTTTTTATGATGAAGGGAGTCCCCGGCCTCCGACCAGGAAGCCTTTCAAAGTTCGAACGGTGCAGCGCTCGAGCAGCAATGACTGTGCCGGCCCCCTTGCTTGACATGTTTCAGCGAGATTTATGCGCATATGCGCTTCGTGTGGGAGATAAAGATTTTTTGTTCAACCCAACTGAGAATTAGTGGACACTGGATGAGGGATTTCCCGGGGTTCCTCCGTTCCGGCGCTCGTTCAGTGATCCATAAACGGTGAACTCTTATCTAAGTATAGGTTTGCTCAAGCTTTTCAGGGTGAAAGGCTGGATTTTGTTTGATCTACCCCGTTCCATCTTGATTGCGGATTTTGTAGATGGTTGTAACATCGTTCCGCCCGACCACCGCTTGAAGACTGGTAATGCTTTATTTCTACCATAGAGCTCATGAGGTGGGGTATAGGGAAAGCACGTGGCAGAATCTCTTACAACCAACGGAGATCTTAGGACTAACCACTCAGTGCTCCAAGGTCAGCCATGCGCCTAACCTTGCAAACTTATTTTACTATCGCCAGCAGTAGGGGGAGAACCAAATGCCCAGTTCGATTTTGAGAAAGAGATAAATCGATTTAGATTTCAATTTTAAGATAGCGGAAATTAAGGGAAAGAACACTTCTCAATCCTGATATAAATTCAAGAAGCCAAAGGTGGATGGGCAGCATCCTATCCTCGGCCCTTGAACTGATTCAAAATAATTTCAAGGTAGGTACGCACCTTTATGTAGCTTTGTGGGTCCGAGTCTGGACGCGATATTTCCCGCCTTTAGCTTCCCACCGACCGATATTGGCCCGTGGAAGAGCGCACGCCTTCTCATCCCAACCTCTAATAGGAATAGCCTAATATAGAACTGGAACGGCGAAGGTCATTGAGAAGGGCTGAACTTGCTGTAGAACGTTCTCATGAGATTGAAAGGCCCGTTAAAGGAGGTTAGATGTATCTGACTTTTGTTGGACGATCCGCACCTGGCTTTTGGTTTGTCCACAAATGATTCGATTCGGTTCAGTTTGAAAATCCTAGAATCAACCAAGGCCATGATTAACGCAAGCACCTCCAAAGAAAGATGCCCGTTAGGTGTTCGTTTTGAAGTAAGCCCGAAGGTACTCTTGCATGAGATAAGAAACTTAAATTTCCCAAAGTGCTCGTAAATAGAAACGAGCCCGAAATATCCATGAAATATCGTCAACGGAAGAGATATTGACTGGTGTGTTTTTTTTGTGCGAAACCATCGCAGAGACCGTTTAGCGAAGTCGAGTTTGCTTGAGCTTGACAACTCATGACGGTCGGCAGAGTTTCCATAGCAAGCAGCCAGAGTGAAGGTTTACAAGGCTGGAAAGCTGCCTAATAGGGACTTGGATAGATCGTGAAGCCTTGCCGAATAAAAAGCGACTCTCCGAATGTATGACGAATTGATAAACTAGGAAAATAAAGCCTAATAAGTGGCTACGCCAGTTGTAACAGGGACGTGAACTATTTGCGTTGACTCTTGAACATGAGGACAAATTCCATCAAGCAGTGCTCGAACTAGAGAGAGAGAAAGGGACTGGAATAATAGGAATTCAGCTGGTGCCCTCATCATCAGAGACACCCAAATCTTCGTCTCCCGCCGTTTCCAGCCTAGAATTACTTGGTGCTGGATAGTACGCATCGCCGACCTTCTTGATGCCGATGGAGCTGTCATTAAGCCAGGTTGTCGTCATAAGGATATAAATAGTCTGACGGTCGTCTTCGCCAAGTGGTATATTGCAGTCGAACAAGAAGGAGTGCCATGCAATGCAAAATTGAGCAAGTAATGCACCAATGGCCATGACACCGATAGTCGGGAACATCCAAATCATTGCACCGACCGCGGTCAGAAAGGCAATGATATGTTGGTAGCCATACTGAGCCCAGTGAGAATAACGTCGAATCCCAGAGACGGAAGGCAGGTAACCAGATCGAAAAGCTACGGACTCTAGATTTTCGGGAGAGAGAATAAGGGCACCTCCGACCGCAATGCACCAAGGCAAGAAGCAGATCACTCTAAAGGCAAGAACAAAAAGCGCTCGGACAGTAAGAGAACGGATGATTGGCCCGAGCTCAGTGGCCCAAAACTCGGTTCCGATATCAGACCCTTCAATGATAGCGATTGTGTTTGCATCGCCGACTAGCTGGCCATCAAGGTGCGCCTGTAAACCATGTTATTCAGAAGGAAGACAATTCAAGGTATGCTAACCTCGAATTCTGCATCGGATTCAATGGAAGGTCCTTGCACGACAATGTGATTGTTTGGTAAGTTGTAGAAACTCTTGAAATAGGCAGTGATGTGAGCCATAATCTATGGATAGGAAGTGACTCCTCACAGTTCCTCTCCGCCTACGGAGCGAATGGGTACTGGACGAGGTCGCGATTGTTTCTGCGGAATCGAACGTGTCAGGAAGTCCGTGTTTCTGAATGATCATGAGCTTTAAGGAAAGCTAACGAGTATACAACATATCGTACCGGTTCTTCTCGGTGGATTACCTGCAACAGTCCATCAGATTCTAATTCGACCCTATCCAACATGTTTGGAGACTCCTCGAGTACTGGAGAAAAAAATTCCTTCATAACCTCCGCCTCCGATGGCAGAATCTCTTGGATTTTGTTGGCATCTCTTGGTGAACCTCTGGAAGCAAAGTAGCCATGCAGGGATTCCGCAACGTCAAAACGCTCGTGGATACCTGGTTTCGGATACGAATCCTCGTCTGTAGGAGTTACAAGATTCGAAGTAAAGGGTGATTCGTCGGTATCGCCAGAGTATATACGACCGACCGACGGGTTGGTAAACTAGGACCCATCAACTTGACAGCGAATTAGTTTTCCCGTGTTACTCACGAATTCTGGCACGGAATCAGAAGCCATTGGGTTATGATATAGGCAGCAGAAAAATTCGAGTAATAGAAGCCCAAATACACCAGGTTGTGAAGAGCGAGTGAAGAACGGTGGGTGTAACTCGAATTGTGGCTGACGCCCATGAAAACACACAACAACAAGCAAAACCAAATATGGGTTGGATCGTCCTTATTGCAACCTTATTGTCAACAAAAAAAACTACAACGCTTGATAGGAACGCTTTGCGATGAACATCTCAAGGTAGTTTTCTGAATATTGACAATAGCCTCTTGAAGTTGGCTGTACCAACACCTGTTATACCCGTCCGTTAAATATTTCACTCCAAGTAGCGTATTTTCTCACCGGTGACTGGATCCCACCCGGCGGCCCTAAACAATCTCCATGTAAGTATTCGATAGACAAACGCTTGGGAAAATAAGATCTGTATTTACGCAGTGAATCCTGGGGTGCCACATCCTTTATTGCCACCCATCTTGATGTCATTGAAAGCAGGAGCGAAGATGGGGTCATAAAGCTGGAGTCAGTTAGTAAATTGAGCATGGCACTCTGGGAAAGCGACGGGAAAACCTACGATAGGATTGATAAACCCAACGGGTCTCTTGCCAATTGCGAGTCGCGCGTCGTTGATTAATGTGATGATTGACCCGAAAACTGGAGCCGAGGCCGAAGTTCCGTAGATAAGCCCAAATTCGCCATCGACGGCTGGAAAACGGTTACATGGCATGTCCAATGTAAATGAATCTGATAGAAAGCTAACCGACGATATAGTTGGCACTTTAAAAAAAATCGGATATTTTAGATGAGTTAATGCCCTCCAGCCAGAGAGAAGCTCACCCATTGGCCGAGACATCTGGGAATGCTCGTGCCTGAATCGGATGAAATTATAATTATTCTTCAGCAGTTTGTGCTTGCCAGAAGGTCCTCACATTTCCAGAGTTATTGTATTGGCCTGGGTAGGGCGATGGCGTTAAGTGTGCTTGAACATAGCTGTTAACAGCATGGACCTGGTAGAAACCCAATCTATGTTTGTATAGATTAGTTCACTTCGTTGCATAAATATGGGGATACGAACGGGAAAATGTTCGAGAATCCTCCTCCAGAGAAAATAATTTGTTCGCATGCACCTTCGGGCTCATTTACGGTAGAACCTGGATTGATCTGGGTAGCGCCAACAGCGGTGACGAAGGGGCAGGTTGCCTTCAGAATGGATACCAGTAAGAATAACTCTACGGTTTTATACTGAAAACCACTAACAGGAAATTCGGGATTGAAAACTTTCCCCTTGGTGCTGGCTTCGTGATCTGTAGAGATTTAGCGAAGATTTTGGAGACTCAGGATTATTCGGATGCCTTACGGGAAGCATTAAGACAGACATTGCCGAAACCAGCGACGCCATTATCACCAGTACTATAGATGACAGTAGTGCCCATCATACCCAACTATATGCGTCCACTATTAAGCGGGATAACGGGAAACAAAGACAGTCAATAAACCTACTTTAGCGTATTCCCAACATTGTCTCTTTGCATAGAATGTAGTAGCGGTAGCTTCATCTTGACCGTATGATGTGGACACGACATAGGGAGGGGCAATGATTCCACAAGAAGGTTGAGCTACGTAAGATGAGCATTCCGAAAGTTTCAAATGGGAGACACTGACATCCAGCGGCATCGGGATAGATTCCATCCTATGTAATTTCTATTAGAAAATGACATACGACCCTTCGAAAAAACACACTAACTTGATTTGGATCATCTCCTCCTGCGAATGTGCAGAAAGATCCATCGACGGCGTCCAACCAATTATCAAACCCGGCTCCTAAAATTGATCGTGAGATGAGTGATGTGCCTTTGCGCGAGTCGGGTTGAGCTGACCCTGGGAGAGATCGCCTGTCTGAAGAAGTGTAACCGCCTGCGGAGCCACCAGGCCCATGGCATATTGCAGGTCGAGATCACTTTCTCCATTAAAACCAAAGCTCATTGCCGTGTCCTGGACGACAGCTAGCGCCGTTGATAAATATCGTTGTCGAAGGAGCTGGGGTCATACAACTAACCTCCATCAATGAGGACAGTCTGGGGCCGTACCCCAACTAAGCTCGGAGAGAAGTTCCTAGGACCAATTCATTTAATATCAACCCGCTCAGTGAAGAAAAGTATTGGAACCTAAAGAATAAGTCTAAATCTTCCGGAACGTAGGCCTGGGGCGTAAATTCAACTGACCCACAAACGAGTCAGAAACGTGGATCCGAAGAAAATGAAGGCATGTTACCGATTCCGAACGAGTTCTTGTGAGTGGCCACTGGGGTGTAGTTTATTTTATACAGAGCCCGGAGGCAGTCAAGAGTTGTCATCTTGTCGCAATTCCCCAACGTCGGTTTTGTGGTAATAGTTTGGCTGGACATCTTAGGCCCACCCCCAGATGCGGGCCTGCCTAAATCGCCCGCACGCCTTCGATGGGCATTAGAACCTGTTCTGTAGTTAAAGTGGACTGTAGGCTTGATGAGGTCCACGTGTTGCTGAATGTGAGCTGGCACAGAATAGTTGTGGCACCCTTAAAAGAGGGACGAGTCAAAAATCTAGAGTACACGTCAAAAGCTGAAATTTACCAATTTGTTCAACTCCTGAAGGATGAGAGTATACATGATATTCGGCATTCAAGAGGTCTTCGACCTCAGCAACTGTGGCATTGACATGAATCCAGCCTTTATTCGCAGCAAGGCGAATACGGTCTCGAGAAATCCCAGAGTCGACCAACCATTCTGTGACCGCGCCGATCGTATGCTGGGTAGGCGCGAACGTATCGATAATTTCCGCAGAAGAAAAGTGTTGCCCATATTTACGAGATCGCGGGTGCGACACTGAGGCAAGCATTTCCTCTATCTTATCGAGATTCGATTGCACGAGACCGAACCGCATTGGAAGGATGAAGTCGGCTTCGAGGTGGCGACTCTTGACCCATTCGACAGGTTCAAGGGCTCTCTTTTCATGGAGTACATGGTTAGACCGGGGGGCGGGCCCAGCGAGAGCGATCCCCGCGAAGGCAACGAGCAACGCGAACGGACGATGCATGTAAGGAGAATCGTAGGAAAGGTCCTGGATCCTGCAAAGCCGCAGGGTCGAGACGTACAAAAGTATTATAGGGAGAAAGAACAAGGCCACCGATAACCGAACGCCTTAAGCTTCTCGCGTTCGTAACAACAGAAACCCGCTTGCGTGATTCAGAAATCAAGCGGGAAGACCTCGCTAGAACAGGTGAAAATTTGCTTTTATCAAGGAGCGGCATAAGTACAACAACGAATTTGAGAATGGGTTCCAAAAATACCTCTATAAGAGCCAATGGCCTCGTATATCCGCACCCCACTATCCAAGCAGCCTTTGATTATTTATGATCGTCTGTAGGTCGTGCGAGTCCAACCAAGAATACCGAGGATTGTGCCTGATAGAAGGGTTGTATTTTTTTTAACTCCACGAATTATCCGCATTTCGCGTGGAAGTGCGTGCACGACCTCCAGGCTGCGACGTAAGGAGCTGCAGAAAAAATCGAGTGTCATGGTGTTAAGACCTCAGACCATAAGTATCCTGTCCACGGCATGAAACGTCGTAAAATTGAACGGCCACTGTCCACAAAATAAACTTCGAGTTTGTGTTGTACCAATGTCTTGGACAGAAATAGATAACCTTAAGATCGCGCGTGAGTGGAAGGGTCTTAGAAGAAGAATTTTCATAACGTACTATTACCCTCGGTGTAAAGCCTCCAAAAACACATGTAATGGACCAAGTAAGGTTTCATCAAACTCATTATTGCTTCTCTCTTTCGGCCCATAGTCGGGTCAAGTTTTGCACACTGACTCGGGCGCAAACAAGTGATTAAGCCAACGTCCACAGAAACTGGCGGGGGATATAGAATGGCAGTAGGACCACGAGCATCGAAATGGTCCAAAATACGGAACATTTGAAAGGGATGCATGCAAAGGCCTCCTATCAGAAAGAAGAGTCGTTAATATATATGGAAGAAGGGTGCAGTGGTCATGCAAAATCACCCTTCCATGGATCAAAGGAAGCAAAAACTTCTATGAAGTAATTACACTGTACAGGCTCGCCAGAGGGATCTGATGAGAACCGAAATGGCTGGTTTGGGTGGAGCGGTGAGAATAACCATTGACGCCAAAGAGATTGCAAGAGAGGTTCCGTGAGGCCACGATACTCTGATGGAGGAAAAAAATGGCGAAAGCATCGATAAAGAGGGGTAAGTATAGCGGACCAATTATACTCAGTCGGAAATATCAACCAAGGAATCGAGTACGTTCAAATCGGGGGGTCGAAAGACCACCAGAGCGCATATAGGGTAGAGAATAACCAGAACAACGGGGGGAGCAGTGCCAGCGAAGCGACCTCGGAACAAGCGTCGCTAGAGTCGCACTGGAGTATCAAAGAGCTACTAGGAGCACCCGAATAGGTCCTAATGATTCCTTGGGTGTTGGTTCTGTTATTAGTGGCAGAAGCATCGTCGAAGTCCGAGATTGAGCGGGCACCTGGATGAAACTCATGGTCAGACTGCAAACGAGGTATAAGTGCAGGTGAAAATCGATAAGTTTGATGCCTATTCTGGAAAATACAGTACATAACATAAGTTAAGTAGTTGTCCCAGGGTCGAAACGTTGGTGGTTAACGTTGATGAGGAACATTTCATTTTTTATCTTCAAGTCTTCATCTACATCCCTTCGTCCTTCTTCACACCCTAAGTTTCTCTACAATGGTCAGCGCGTCACAAGCATCGAGGGAACGAACCGAGGGATTATTCGAATCACTCACAGAAATCCGATCGCGCATAAAGGCGGCTTCTCAGCCTGGTTTTTCATCAACTCTTGTGGCAGTCTCAAAGTATAAACCAGCTTCAGACATTCTCGCATGTTATAACCATGGACAGCTGGATTTCGGGGAGAATTATGTCCAAGAATTAGAGGAGAAGGCCCAAATGGTACATTCACAAAAAAGGAATTTGCGTGAAGCTGACGTATTCAATCCAACAGCTTCCTGCGGATATTCGTTGGCATTTCATTGGAACTTTACAATCTAATAAGGCTAAAGCTTTGGCTTGTGGGTGGCAGATGCCATCCTGTCTTTCTTGTGTTCCTAACCACTTAAACGAATAGCGATTCCCAATCTGTACAGTATACAGACGTTAAGCTCTATTAAGGCAGCTACAGCTCTGAACAAAGCCCTCCCGATAGAGCGTACTTCTCCCCTACGGGTCCTGATCCAAATCAACACCTCTGGGGAAGATTCAAAATTTGGAATTCCCCCTCTCACCGATTCTTTATCACTCGAGAATTCCGAACTCGTTTTGCTCGCCGGGCACATATTAAAAGAGTGCCCAAAGCTCCGCCTCGAAGGGTTAATGACCATTGGTGCTCTCGAACTCTCCCTTGCTGCGTCAGAGACGGAGAAGAATGCAGACTTCGAAAGGCTCAGGGAGACGAGAGATGTCTTGGATCGATACTTGAAAGCCGCATACCCTGAAGCGCTTGACAGATGGGGCGATAAAAGCTCTAGTCGACTGGTCTTGAGCATGGGGATGTCGGGTGATTTTGAGGCAGCGTTGAAGGCGGGAAGTGACATCGTGAGGGTAGGCACTGGGATCTTTGGCCAACGACCTGAGAAATCTACTTGATAGAGCGCACAAGAGATTCTATTTAGCTCCGCGAAGCAGTGCGTTTCTTTTTTCTTAGATACAATCCGTTATAACTCTGGGCTTACTGTTGCTTCTGCAGGACAGAAATTTCGCTTGCGTTGCTGTTGGAACCCTCGAACATAATGACCGAAATGCATTTTTATCGTATGGAAAACAGTGGTCCTCTTTTCAAAATATTATCAAACAGGGAACGATGGGGCCTGAAAATATGGAAGAAAAAAATTGAAGACTAGGACCGCTCAAAGAGGCTTAAAGCAGACTCTGAAAGACAGCTCTCATCGCTGCTGCGCTGGTAAACCTTCAGTTTTCCTTGCACGCATACCAGACTAATTCGCCCCTTTTTACCATGTTCAATGACCACCTCCTTAATCGAATCTAGCGCCTTCCGCACTTTCTTCAGGTCAACCTGTGCGTCCTTCGCCACATTCTGGAGCTCCTCCGAGCTGAGCTTGCGCTTCTGGATGTCAACGAACCTGCCGCGGGTATGAATGGCGAGGAAGTGGTGTGCAGTTTGTGAAAAAAATAGCTGGGGATAGGCCTCCTTCCAGTCGAAACCGTTGTTGCGCATATTCGTCTGAGACCGGGTGGTGAGTTCGACCACAGCTGTATGAGATACCTCGGCCCCGCCTTCAATAACAGTCAAATTCGAACCAGCTCGCGAGGTAGAATGGCCGATGCTGATAGCACCGAGGGAATCGGTCAAATCGTCGATGCTTGACACACTCTTTCGAGGGTATTTAGCCGGAGGGGGGATGCAAGCATCAACTTCGAATCGAACAACCATCTTCAACCCGTTGAGATCCTAAAAAAAATCAAACGAGGATCATGAGGTCGGGACGGTGAGAACGGAGTCCACGCATGTCTTACATATGTCACGATACGATGGTGGCCAGTGCTGTGCTTGCAGCCAGGCGCAGGTTCAGTCGAGGCCTTCTCAAAACTGAAGCCGAACGTTTTCCCGCTGTAAATCTCTCTGTTGCGTTTCTCCCAGCGATTCATCAACACGGTTTTTTCTCCAGCCATCTGTAAATCAATCCTGAAGTCTCGAATGGAGATATCTCCACTAGCCCATCGGGTGAGCTTCCTGAGGCCATTTCTGTCGGTAACGATATCCGCGGAGGACCAATCGAAAGTGGGTTTCTTCTTGACTTCCATTTGCTTGTTGACTGCTGTGATAAGAGGTAGAAGAACGGATTTGGGCATCCTGTAGCCATTCTGGTCGCTGAAATGTACCCCAGTATCAGGTGGGATGGTATAAGGCGGTGCTCGGTTCTGCCATAAACGTGGGGAACCTGAAGGGGCGAAAGCGGTCGTAAATTATGGGCTCCTAGTCATTAAGTGTGAGAAAACTTACCAGGAACTATGATCGTAGGAGTTTCTCTCTTGATCCAATTGTAAGAACCAATATATGTGCAACCCTTCACGACCACATCGGCTTCATCGGGTTCTTCTTCAGGAACGGGTATGGTCTTCAAAGGCGTCAGTATGAGGCCATCCATGATATCTAAATCGGGTGGGAGAGATTCTTGTGTCATAGAAGTCCTCGGTGAGAAAGGCACCGGACGGGCATTATAGTGAGTGGAGTTGTCACTGAAATTGCGCCCACTGGGTCGCATTACGATGGAGTTTCTCCAGGGAGAGTCGTACAGGCTCGTGCTGGGCATAGTTCCAGGAGAAGATGTGTGGGAGGGCGAGCACAGTTAAGGGGTGCTTTTATAGCATCTGGAGCCACCTGGGCGCCTATAGACGGCAATATGAATGCGTTCCGTTTCCCTTCTTGTAATAAGTAGAATCTATAAGATCATTCCGCTTCTTTTCAACGGAGCAGACTAGAATCAATCAAAGGGACTGAAAGTTGAATAATTTTGCGAAGCTAAGGTGGTCAGAACTGAGATGAAGACAGGTAATCGATGCTGCAGAGTTTTGATCCAAGCGGCCCTAGAGTCAAACGGGAAAGTAGGGAATTCCAGAAGGTGCGGCACCAAGGGGTATTGCTTGTCTTCGCTGAGTAGTGAGGCCCATCCATCTCATAGAAGGAGGGATATATTTTGACTTCCGGGACGATGGGGGTAGTGGCGCCGATAGCGATGCTCCATTTGTATGGATGCTTTCTGCGTGCCGAATGTGCCGCAAAATGAGAGACCAGGTGATAATACAAATTGTCTACTTGAGTCTTTGGAACAGCGATGATAGTTGCAGGAAAATTCTGCGCATGTCAGTAGATGTCAGTTCGGATTTTATGAGGTGTTTTGTATAAAAGGATGACCGTCGGACGCGGATTTCTGCTCTCTTTCCCCCCACGAACGTTTTCAGAAAACCATGGAGCGCTCTAGAGCATATTCACGTGATCAGACCGCCCTAGAGTCAACCACGATTGGTGAGTTGATGATCGGGAGTGTACAGCCACTGAAGACCATCTCCACAAATTTCAGTTACCCAAAGTCACGTCCTCTCCCTCACCGCTCTTCCTGAAGCGAGCATCCAGAATTCGTTCACGGGGAATATACCACAGGATTACACCAGACCTCAGACTTTATTCAAAGAGCAACCTTTCATGAGTAGAGAGTTCATCTAGTGTTTGATGCTAACCTGACTCGATCAATCAATCCCTTAGACGCTGAATCTTTGGAAGGTCGCTTGCTATTCGCGGTCCCCAAGAAAGGTCCATTCACCCTTCAAACTAAGTAATGTCAGTCAATAACTCTGATCCAGGAAGACTCCACGAGAAGTGCCTCGCAGTGCTGGCCGGTAAGGGCTTAACAAACTCAGAGATAAGATAACTCAGTTTTAACGTTGCTTTCTCCCTCCAAGGTGCCGATATCCAGTTCCGGAGACACCATAGATTAGATGTTTGTCTGTCGCTAAACCACAATCTCGCCCTGTGTGTGCAGACCAGTTCTTTTCGTCCCATTCTTCTGATATATACTCAGGATATTCCTTCCCGCCTCCGATATTCCATCCTTTGTGGCGAAAGGAGACATCGACCTCGGCATTACCGGACATGACGTGATTCTCGAAGCCGAGGCCCAAGGCCTTGTCGACGAAGTTTTACGGCTCGGCTTTGGGAAATGCTCTCTCCAAGTTCAAGTCCCTGAAGCTGGCCCGATCAAGACTATCGACGGCCTAGCTGGCAAGCGAGTCGTCACCAGTTTCGAGGTGCTAGCAGGACATTATTTCAATGAAGTGGATGAACGCCTAGGCCTGAAAGGAGATAAGAAAACCAAAATCGAGTATGTGGGTGGCAGCGTTGAGGCTGCATGTGCTCTGGGTTTGGCCGATGGAATTGGTACGTAGCTCCCATTTCCAGTGCTCCACATTGCCTGACTGAAATAATAATGCAGTCGATCTTGTTGGTTAGTGCCAAGTCTTTGTTCCTCCAAGACTCATTTTACTGATCTTTTGGTTAGAATCCGGGGACACGATGAGAGCCGCAGGACTTCACGCAATTGGCACAGTCCTTGACACAGAGGCCGTCCTCATCCGGGCTGCCACTCCAAAACGACCAGAATTAACACAGCTCACTGACCTTATCACCAAACGCATTGCCGGAGTTATCGCAGCAGAGAAGTACGTTGTGGTCCAGTACAATATTTCCCGCGATAAGTTGGTCCCGGCTACCCGCGTAACCCCAGGCAGGCGGGCCCCTACCGTGAGTCCGCTCGAGGAGGAGAACTGGGTCGCTGTCAGCAGTATGGTGGAGAAAAAGAGATCGGCAACGGTAATGGATCAACTCGTTGCCATTGGTGCTGAGGACATTCTCGTTTTCAATCTAGACAATTGTAGAGTTTGAACTGCATAAATGGATCAAAAAAGTGCTGTGTATCAGCTTGTGTCGGGTGAGAAGCTCAGACTGAAGCAACTCGAAACCTCATGTGGAAGGTCGCAGACAAGGCGCCTCAATGGCAGCATCCTAAAATATCCCCCATGTGATATTTATTGAACTCTACGACCCTGCTCCCACCTGGGACCGCGATTAACATGGAGACGTGCTTGTCCTTCAGATGCTGCACACGCGCATCCATGGCTAGCATTTTCTGACTATCTCTGTGCGTTGTTGACGACCAGCGAGTCAGATTTCGTAATTCCGAGTTTGGCTGGTGTGTAAACTTTCAAAGTTAGATCGAACTCGAGACATTGCTGATTCGCCACTCGACGCTATGTTAGATCAACGGTAAATCCGCATTTTCCCATGGACGTGAGGTGAACACCCACCAACGTTATTTTTACCCCTCTTTCCCTTCTATCCTTATGTCTTTATTTTGGGAGACGCAAGTCGGTAGAGATGGTTCCACCTGTATTTCACCGGTGCTTGACTGGAGCGTGCGGTAAATTTCCCTTTCAAGATAAGCGACACCTGTATTGCGAACATTCGGGGACCCAGTTGATCACTCACGACGCCCTGGATATCTAAGAATCGAACACGACCGTATGGACGCGCCTCTCCCAAAATTATTAAAAGGATTCATCCTGAAGACACGAAATCTCTAGATTCGGACAAACCGTTCTCTTAGCCTGTTCGACATGCGCTTCTTTGCATTGATCCCTCTGGTATTAGGCACTCTCGCGGCCGCGGCTCCGTCCAAGAGTGGCGTAGCGCACGTCGTTCACGAAAGGCGCGCAGCACAACCCCTCGACTGGATACAATTCCGCCGTCTCGAGGGCCACAAGGTCCTTCCCATGCGCTTTGGTCTTACACAGAAAAATATTCACCGCTTAGAAGAATTGCTTTTGGAGGTTTCTCACCCCGAGTCTCCAAAGTACGGCCAACACTACACTGCGGCGGAGGTCGTGGATACTTTCGCTCCCAGTGAAGATGCGATTGTTGCAGTCACTAATTGGTTGGTTGAATCTGGCTTGTCGCGTGATCGCTTGCGTTTGTCCGCGAACAAAGCATGGATCCAGGTTAATGCTACGACCGCTGAAGTTGAAGAACTCCTCAAGGCAGAATATCATGTCTATTCTCACCCAGAGACCGGGGATGAACAATTCGGTGATTATATTTTCTAACGGTTCTCGTTTAAGTTCAACTAACTTATTGGCGTAGGATGCCATAGTTACTCTGTCCCAGAACATCTTCGGGAGCATATAGACCTCATCAAACCCACTGTTCACTTTAACCATCGCCCTACCCCCAACTCTTTGAAGAGGCGTGCCGGTCCGAACTTGGGCACTCCTTCGATTTTTACTGGACCCAAGAAAGCTAGCAAAGCCGTCAAAATCACGCCGAATCTAGAGAACTGCGATCAATTCATTACCCCCGACTGCTTGAGAGCTTTGTATGCTATCAACTACAAGCCGATCGCAACAGCGAAGAACACCTACGGAATTGGTAAGAAAATGATCCTTCTCCGGCCCAGAAATGACGAACCTTATTCTCCTATTAAAATTTCTAGTCGAGTTCACGCCCCAAGCTTTCCTTGAGAGTGACCTTGACCTCTTCTTCAGGTTAGTGCTTTGTCTGTCGTATTGTTTTCCTTCCAACTCCCTGGTTAGGAACTTTTCTCCGAGCTTGGTCGGCGTTCGTCCTAAGGCCGTACTAATTGACGGAGCTGTCGTCCAAACCACGAACCAAAGCTTCGATTTTAATGGCGAAAGCGACCTCGATTTGCAATATGCAATGGCCTTGACTAACCCACAACCAATCACACTTTTGCAGACTGGAGATCTTGTCGAAGGTGCGACTCATATGCAATAATAAAGAATTTTGACCCTGATTACATGTCTTCATCCACAGGTGCTGGTTTTGACAACTGGCTTGATGCTGTCGATGGTTCCTTTTGTACATTTGAAGGCGGGGACGACCCTACTCAGGTATTCTCAAATTCTTTGATAAAATTCATGAAAAAAAACTTAACGAATGCAAATATAGGATGGTATCTACCCCGATCCCTTTGGCGGGTTCCAAGGTGTGCATATCTTGAGACTTGGCTCAGGGGTAATTGACTGGAATATCGATTGCAGGTCCGGAATCGTGTGGTATCGTGGCACCTCCCCACACCGTTTCTGTATCCTACCTGCAGGACGAATCTACCGTTACCCCCGCATTCGCGAACCGACAATGTTCCGAATATGCCAAGGTATTTCGCGTTTGTATGGTTATGGCAATTCACTTACCATTCTGGGAAAAGCTCGGACTTATGGGAACTACGGTCTTTCATAGCAGTGGCGATAACGGCGTTGCTGGAAACGGAGGTGTCTGCCTCAATGCTCAACGTTTGTTCTTTTAGACTTTCTTCTTGTCCCTATCATCACAAAGGCGGTCACTACAGATCAACCCGTTGGAAGGAATGGCACCGTCTTCAATCCAGGTTTCCCCGTGCGTTCAGTCAGTTTATACTTTAAATTGCATTCATCAAGGTATATATCCACAGGCTTCTTGCCCCTTCATTACCGCGGTAGGAGCCACGCAGGTAAACCCAGGATCCACAGTCAACGACCCCGAGGGTGCCTGCGAGCAAGTCATCTTCTCCGGAGGAGGGTTCTCCAACATCTTCCCGTGAGCATAATCTAAAACAAGACAAACTTGCATCGCTGAGCTCGAACGGACAGTCTCCCTTCCTTCCAAGCTAATGACGTCAAGTCCTTTTTGAAGAACCATCCACCTCCATTTACGAATGGAGAGTTTAATAACAGCGGAAACGTGAGTGCCGCGGAAATTATCTCCAGAGCTCGACACCCCCCTAAAATGTGAAATTGAAGGCTCGTGCATTCCCGGATTTGTCTGCCAATGGGTGGGTCAAACGTACTTTTTATTATTTCCCATGCTGAACGGTACTTTCGGCAGGGCCAACTATGTCATTGGTAAGAAGTCTACAAAGTAAATGCGTGCAGCAGTTATCCAAACCCTTCGTAAGGCATCGATGGGCAGTTTGAACTCGTCTTCGGAACATCCGCGTCATCGCCTGTGGTTGGTTCTATTTTCACCTTGGTCAACGACGCACGCCTCGCCATTGGAAAGCGCCCCGTCGGATTCTTGAACCCCTTGGTGAGTTAATAATATCAAGGCCACTCAGCTTGTATTCACAAAGGTTTTTCGAGATCTATTCTCCGATATTCAGGTTGGGTTTCAATGATATCACCACGGGTGGAAACCAGGGCTGTGGTAAGGCCGTTCTCTTATCATTTTTCCCTGAAAAACTCACGAAATCCACATTTTAGGTACGCCAGGTTTCACTGCGTGAGTTGTTTTCATTAGCATCTGTTGCGACGAGATTCTGATTTGCGTTCTTATCTCACAGCACAAAAGGATGGGATCCAGTTACAGGTTTTTCTTCTCATATATATTTAAATACATCATCTCACGAAGAAAATATAGGTGTCGGCACACCCAACCTCAAGAAACTGATTGTTCTGGCTTTATTATTGCCATGAACGCGTTACCCCTATTACCGGACCGCTGTATTGACATTTATTTACCTCCAATTTGAAGTTCCGATCCAGTTGTTCATCCTCCTTCACAGAAACGCAAACGATGAATCCGCCTATTTCTTCTATCTCTACGACTGGTTTCTGGCTGTTGTTTTTACTGCACACCTTTAACTTGAACATAAATACTGCACTCGCTTCGTTCATGGCTCATCAAATTCTAAGAGACTATCACCAGCCATTATTGGTCTTCCCCATAACCGGCTATCGAAAACCCTCTATCTGTAGCCGTGTTAATGTTGCTTAAATCCCGGATAAGCTGGGACATTTTCGACTCAATTACCACCGAACTCAATTTTGATCCATTAGGATGAGACTGGTGGGATAGCCTGAGGCTCTCCTTGTTTTTGTTGAACCGTTCCAGGGCCACCTTCAATCTTCCACTGGATCGTCTCCTTGATCACTTGTGGATGTGGGATCTATATATAAGCCATCTGTCTACGTCAATATGCTAAACCTGCAGGCCTGTGGCTATGAACTCAATCCCACCGAGTTCGTCAATTTATAGACATTTGAACTTGGTACCTGGCTTCATAATTTTACTCCCATCCCATGCGGCTGGACTTGGTGTGTTTCTACAGGAAAATATAGAATCAGTTATTTTTAGCCAACTCGTCCATTTCTCTGCTCAAGCAGCAATATCATGTGCATTTGGACGCATGCTTGTCCAGGAACCCGACCAACATTTCTCGCGACCATGACCCAAGATTAGTTTATCGCCTCCTTTGTCCATGCGTTGCGTACTCATTTTCTACTCTCTAGCACATGTCAAGTGCAGCGCATATCGCAACTCTTCACAAGTATCTCATAAGATATACCGGCCGCATCCGCATAATACAGGATTGGACATACCCCTGTGGTATAAAGAGTCGAAGAGTTGAATACGTTCGCGTTCAGTGTGTCGCAAGATGTACTTCAAACTCTCGTTATGCGCTACACTTCTTGGCGCTGCATTTGCAGCACCTTCAAAGAGGTCCCCTCATATTTTGCACGAAAAGAGGGCTGCTGAACCTCTCGATTGGGGGGTGTCCCATCGTCTTGACGCCAACAAGATTCTCCCGATGCGCTTTGGGCTTTCTCAACAGAATACGCACCGTGTCGAGGAATTACTGATGGCTGTTTCCCATCCGGAATCGCCCACTTTCGGTAAACACTATAGTCCCTCCGAGATCGTAGACCTCTTCGCGCCCAGTGAAGAGACGATCTCAGCGGTGATAAACTGGCTTGTCGATGCTGGTTTCCCTCTTGATCGCTTGCGCCTTTCCGCCAACAAAGGATGGATCTCTATGGATGCGACCGTCTCCGAGGTTGAAGACCTTCTCAATGCCGAGTACCATGTCTATACCCACCCATCTGGCGACACACAGTTCGGCAAGTAGAACAAATTCTTTGACTCTTTTTATTTCTGTTTGAAATTATAACGGATAATTCTCCAGGCTGCCACAATTACTCTGTCCCGGCTCACGTTCGTGACCACATCGACTTGATCAGGCCAACCGTCCACTTCAACCATCGGCCATCTCCTTTGGCTCTTAACAAACGCTTCGGTGGACTTGGAATGCCCTCCTCTCGAACTGGTCCCAAGAAATCCAACAAGGCTGTCACCAGTCCCCAGGCGAACCTGGCAAACTGCGACGAGACTATCACACTGGATTGTCTCCGTGCCCTCTACTCCGTCAACTATACCCCCGTTTCAACTGCCCATAACACATATGGGATTGGTAAGTGGTTTGAACGCGATTCAACGTCATTTGCTCATAATTTACACCTTAGTCGAATTCACCCCCCAAGCATTCTTGGCCGCAGATCTCGATCTCTTTTTCAGGAATTTCTCACCGAGTCTAGTTGGGGTTCGCCCAATACCTGTGCTCATTGACGGCGGTAAGCCTGTGGTATCCTCAATATGATCAATCAGTTAACTTTGTGATTAGCCATCGTACAAACCAGTAGCCAGAGCTTCGATTTTAACGGAGAGAGTGACCTTGACCTCCAATATGCCATGGGTTTAACTGCCCCGCAACCTATCACCCTTCTTCAGACCGGAGATATTGTCGAAGGTAAGTCAACGTTAATTGAGTCTGGATATAAATTCATAGTTCGTCTTAGGTGCTGGATTTGACAACTGGCTCGACGCTGTAGACGGTTCATTCTGTACCTTCGAAGGAGGAGATGACCCTACTCAGGTAAGCTCTAATCATGCAGTATGTGGCGCTCACATGCTCATTCCATTGTCCAGGACGGTATCTACCCCGACCCAGCACCTGGTGGCTTCAAAGGTGAGTCTACTTCGACACGTATGGAAAATATGTCTCAATTTCAGAATTTAAGGTCCCGAATCATGTGGAATTGTTGCACCCCCCTTTGTTGTATCTGTCTCATACGGCCAGGACGAGTCAACAGTTACTTCCGCTTTCGCTAACCGACAGTGCACAGAATATGCTAAGGTGCTCAGTTTCATTTTATTTTGCAATTAATCAGGGAGATTGTGCTTATGACCTCTATCGTAGCTCGGCATGTTGGGTACCACCGTTCTCTACAGCAGTGGTGATGATGGTGTTGCTGGTGGAGGTGGAGTCTGCCTCAACTCTAAACGTAAGAGAATTGTTCTCCTCCCGCAACGCGTCCTCGACATTCCCTGCCACAGATCAACCTGCCCCCGGTGGAAAAGTTTTCAATCCCGGTTTCCCAGTCACTTGCCCCTTCGTAACCGCAGTTGGCGCCACCCAGATTAACCCCGGAAACCCGGTCACCGCCCCTGAAGGTGCTTGCGAGCAAGTTATCTTCTCGGGTGGGGGATTTTCTAACATATTCCCGTATGTCACCTTTATTATTAGTCGCCTTAACCTCACGTTCCTCCTAGGATGCCATCATATCAGACGACCGCCGTCCACAACTTCTTGACCTTACACAATCCACCTTACACATCGGCACAATATAACAACAGTGGAAGGGTAAATATAGGCTGGATTTTAGAAAACCATTCGCTCATGGTATCCCGTTCAGGTCAGAGCATTCCCCGATCTATCTGCCAATGGGTAAGATCCTGTTCACGATTTTCTTTTGAACGGAAACTCAATTCAAGCTTCTGCAGTGCCAACTATATCGTCGGTGCGTTATCATCCTGACTTTGGCTCAAACCATTGCGTTATGACCATGTACCTTTAGCTGTCGATGGCACCTTCAGTCTCGTTTTCGGCACATCTGCATCTTCTCCAGTTGTTGGGTCCCTCATAACCCTCGTTAACGACGCTCGTATCGCTGCTGGAAAGGGCCCTGTTGGGTTTATCAACCCCTCGGTATGTCTGCTGTTATTCCTCATACGAAAGCAGCTTGTTGAATAAAATAGATTTACTCCACCGGCTTCGCGTCTGCCTTCAACGACATTACATCAGGAGGTAACCAGGGATGTGGTAAGGCTGATTTACTTTTCGGACTCAAGCAAGGTACTGAAAGCGTTATGGGATAGGTACCCCTGGATTTACTGCGTGAGTCATCATATATAATCTCCAGATTAGCCACGGGATTGACCAATATTGCATCCTTTGATAGGACAACTGGATGGGACCCTGTCACTGGTCTGTATTATCCTCTGGAAATGGAAGTCGCCTACTGATTCTTCTCCCTCTAGGTGTTGGCACACCCAACTTGACGAAGCTCATGCCTTTGTTCTTGGCTCTTCCTTGAGCGCTTGAGCCTAACTCAACTTACTTACAGTGAGACTTGGATTTGGGGTAAATTTTCTGTGCTGGTCATGTATATTGTGTACAATCTATGAATTCAAATAAACATCGAACTTAAATTTATTTATGTAAATGATTCCTGCATATTGTGCTTGTGTGTCTACCCGCTGGTTCATTTCCTCGTCCCATTGGCCCAAATACCTATTGTGTGAATCCGATGGTGTAGCATCCCCTCAGCCATTTCCAAGCGAGTGTCGTTAATGGTGATTGGAGGGACAGCCTGAGGTTGCCTTCGTTTTCGAGCTCCTGGCATCTCGGGCGGGCACAGACGGCGGCTCCAACGAAGTAGCGCTCAGTAGTAGCCTCGTAAACCAGACTCGAGTTAATTCCCCACAATCTTTCACCCGGACCTCCGCTGTCATATGTATACTTAGTTTGTTCTCTCTGTATATTTGTAGATGGCCCGGCCCATTCGATCCCGGATGCCAAGCTTGGGACTTACCTGTTCAGATTCTTGCACCAATCTGCATTGCATCTTCACCTGAGTTGACCGTAGTAGTGCAAGAACAACTGTAACTGTAGATTAAGGAAAGTGCAAGATACACTGTAGTTGTCGTTGTCGGTTGTGCACTATTCTGCAAAGTGCGGTCAGGCTAGAGAAATTCCCCCTTCTGGCCCCTCTTCCCTCCCGAGTAGTGCACCACAATTTCCCCCCTCTCCGCTGTTGTGCATTACCCTTCCCCTCAGCCTGCCCTCCGTGGGCCGGACATCGGGGCTGTTCTTCTTACCCCGGCCCTTTTGATGCGCACTGTATGTTTTCGACTGGATTTATATATAGATCAGCTATGAATAGCATCCATGTGCTCATGCGGTGGTTCACTTCACTGCAGCTCGCTGCCAGTCGACCCGGCTCGCTGTCATGGAATACAAATGATCTGGCCTGCAATGGGCCCGGTACATTATTAACACGCTGTTCCCCCTTGTGGGTAATCCCTCTTGAGAGTCTTTGGAGGTTCGCTCGCGTACTAGTAGTGGGTCAGTGCTCCAGTTAATTCACATATTTGTTTCCTACCTCCTCAAGAGATACAGGCACCTTAGTATTCTGCTCAGGACGGATCTAGCTAGGTGGAATAGTGCACGATTACTTCGTTCCGGTAGTGCACAATTTCTCAGAAGTGTTCGAGAATAAGTAGATTTCCTTTTTCACCGGGGCCTGGTGCACTATTTCTCCGTTACGGTATTGCACAATTTCCTAGTAAGTAGCTCTCTAGGAATAGTGGGAATAATAGATTCCCTTCCGCGGCCTACGTAGTGCACCATTCTACAACACCATGGCCCATTACTGCATTCCACAATTTCTTACTGGGGCATATTTTCTTCCGGGTGCACTTTCTAACATTTGTCCACCATTTGTTCGTTTGACATCGTCACGTACTCTAGTTGAAAGAAAAAAAATAGATAATTATAGTCAAGGAATACCGCAAGGTGGCAACAAGACATTATGTAGGTAAATCACGAAGGGATGTCACATACTTTGCACATACTCAAACTTATACACCAAACTAAGTAAATGTCCAAAACAGATACCTTACACAGTGACGCTGCCTCCGCTACTTATTACGAACTCTTGCGCATTTTGAATTGTCCTCCGCCCCTCCTGGTGCACCCGTTTCTTCCCCTTGATGGTCGAGGCAGATCTATATAACATCATGATCAGATCGAAGTGTGTACCTTCCCCATCACCACCATCGCCGATTACCCCCAAGCACCCCACCCCACGCTCAGAAGCAACCATGACGCACTCACAGCCCTTCTACATTCGTCTTCTTCCCATTTTCCCTTCCGTTCACCATCGACAAAAGGTTCAAAGCAGCACAAATGGCCAAGGCGACAACCCGGAGCACCAATGAACACCGGGTATAAATATATAACCCCCCAGTACCCCAACTATGTGGGATTATTCCCTGGTGCGTTTCCACTCCTCTTCCCAAACCTTCTGATCACCACCCCACAAGCCAGCCATTCTTTCCCGCAAGCTACGACATGAGTGCCTCACGATGCCTGGCGATAACCAGGCTAGAACGCAATGAAGCACACGGTACCAGCTACTAGTGCTGAAACGGCAGGATTCTTGGCCGGAGGGAAGTGTGGGGGACCGCGGGTGTCCAGGGTGGTGACGAGGGGCTCCAACCACTCTCAGTTGGAAAAGGAGTGCTGAGGAGTAGTGTTTGTGGCCCTACCTCGCTCTCTCTCTCTCGTAAGATCTGTAGTTTCATGTACAAGTAGCTCGTCCTAACTACTATTTTCCTGAGCAAAGAAAGAGTGTTTTATTTTATAGCTGTAACTTAGGGAATAAAATGTCGAGAGGGATGTTATTCCAAGGGAGCAAGATCAAGATCAAGGCAGTTTGTCGGCCCAATATAGAAACCTGTGTATGGCAGGTTGTGCGACACTACCGCGACGATGTGAATATGATATTCTCGGGCCTACGAAGTCATCATAGTATAGCCTTGAATGTCCGAGCAGGTACAGGTACCCCAATTTAGTTTGTCTCTCCCGAGTCCCAGCGATCAAAATTGATCAAGGAGGTATTTTTTGGCAGCTGCAACATAGAGATTCTCCATGTATACCTCATAGCTAGCACTCGGAAGAATATAGTTGATGTGAGAAAAGGACCTCAAAGTTATGAGGCCTTAACTAACTCTTCCTGTTTCACAGAGGCTCACTTACATGTAAGTATCAGTGACATTCGGATGACTTGCTTCAGGCTCTTGGCAGTTCCTTGCTTGCTCAAACTCTGTTGTTCCCGTTACCACTCCCTTCTGTTCCAACTCAACCTGTTGATTACTACATATTTAAAGGCAGATATACTAAGAGACTATATTCCAAAGATGGGACAGAGAAGTTGAGTTTTTCTTGGGCTTGGAAACATCCATGTGACACATCACGTGGGTGTGCCTTCCTGTCCGAAAGCGTGCCACATCACTCGGTTCGTTTTCTTCGTCGACAATGACTTCTGGTCGACATTATCGACCATCCCCTCACATCTCCGCTTCATTCTCGACTCAGAATCCCGACAAGTAATTCACTACAACCAGCCGCGTCAACAATCGTCGAGATATGGATGACGACAGCAACCTACCTGTTCCCGGCCATCGAACACGACCAGACAAGTAATTCACCACATCGACACGCGTCGACAACCGTCGCCATATAAACGACAATGCAACCTACTTGTCGCCGGTCACCGGACATCCCCTCGACTGCGCTAACGGACAGAGCAAGGAACAAACCACCACCGACCAGATTCGCTCTCGCCTACGCCTACCGACTGTGAAGAAGACATCGAAGCAAGACGAACAAGACTCCTCGACC
>Ga0307517_10003300_pt1 | contig 25217 bp, 18 predicted proteins | sample 23_EM_MG_FD_194515 | JGI IMG/M metagenome (GOLD analysis project Ga0307517, IMG submission 194515) | Populus trichocarpa ectomycorrhiza microbial communities from riparian zone in the Pacific Northwest, United States - 23_EM | ecosystem: Host-associated > Plants > Roots > Unclassified | place... | reverse complement strand
GGTGGCCCGCACAGTGGGCTCCTACCACACAACACCAGTCACCGCCGCGCGGTCTGGTCAATAGCCCTGCTCACACCTACAAGTGTGCCCTAACCTAACATACCACGATGGGGTTACTCCATCACCCCAGCCATTTGCCCTTTCTTTTATCTCTCTCTCCGCCCCCCTACGAAAAGTACCGTAGTTTGGGATGGTTCCAAGCATCGCATGTCACCGCGGGCGGCCATGAGTTGGCGGGGTCACTGGAAATCAGCCTGAGGGTTGGGTGAGATAGGCAGGATAGAGATCGGGCTCAGGGAGAACGCCTTGTCCATGATCCTTGCTCGTCACTGCCTAGCGTTTTAAACTGGACTGCTGTTGCATACCACTACTTGTAAAATGCTTGGGCTCTGGCCCCTCTGCAACGGTAGTTCATTTTAAAAACTCTTCAACATTACGATTATAGTGCCTGGCACGAAGGGTAATTCTGTCGAGCTTTGGGGCGAAGAAGAGAGGGGAGAGAGGGGGAGGACTGGAAGACCCGAAAGAGCTGAAATGTCACCTATTACAAGTGACATGGATGCAGAAAGGGAGAGGAGAGCGATGAGGAGGGATTGGGGTAGTGGAGATGGTAGGAGGTTGTGAGTTTTTGTTTTTGAAGGTTGCCCAGGTTCCGAGTTGTGGCTGAGGAATGTGGGCAAATGATCTGCATAGGTGCTCAAGTATCATAGACGATAGGGCGCGAGGTGGAAAAAGTGTTGTGAAGTGGGAAAAAAGGTTGTCGAGCCCCTCTAATTTGATCCGGGCGGCCGCCTCGAGCCCTCCGTATACGAAGAGCTATGATAGACAAATTCTTTCCCCCCCGAAAGATTAGAGCACCCCGCCCACCGCATTCAGTTGCATAATTTGCGTTACATACACGAACTTTCGACAAACCAGACTAGAGTGCTACAGACTCCTATGTCCAGCCTGGCCCATGACGAGGCATATCTACCCTCCTAGTGGGAGAAGGGCACATATATATTCCTTTTGCTTCATCTCGGGTGTGTTGGCGGTGCTTTCCCCTCCCGTAGCAGAGAAGAGGAATTCCAACATCGTAGTATTCCTGCGTTCATCTCTCCTTTTTGCGCCTACGGTATTAATATGGTTACTACTGCTGCTTCTTCCGGAATTATATTCCTCCTTCACGGCTCCTGACCTCTAATTTCGAAGACACCAAAATATCTCGGGTGGTGGAAAGATAGTTATACGGTAGTACCAGGCTAATTTTCCCTATTGATCCAGATCAACTAACAGGGTATCGGGTAGGAAGCATTCAACATGACAACCGTCCAAAACTCAATCTGCGGGCCCTTCTCAGGCAATAGCGACAGTTTCAATACAATTATCACAAATAATTACGGGGTACAAGTACCTTCATATGTTCCCGGTATGTAGCCTCTAATTTTAATTTTAAACCCATGGCTAACAGCTTATAGCAACCTTTGAAGAGCTGATAAAGTGCAACGGCTGGGGGGTGCCACCACCAGAAATCGACCTAGACCACCTCCGCGACGCATATAATCTACCCGGGGGTGACACTGGGAAATGGATTTTCGAAGAACCTGTGTATAGGGAGTGGGTGGAGAGTAAGGAATCCAAGCTTCTTTGGCTTTGCGGCGGCCCTGGAACGGGAAAGACTATGCTGGCCAAGCGTTTTGCCGCCGAACTTCTGACAGGATCAGAAGATCCTCCCGAAGATGTTAAATTGGTTTTCCACTTCGTCCCACCCGACCTCCCCACCAACGAGATATCTTCCGATGAGGCCGAGTTATCACAACTCAGGATTGCTAAAGTAGCCAGCGACCTACTGTATGGCATTCTACAGCAAGATGGGGATCTTTTCAGTGGCTGCAAGGCTGAACTTGAAAAGCAAGGGGATAGATTTTTCACCAACCGGTGTTCTCTATGGAGGGTTCTGCGAAAAGCGATCAAGGATTGTCGAACAGACCCCGTATACATTCTCATAGACGGTGTAGATGGGTTCAAGGAGAGACTATGTAAAGAATTGATCGGAAGGATTTTAGGGCTCATGGAAATTCGCACTGTCAAAATATTTATCTCCGGTCGGGACGTACCCCACATCTCAAACAACCTCACATGCAGCTCATACAAATGCACCAAGATCAACCTTGATATAAGCAGTTTTATAAAAAAAGATGTAGAATCTTTTATCAGGCGCAGAGTAAATGCATGGGGGTGGGATGTTGATCTAAAAGAGAAAGCAATGAAAGCCCTACTGGCAAAGTCGGAGGGTACCTTCCTCTGGGCATCCTTAGCAATCGACAATCTAACATACTTCAGTTCGGGCCCTGATTTTGACAAATTTCTAAGCAAGCCACCATCAGGGCTTGAAGATGTATACCGGGGAATGTTGGGCACTCTTATCTCACGGGGAGAGCCAGGAGAGGTTCTGAACATGATCTGGAGTGTAGCGCTTGCTTTGCGCCCACTCACATTCGGCGAATTAGCCCATACCCTAGCCTGTATAGAGGAGAAAGCAAGGGCGGAACAGCTCTCGAACAAGGGGACAAGGAGCAAAATTCAGCTTCGGACAGAGAAAGAAATTAGGATATATGTTCGGTCCTCTATGGGATTTCTCCGGGCTACCGCTGAAACGGTATCTATAGTCCATCATACCGCAATAGAATACCTTTTCGACGAATACAGCAAGGGCGGCCTCCCGGTACTTTCTAAGAGGGAGGTGGACTTAGCAGTTTCCTGGGAGTGCTTCAGATACCTCCATCATGCCTTTGGAGATCCAGAGAGGTTACCCGGGGGGGGCGCTATGCTAACCCATTATGAGCCCCAGGACCCAAGCCCGGGGCGAGATCGTCAGGAACCAGATCCCGGGGTGGCACCATGGGAAGCGGCACAGAAAAACCCACAGGAAGCCGCAGCCAAGCAAATATATCTCAGATATGCCGCAGAGTACTGGTTCGTACATGCCCGTCGGAGCATTGAGATCTCAAAGAACAATTTCTGCGACGATTCTGCCCAAAACTGGCTGGACTATCAGTTCTTTGAAACTAGCGACGTCATACGAAATCCCTGGATTGAACTCTGCGGAGATTCGAGAATGGCAGTTTTGGCAGGGGAGCAGACACCACTGCACATTGCAGTATGTCTGGGGCTCATGCCCCTGGTAGAAAAGGTCCTTTTAGACTTCACAAAGTGGACGGACAGCAATTGGACACCACTACACCTAGCAGCCAGATTCATATCCGGGATATACAAAATTCTTATTGCCAGGGGCGGACCATCCCTCCTCACGCATCCAGACAAAAACGGAAACACACCGCTACATGAAGCGGCTATTTCCGGACATTCATCTATGCTAAAGACCCTGGTAAAAAGATTCACAGGGGACAGTACATACAATAACGAAATCAACAAGAAAAACCACTCGGGAAATACCCCGCTTCACCTCGCATTTCAATTCGATCATATTGAGATAGTTGAGCTTCTTGTTAGGCAAGGTGCGGATACAACCATTAGGAACAATGCTCAAATGACACCATTAGAATTGGGTGCAAAGCTCGAGCGAGGAGATGGCTTGGATGTCCTGAAACATGACAAGGGAATGCAGGAGGAGGCCGAAGAGGTTGTGGAGGAGTCTGTGGGGGAGCCAGTGGAGGAGCTTGGGCCGATCCCCTGGGTGAGCCAGACGGGAAGCCTGCAAGCACTCCTGCCCAGTGTTCCCAACGGGCCAGGTAGGCCAGGCCGCAGCAAAGCCTGGCCTGGCCTATGGGAATTCTCTAGGGCCTGGCCTGGCCCGAGCCTGTAGGCTTGGTAAGGGTTGAGCCTGGCCTGGCCGGGCCCGCCTATAGGCCGTATAGGCTTAGTACCGATTGTCTGATAGGCCGGCCTGGCCTATATAGCCTAGGCCAGCCTACTCTTAGCGAGCCACGATGCAGCGTCCGCGGCAAAAATCCACAATCAATGTTCTCCGATTACTAAATAGCATTGAAAATATAAGAATAGTTTCGCTTTATTAGCAGAAATACTACAGATACAGTAGTTAATTAATTAATTAAATTAATTGTAGAAAAAAATCGAGGACACGGAAGTTGAAAGAGGTGGGGGAATCATGATATCCTTAAAGCGATCTCTTCCCAACGCTAATCACCGGGCATAGGCGCCTATCAGGCCTGATAGGCTTTCGCAGGCCGCTCGAATTCGGCCTAGATCGGCCTAGGCCATTTCCAGAGCGGCCTAGCCTGGCCTAGCCTACGGCCTATAGGCTGGCCTATGAGTGGCCTGGCCCGTTGGGAACACTGCTCCTGCCAGGAATCCAGCTAGCGGATTGGATGGAATTCCTACTGGCTCGCTCCCCGGAGCTCCAGCCGTCAACCCCGCTGGGAACGCCATGGGTGAGCTCGCCCGAAAGTACCCCGAACCTCCAGCTGTCGAGCTCACGAGAGTCTTGGTTTCTGAGTCTGCCAGAACACTGGTTGTCGAACCTCCCAGAGCCCAGCCCGCCGAGCTCCCCCGAATCCTCCCCTCTGGTCCCACCGGAACCCAGACTGCTGGACTGGATGGAATTCCTACTGGCTCGCTCCCCGGAACTCCAGCCGTCAAACCCGCTTGGAACACCATGGGTGAGCGCGTCGGGAAGCACCCCGAACCTCCAGTTGTCGAGCTCACGAGAGTCCTGGTTTCTAGGCCTGCCAGAACACTGGTTGTCGAACCCGGAGCCCGGCCCGCCGAGCTCCCCCGAATCCTCCCTTCTGGCCCCCCCGGAACCAAGCCTAGCGGGCTGGATGGAATTCCTACTGGCTCGTTCCCCGGAACTCCAGCCGTCAAACCCGCCTGGAACACCATGGGTGAGCGCGTCGGGGAACACTCCGAACCTCCAGCTATCGAGCTCGCGAGAGTCCTGGTTTCTAAGCCTCCCAGAACACTGGCTGTCGAGCCTCCCTGATCCCAGGTCGAGCTCGCGGGGAACCTGGTCTCTGAGCCTGCGGGAATCCCAGTTACCGGAACCTTTGTTGCCGAGCCCACCGGAATCAGGCCTGTTGAGCTCGCGAGAAACCTGGTCTCTGAGCCTGCGGGAATCCCAGTTACCAGAACCTTTGTTGCCGAGCCCACCGAAACCCCGCCGGCTGAGCTCGCGGGTATTCCGGTCTCTGAGCCTTCGGAAAACCTGGTTGTCGAGCCTGTGGGAACTCCGGTTGCCGGAACACTGGTCTCTGAGCCCACAGAAACGTCGGCTTCAGGAACTCTTGCGGTTGGGCTCGCTGGAACCGCTGCTGTCGGGCCCAGCAGAACTCCCGGCCGAACTCTGGCCCCAGAGCCAGCTGGGGCTCGCAGAAATCCAGGCAGAAATCCCGGCAGAACTCTGGCCTCGGGGCCCGGTGGAACTCCTCACAGAACTCCCGGCAGTAATCCCAGCCGAACTCCCGCCTCTAGGAACGGCACATATCGGCAGAACTTTAGCAGCACCTCTTGTAGAACCTCCAGTACAACTCCTGAGGGCCGACCTGCGGGGAGGCGGGGAGTCGTTACGGCTGTTTCCGAGGTCTAGAAGGGCAGGGTGAGCAAGGACCCGAGGCCCATTGACAGCAGTCAAATCGATCTCTGCATCCCTTCTCGGTTCATACAGGCTTCCAGATGAATCCCCCAGTGGCTTCCACGCTAAATGCAAGTTTTTACAATCAAACAAAATTTCGCATAAGGACTTTTACAGACTTCCTCAGTAAACTGCGGTTGGCCAGGAACGATAGGTTGTGCAAAAGACCCCTAGATCTACTTGTGCACTGCCTTTGAAACTATGGCTTCTAACACAAGAAGAGAGGAAACCACTTAAATAATCCAAATCTTTTTCCGATACGCATCAGCTAGAATAGACTACTGTTTTCAGATGGGCAGCGTATCATGATCCATGTTCTTTGTTGAATCTTGAGCGAATTTTACGCCTTTCACAAATCTCTTATTATAACGATCCCACCCTACGGTCTTATTTCTCTGGCGTTCAGCGAAATGCCATTCTGGTCGTATTCTACTTCCATGATAGTATCCTGATTAGTTTATCCGAATATAGGGACAGTGCTGTTGTCTTTGATAAACTTACCACTAGTGTGCCACAGAGCAAGTATCATCGAGTGACAGCCTATGATTCGGTGCATTACTCCTATCCTCCATCCCCCCTTCCTTCATCCCTTGATAACTGACAATATTTGGGATATAAGCGAAAAACTCACCCCTAAACCGCCTCTTTTTATTCGCGGCGGGTATACCCCCCTGGTGTTCCGGCTTGAGCCCCCGCTCAACAGCCACCTCCCGCCCATCTTGCTCGAACTCCAACCAGGCAATCGCGGCCGCAAGGTTATACTTAAGCTCCACCTTGGCAAAGGTGTTCCGAATACACCCCCTAGGACCTGTCAGGAATGTAAGAACCGCATAATTACTCCCAACGGCGGCCGCCCGATCCCCTCAGCCCGCTCACGGCTAAGACTCGAATTCCTCCACTTCATCGCCCCACAGTGAATTGCGTGCTCCTGTTTATCCAGAGCCAGGAGAGAACGACCTATATTCTTCGGTACGGACGCCCCGTTCGGACTCCTATCCTCGGCTGCAATGCGCAGCGTCACTCCCACCAGAGGGTACAGACCAGGCACCCCCGACGTGGTATGCGAGGGTACTCCAGGCCAGGAACCTTGTCGTATGTGATGTGCGTTGGCAAGTCGGAGGGGAATGAGGCGAGGACCCCGGCGCAGAGGCGGGATTGGATGTGTCTTCTCCTGTCAATGTGGGAAACGAGGGCGGCACAAAAGTGAGAGGTAGACGATGAGAATTCGCGTAGAACTTAGGCACATTGTAAGAAGGATATAAAACGAAACTTTTACCGCTCAAACTTCGTTCACTCACTCGCTCAAAAACACAATTGACGGTAAAGATAGGTGTATAAGTAAAACACAAAGACAGCATCCCTGATTCTTCCATGGATCACCACACTTATCTCTGTATTTCATTACTTGCCCGTATTCCTCTGTATGTTCCGGTGATAACAAAGGAAAGATATATCGGTATAATCTACTGTTAAACAATCTCTGATATCTGAATCATCTGCATATCTCTAAAACGATCTTTTACACTCCCGCAATAGAGCCAAGAGCATTTCTCTAAGAGCTCGCGGGCTGGGGTGAGGAGCCTATGGCCTAGATCATTAGCGTAGCCATAATTTTGTACACTTCGGTTAGGAACACCCAGTGTTCCCAAGCGTCTTGTCAGCCCTGTAGGCACCACCAGGACCCCAGCCCCGGGCGTCCCGGGCATACATCCCAAGCTGTAGGGTCAGAGCGTTCTTCCCCCGAGAAAGACTGCCGTCTAGGATGGTGACTGTAAGTTCCTACAGCCCTCTACGGATCGGTAATTCCCGAAAGGCACCTGTAGTCCTCACCCGTCATCTGCAGTCCTCGCCGATTGCCTCTAGGGTGCGCCGATTACCTGCAGGGCCCGTCAATTACCTGCAGGGCCCGCCCGTCATCAGGAGTTACCCGGCGAATTGCGACACCTGAGACACCTGCAGTCCCCGCCCGTCCGTCCCGGGTAGTCATCCGGACGGACGCCAAGATACGTCCGGACCCCAAGACAGACGGACCCGAAGACGGACGGACTGGACGCTTGGGTTCACTGGGAACATCACTATTTAGTCACGCATGCCAGGCGCCTGTGTGGGAGGTCGATTTTAGCATTACACAGTCAATGTCTTTAGATTCGGAGTCTTCCGGGGAGGTAGTTAGGGTAGGTACTTCTGCTGCAATGATTTGCGCAGTCACGCGTCTCATAATCCATATGGCAGGTTGGCTTTAAGGGGAGGGGCTGCCGGAAACCGGAGGGAACTGTCATGTATAGGGTCTCCACGATCCGGGATTGACTGCTGGCGTTGAATATTGTACTTTGTGCATCTGTTAGCACGGAGCCGGACTTTCTTCGGATTCCTGCTACCCCTTTTGGAAGCGCTCTCGAGCGCACGAAAGACATAGCCGAAGCCACAAGAGCAGCTTCTATCTAGCGGCAAAATGAGAACCACCTCACCATCTGTTGGATTTTTGACTGCTCATCACGTGCATATATCCCCATGCGGGCAGACTCTGAAACGCAACTACTATTATCCGTTACGCACCATTACTCTAACATCGTTCCACCAGTGTTAGCTCATACAACCTCTGACTACGATTCCGCATAAGCTAATGCAACAACATCAAACAACTATCATACGGTACTGAAACAGGAACACTCACGATACCCGAACGATATCCGAACGAGATCCTCGGCTTCACACCCAACATGCGGCTGGCCGCACTACCATTACCTCGGAAACTCTGCTAGAACCTCGGATCAGATTCATGAAAGTGCACGCCGAAACTACTAAGTGGGAGGACGCGAGAAGCAGGATTGTGCATGCGCAGGAAGCATGACACGGAGGATGGTTAGGATATAAGGAAGCCTGTTTTTCCTATTATTTGTTCACTATCAGTTCACTACACTTCGTTCCTGTCTGTCTCTGTTTATCTTATTCTTTACTTCCGTTCGATTGTATTCCGCCTGTTCTTTCTTTTGATAAGTTCTTTAAGTTCTTCGTCAGTCTTTTATATCTGCTATATACAAATCAACTTGCGTCAAATCCATATCTGAACTCTGAATCCGCTGTGCGAGAACCTTGTTGCTAAAACCATCTCCACGGCTACCCCCTCTTCCCCACCACGGCAGGAACCGCTCCGGGAAGCTCCCACAACCTCCACCGCTTTCTCAATCGTCCAAATCCGGGTTCCGGTCCCTTAATATACCTGTGCGAGAAAGCCGGCATCAGGAACTTCCTCTGCATTTTGGGCTCTTTACCCTCTGCGAACAGCGGCCCCCTCTTCCAAACAATGCTGCAGGTGTCACTCGTTACCAGCGGCAGCTTGATGAAGCTGTAGCTCTTTTTGAGCTTCGACGGTTAAAACGATACACGACGAAACGAGATACGGCGAGTGACAGGCGGTGAAACGAAACTCCAATGCCAAGCAACTCACAACCCAAACGATGGCACACCTCCGGGGTGGGGAAAAATCTTTTCACTAACAACCTCTGGCTCATGCTCAACGATGCCTTTTTCTAGCTAACTAAGGGCGATCACGGGAGTATGTATCAATCACAAAGACATCATATCCTTCCATAAGGCGCCACACTGCTCCATATGAGTCTCCCGTGAGCACTCCCTGCTAACTAAAAGGAAAACAAACACTTTCCCGCCTCCGGGCTTTCAGCTCTCTCACGCTGGCCTTACAGTGCTTCCGCTTTTCTCCCGGCTTTTCCCCCGGCTTTCCCGAAAGCTGCACGATCCCAAAACTATCGCGCATTCCTGCATTCGCAATACTTTCCCGAACGTACAAACCAAAATGCCCAAAGCTGAACTGCATACCCGAAGCCAGAGCGAGTCTCCGAAGACAAACCCATGCCTAAATCCTCAGCACATCTCCGAACACAAACCTATGCCTGATGCCGGAGCCATATGCCCGGATCCTCAGCGCATATGCAAAGCCACAAACGAGCGCGCTTCCGGAAGCTACCTCAACAAAGGAAGTATCGTGAGAGTAAGGCGAGCAGCACCATTTTCAACAGCTCTTCGTGTGCAGCACTTCCTTAAGCACCTCTCGCGTTGTGGGGAACACCGGCTCGATGCTGAAGATCTCTATGTGTTGTAGCAGTCCGTTGTTCAGAACCGTAGCACGTGTACACCTAGCCGGCCTGCGGGGCTCCCGACTGTATTTTTTGGCCGCGGCGAAGATCTCTACGAAGGGGCAGCAATTGGTAGGCCCCGGAGGTGCCGGTTTGAGTAGAGGAGCTTACAGGTCCAGGCTAAGGAAGTTAGATGAATGTGCTCATTGCGCTGAAGTGGGCGTAGTGGGGGAGGAAGATAGCGGATAGAGAGCACCACACCAAGATATTGCTTACATACATTGTTTAACAGAGGTCAAGGACCAAACCAGAGGGGGGGGCCGACCATCAACATTCATGGGTGCTAGATAGATAGATGTTTCTTCTTCCATGGATGGGGGAGGAAGCTTGAGAGAGTGCACAAGTACGGAACTGGGTTTCTCACACTCGGAGGTTCAGGCTTCTTGTCCAGGCAGAAGGTCATAACCGGCTCACTCGAGCTAAGTGGTAGTTTCTCGGTAGTGAGAATAAAACTTCCCACCCGAGGAAGGTTGCTGGTCGTCGCTGCTGGTCGCTTGGGGGGGGGGGGTGATACGGGATTTGACTACGACCTCCGGCAAGCGGTTACGGAACAGTTATTCAGGTTAGCCAGTCGAACATATCTCCGTCTATTCCGGTTATAAAGGGAGGTTTTTTTTTGTTAAATCCCTGAATTTATTCATATAACTCCGGGAGGGTCCCGGCAAGCACCTAAGGTATGGCCTAGAAAACTCAAGATTCCGATTCTAGGTTCCACCGCTTGTACTTGCACGAGTGTGGCCGATTGAACCTCCCACTGAGTTTCAATCACCGTATCCCCTAGGCGGATGGGACATGCAACTTCCCCACCAACGATCTGGTCCTGGACTAATGACTTCGCCTAGCGAAGGTCGTGGAGTGTCGAGTGTTTTATTTTTTTCGTAGGGAAGTCTCTTGTCCACAGCCTAGAGTTACAGGAGGTAAATCTACATATCTCCATAGGATAAGTTTTTTTGAGAAATATGGGGTAGAGAGTGTACACGTAATTCACCAAGGTTTGTAGGGCGGACTGCTACTGCATATTGGATAGAAACAGGCTAAAATTTAAAGAATTTCTTAGTAGTGTGCTATTAAATTCAGATCATTAAGTTACGAGTACCGGTATGTAGAATCTCGACCCCGTCCGTCGTTTGCCCCCACCCTTATCTCTCCCCGCACCCCTACAAAAAGTGCTGCAGTTTGACATGGTTCCAAGCATCACATGCGACCGCAAGGGCCATAATTTAGCGAGGTCACGGGAAATCCACCTGTACTCGAGTACCGTAGGCCGCGGGAGATAGGCGAGATAGAGATCGATCTCCACATAGTGATGCCCAGGCAGAACCCCTCGTCTATGGTCCTTAATCGTCAGAACCTGTCATTTGTAGAACTGGCTGCTATTGCATACCACCAGAATACTTGAACTCCGGCCAATTTTTGGCCCCCATTCAATGGCAATCCGTTTTAAACTCGCTTCGACATCGCGAGTACCGAGCATGAAGGGTAAGTCTGTGGTACTGAAAACAAGAAAATCGGTGGAATAGTATCTACTGTACGGAAGTGGAGAAGTACGGGAAAACAACTATCACTTGCAATGAACACTAAAATAGAATGCAAAACCACACAAGTCGCGATCAATCTGAATTCATTAGGCTGTGTCGCAAAACCAACCCCACAAACCGCACAAAAACAGAAAATTCCCGTCGCAAAGAAAGCCCAACCCAGCAGGTTATCCGACTAGCTAAGTACAGGTCCAATGTTCCTTCCTCAAACCACACGATCCTCGTTGCCACTTCTTCGTTACTGTCCTCGTCGTCTCTTAGGTGGCAGGAGAAGAAGGAAGGAAAGCGTGAGAAGTCAAAACCTAACTTACATAGAAGCCCCTGTCCGCCAAGCCTAGGCAACCGACACCCCTGCAGAACCGCGAAACCACACAAAGCCAAGATCGTGACTGACTATCTATTTAGCCAAAGTTAATCGCAGATAAGCTAGAAAACAGCAAGTTAAGAAGGTCAATTTTAAACCGTAACAGTACCTGTATTGTGCGTGGACAAATTACCGGTAACCGATCAACGGACGCTCATAATTTTGGCCGTGCTGCTGTCAACCTCTTCGATACAACCACCTCAACCTAATCAAGAAAAATAAGTAAAAATAATTTAGATGGTAGCAGTAATTAGTACTTAATACTCTCCACCAGCCTTAATAAATAAAAAGGAGAAGATATTATGAGGTGCCTGTTGAGTGGTAATGAATTTTGGTGGGGCTCGGAAGCAATGAGTTGCGATGCTCACCCGCGTGATCGGTTAATTTTGTCCACGCACAATAGTTTAAGGCGAAAGGGGTGAGGGATGGGAGGAAGGAGGAGTGGAGGCTCGCGAAGTGGAAATGTCACCTATTGCTAGTAACATAACTGGGGGAAGGGGGAGGGGAGAGTGGGAGGTCGTGAGTTTTTGTTTTTTGAGGTGGTTTGGGGAATGTGCGTAGAAGATGTACTGTACAAGTACAGCTATTGTGCTTTTCCTAAAGGTTGCGAAAAACTCTCTGGACAAAAGGCTGCGAACCCTTTTTTTTTCCTTTCAGCGCTCTATTCAATTAGCACTTGGCAAGCCACTGAGCCGGAGAATTCACAGTATATCTGATTCTTCAGAGCAAAGCCCTCAGTACGGCCCCTGGTGGATGCTATTGCGCAATCAAGCTCTGGAAAAAAAAAGCTGGGAGAGCTGAGGGCCCCTTCCGCAACCTTTCGGAAAACCACAATGTCATACTTAAGACACCAGCACACGAGTAGACCATAAGGCGCGATGTGGAAAAAGTGTTATAAAAAAAGGTGTGTGGAACCCCTTGTGATTGACTCCAGGGTGAGCCTCCTCGCTCACTCGGGGAGCAGTGTTTGCTCCATCCAATGCGTTAGGGGTTGGATAGACTTTATTTCTTTCGCCAAAAATTAGAGCCTCCCAGTTGCATAATTTGCGTTACACACACGGACTTTCAACGAGCCAGACCAGAGCCCCACAGACTCCTGTGCCCAGCCTAGTCCAGGGCCCTGCGGTCGCTGCCTCCCCTCGCAAGGCGCCCTCTATATTGCTTTTGTTTCATCACAACAGAAGGCTGGATTGGTGGTTCTTTCCCCTCTCGTAGCGAAGAAGGGGAATTTAAACTTCCTAGTACTCCTACATTTACCTTCTCTTCGAGCACCTACGGTATTAATGTGATTACTACGACCTCTTTTTTCGGAATTATATCCTGCTTTTGCAGCTCCTGACCTCGCTCATCTAATTTCGAAGCCCCAAAATATCTCTGGTGGTTGGAGGACACAGGTGGGAAGATAGTGGTATTGTATAGCACTCGGTTAATTTTCTGTGTAGATTCAGATTGACTAACAGGGCGCCGGGTGGGAAGCATTCAACATGACAACCGTCCAAAACTCAATCTGCGGGCCCTTCTCAGGCAATAGCAACAGCTTCAATACAAATATCACAAATAATTACGGGGTACAAGTACCTTCATATGTTCCCAGTATGCAGCTTTTAATTTTTCATTCTAAACCCATGGCTAACAGCTTATAGCAACCTTTGAAGAGCTGATAAAGTGCACCGGCTGGGGGGTGTCACGACCAGAAATTGACCTAGACCACCTCCGCGACGAATATAATCTACCCGGGGGCGACACTGGGAAATGGATTTTCGAAGAAGCTGTGTATAGGGAGTGGGCGGAGAGTAAGGAATCCAAGCTTCTTTGGCTTTGCGGCGGCCCTGGAACGGGAAAGACTATGTTGGCCAAGCGTGTTGCCGCCGAATTTCTGACAGGATCCGACGATCCGCCCGCAGGGGTTAAACTTGTCTTCCATTTCGTCTCACCCGAACCCCCGACCAAGGAGATATCTGCTGATGAGGCCGAGTTATCACAACTCAGGCTTGCTAAAGTAGCCAGCGACCTACTCTATGGCATTCTACAGCAGGATGGGAGCCTTTTCGGGGGCTGCAAGGCTGAACTTGAAAAACAAGGGGATAGATTATTCACCAACCCGTGTTCTCTATGGAAGGTTCTAAGAAAAGCGATCAAGGATTGCTCGACAGACCCTGTATGCATTCTCATAGACGGCGTGGATGGGCTCAAGGAGAGCTCATGCAAAGAATTCATTGGAAGGATTCTAGGGCTCATGGAAATCCGGACAGTCAAGATACTCCTTTCTAGTCGAGATGTACCCCACATCTCAAACAACCTCCCCCGTAACTGCCGCGAACGCGCCAAGGTCAACCTTGACACAAACGGTTTTGTAAAGGAGGATGTGGAAAAATTCATCAGGCGCAGAGTGAATGCATGGGGGTGGGACGATGATCTGAGGGAGAAAGCAATGGAAACCCTTCTGGCGAAGTCAGAGGGTATCTTCCTCTGGGCGTCGTTGGCGATCGAGAATCTAACATACTTCAGTTCGGGCCCCGATTTTGATAAGATTCTCCAGCAGCCCCGGTCAGGGCTTGAAGACGTATACCGAAAAATGCTACACACTATGCTCTCACGAGGGGACTCTGGGGAAGTTCTGAATATGATCTGGAGTGTAGCACTAGCCATTCGCCCGCTCACATTTTGCGAATTGGCCCATATCATGGCATGTATAGAGGAAAGAGCAAGGGATGAACAACAGCCATCTCGCGAGCTGGCAAGCGACGAAATTCGGCCGAGAACCGAGAATGAAATCAGGATATACGTCCGGTCCTCACTGGGATTTCTCCGGGCTACTGCTGAAACTGTATCCATTGTCCATCATACTGCAATAGAATACCTTTTCGACGAATACAGCAAGGGCAGCCTTCCGGTACTTCCTAAATGCAAAGCAGAGCTCGCAGTCTCCTGGGGGTGCTTCCGGTACCTTCACCATGCCTTTGGAGACCCAGAGAAGCTCCCAGGGGGGGATACCCGTAAGCACCATGATATGTTCGGGAACTCAAGCTCCAGAGGAGATCCCCAGGAAGTAGAGTCAGGAGAGACTTCATGGGGAGTGGTACATAGAGACCCTGAGAAGGCCGCCGCCAGGCAGAGATTTCTTAGATATGCATCAGAATCCTGGTACCTTCATGCCCGCCGGAGCTTCGAGAACTCAAAGGGCAATTCCTGTGACAACCCAGCTCACAACTGGTTGCGGTACCAGTTCTTCGACACCAGCGACATCATACGAAGGCCCTGGATTGAGCTCTGCGGAGATTCCAGAATGGAGATTTTGGCAGAGGAACAAACACCACTGAACATCGCAGTCTGTCTGGGGCTCATACCCCTGGTAGAACAGGCCCTCTCGGATTCCACAAAAGGAGCGAAAAGCGATCGGTCACCACTGCACCTAGCAGCTAGGTTCATATCCGGGGCATACAAGATCTTAATAGCCGGGGGTGGACTATCCCTCCTCACTGATACGGATAAAAACGGCAACACACCGCTACATGAAGCAGCCATTTCCGGCCATTCATCCATGCTGAGCGCCCTAGTAAAAAAGGTGAGAGGAGACAGTGCATACAGTAAAGAAATCAACAGGAAAAACCATTCCGGCAACACTCCGCTTCACCTCGCGTTTCAATTCGATCACATGAAGATAGTCGAGCTCCTCGTCAAGAAAGGTGCGGATATAACCATCAAGAACAATGCCCAAATGACACCATTAGAATTGGGAGCAAAGCTCGAACGAGAAGATAGTTTGGATATTGTGAAATGTGACGAGGAGATGAAGGAAGAGACCAAAGAGGTTGTAAAGGAGTCTGTGGGGGAGCTAGTGGGGGAGCCAGTGGGGGAGCCAGTGGGGGATCTTGCGCCAATCCCGTGGGCGAGCCCGACGGGAAGCCTGCTGGTGGATTGGACGGAATTTCTACTGGCTCGCTTCCCGGAACTCCAGCCGTCGAGCACGACATGGGTGAACGCGCCGGGGAGCACCCCGAACCTCCAGTTGTCGAGCTCGCGGGAATCCTTGTCCCTGAGCCCGCGGGAACCCTGGGTGTCCAGCCCGCGGGAACCCTGGTTGTCGAGCCCACTAGAACCCTGGTTGTCGAGCCCGCGAGAACCCTGGTTGTCGCAGCCCTGCTTGCCGAGCAAGTTGGGACCCCGGTGGCTGAGCTCGCTGGAATCCTATGTCCTCAGCCCACGAGAACTCCGGTTGCTGAGCTCACGGGAACTCGAGCCGTCGGGCCCTGCAGAACTCCCGGCAGAACTTCCGGCAGAACTCTGGCGGCGGGACCCGGTAGAACTCCTGGCGGAAATCCCAGTAGAACTCTGGCAGCGGGGCCCGGTGGATCTCCTCGCAGAACTTCCGGCAGAACTCTCGCAGCGGAACCCGGTCGAACCCCTGGCGGAAATCCCAGAAGACTACTGGCCGCTGGGCCCGGCGGATATTAGTAGAACTTCCGGCAGTACCCCCGGCGGAACCCCCGCAGGCCAACCTGCCGGGGAGCTGTTGCGGCTATTTTGGCCTAGAAAGGCAGGATGAGCAAGGGCTGGAAGCTTTTTTATCGCAGTCAAATCGATCTTCGCATTTCATCTTCGTTCATAATTAGCCTTTCCAGAAGATTTTGTCAATGGCCCCCGCGCTAAATACAGTACAAGTTTTTGCAATCATACAAATTTCACACAAGGACCCCCACAGACCCCCTCTGTGAAATACGGCTAGCCAGGAACGATGGGTTGTGCCAAAGACCCCTAGCTCTACACTACCTTTGAAACTATGGCTGCTGACACAAGAAGGGAGGAAAGTACTTATAAATCCAAATCTTTTTCCAATGCGCATCAATTAAAATAGACTCTGTTGTTTTCAGATGGGCGGCGTATCATGATCAATGTCTTTTCTTGGATCTTGAGCGAATTTCACTCCTTTCACGAATCTCTTATAGTAACGGTCCCACGCTACGGTCTTGTTTCTCTGGTCTTTAGCGAAATGCCGTTCTGGTCGTGTTGTACTAGTACTTCCGCGATAGTATTCTATTTTTAGTCTACCTGCCTTTCTACGAATAGCTACTGAATAGTCCTGTACATTCGCGATAAGAAAGTTGCCGGACAGTAGCGGAATAATTTTTCACTACAGGTTTAAAGTGTTTTCTATGATCTTCCATAACAAATTTGTTGCTAAATTTGATAGTAGGAGTAGTCTTGTTGATGCAACTCAATCATTCAGAAATGCTTTTCCTCCGCAGCTTCACATTGTTTTCCATTACTCTTTCTGATAGGCATTCTTGGTTGTTGTCCCATTGACTGCTCTGGGAGATGGGTCATGTTATAAGAATATTATAATACCATGGCAACCATAACATAATCCTCTGCAGATCTGATTCCGCAATTGTCCGGTAAGTTCCTTACCGCTAGTGGTGCCAGGCTGAGTACAAAAGTCTGTGGGACGGGGAGTTGGCCTTGCTTTCCCTTCCGGTAGCCGAGAAGGGGGATTCTGACCTTCTAGTACTCCTACATCTATCCTCCCCCAAACACTTATAGTATGAATAATCGCATCCACTTCCGAAATCGTATCCTTCTTCCATCCCGGCCTCGCACATCTAGTTTTGAAGACCACAAAAAAATCTCCGGCAGCGGGAGAGCACTGATGGGAAGATAGGTCGTATAGTATAACACCAGACTGTTTTTCTACATGAACCCAGATCGGCTAATACATCAGTTCGGAAGCATCCAACATGACAGCTATCCAAAGCTCGATCGGCGGGCACTTCTCCGGCAATAACAACAGCAACAATACAAATATCACAAATAATTATGGCATTCAAGTACCTTCATATGTTCCCGGTATGCAGTTTTTCATTACCAATCTTCGTTCTGAGCTTGCTTGTATGGCTGAGGATTTGTGCAGCAACCTTTAAAGAGCTAATAAAGTGCACGGGCTGGGGGGCGTTGCCACCGGAAATTGACCTGGACCACCTGAGCGACGAGTACAACCTGCCCGGGGGTGATACTGGAAAATGGATTTTCGAAGAACCTGTGTACAAGAGGTGGCGGGAAAGCAAGGAATCCAAGCTTCTTTGGCTTTCTGGTGGACCAGGAACAGGAAAGACTATGTTGGCCAAGCGTGTTGCCACCGAATTTCTCAGGAGACCCGACAATCCTCGGGAAGGGCTTCAGTTGATTTTCCACTTCATCTCACCGGAACTCCCCACCGCTGGGGTATCGACCGATGAAGCCGAGCTATCACAACTCAGTCTTGCTAAAGTAGCAAGCGACCTACTATATGGCATTCTCCAGCAGGACGGGAGCCTTTTCGATGGCTGCAAGGCTGAGCTTGAAAAGCAAGGGGATAGATTCTTCACCAACCTGTCTTCTTTATGGAAGGTTCTACGAAAAGCGATCATGGATTGCCGGGCAGACCCGGTATACATTCTCATAGACGGTATAGATGGACTCAAGGAGAGCTTATGCAAAGAATTAATCGGAAGGATTCTGGGGCTCATGGAAATCCGGACAGTCAAAATATTTCTCTCTAGTCGGGACGTACCCCACATCTCAAACAACCTCCCCTGTAGCATCCACGAATCCACCAAGATCGACCTTGATATGAACGGTTTTATAAAAGAGGATGTCGAATCGTTTATCAGGCGCAGAGTGAATTCGTGGGGGTGGAATGTTGATCTGAAGGAGAGAGCAAGGAAACCCTTCTAGCAAAGTCGGAGGGTATTTTCCTCTGGGCATCGTTGGCGATTGAAAATCTTACATACTTCAGTTCGGGCCCTGATTTTGACAAATTTCTAAGGAAACCACCATCAGGGCTTAAAGAAGTATACCGCGAAATGTTACGCACCCTTATCTCACGGGGAGAATCAGGAGAAGTTTTGAACATGATCTGGAGTGTAGCACTCGCGTTGCGCCCACTCACATTTTGCGAATTGGCCCATATCCTGGCTTGTATCGAGGAGAAAGCAAGGGCAGAAACCGCAGAACCCACTCGCAAGGGGACAACCGACGAAATTCAGCTTCGGGCAGAGAAGGAACTCAGGATATATGTCCGGTCTTCACTTGGATTCCTCCGGGCCACCTCCGAAACTGTATCCATTGTCCATCATACCGCGACAGAATACCTTTTTGATGAATACAGCCGGGGTAGCCTCCCAGTGCTTTCTAGAAGTGAGACAGACCTCATACTTTCCTGGGACTGCTTCCTGTACCTTCATCATGCCTTTGGCGACGGGCAGAGGTTTCCAAGCTGTGGTATCACGGGGGGTTACGACAAGTCCCAAGTCCCAAGCCTGGGGCGAGACCGCCAGCAAAGGAAGCGAGGAGAGATATCATGGGAAGCGACATGGAAAACCCCACAGGAAGCCGCAGACCAACGGCCATATCTCAGATATGCAGCAGAATACTGGTACATTCATGCTCGCCGGAGCATTGAGACCTCAAAGGACAAATTCTGCAATGACTCTGCTCATAACTGGTTGCAGCATCAGTTCTTCGGAGCCAGCGATATCATACGAAAGCCTTGGATTGAGCTCTGCGGAGATTCGAGAATGGAAGTTTTGGCGGGGGAGCAGACACCACTGAACATCGCTGTCTGTTTGGGACTCATGCCCCTGGTAGAAAAGGCCCTCTCAGATTTCCCAAAAGGGATCAACAGCAATCGGTCACCACTACACCTAGCAGCTAGGTTCATATCGGGGGCATACAAGATCCTAATAACCAAGGGTGGACCGTCCCTCCTCACGTATCCAGATTCAGACGGCAACACACCACTGCATGAAGCGGCCATTTCAGGCCATTCGTCCATGCTGAAGGCCCTAGTGAAAAAGGTTCAAACGTACAAGCCATACATTAGCGAAATCAACAAGAAAAATCACTCCGGCAACACCCCGCTTCACCTCGCTTTTCAATTCGATCACATGGAGATAGTTGAGCTTCTTGTCGAGAAAGGTGCCGATACAACCATCAAGAACAACGCCCAGATGACAGCATTAGAATTAGGTGGAAACCTCGAGCGAGAAGATAGTTTGGATATCATAAAACATGCCGAGGAAATATGGAAGGAGGCTGAGGTGGTGGTTGTGAAGGAGCTTCCGGAGGAGCCTGTGGATGATCTCATCTCGACCCTGTCGTCGCGCCTGCGCAGAGGCCTACCAGGACCGGGGCCACAAAACTCGCTAGAAATCTGGCTGCCTCCAGACCCGATACTCCGGCCAGACCCGATACTCCGGCCACCGGGCCCGCCGCCACCCGGGACGCTGGGTCCTGCGGGACCTTGGCTCCTGGGCCCGCCGCCGGAACCCCCGCTACCATACCCGTCCGAATCCCTGCTACCATACCCGTCCGAACCCCCGCTACCATACCCATCGGAACCCCCGTTACCATACCGGTCGGAACTCCCGCTACCATACCCGTCAGAACTCCCGCTACCATACCCGTCAGAACTTTCGCAGTCGGCATCGCCCGGGTTTCTTTGGCAGGAGGGATTTCTGCCAGATGATCGGCTGTGGGGCCCATCGCCAGGGTATGTCTGACAGGACGTGATCCCAGATCCTTGGCGGCCGAACCCGCCGCCCGAACCCTGGCAGCCGGATCCGCTACCGGAACCTTTGCCACCAGACCCGCCACCAGAAAGCCTGACTCGGAGGTTGACCCCGTCGCAACCACTTATTCGGCAATTGAACCCGCTAGAGAGCCTGCGTGTGAGCCTGCGGAAGAACCCCCTGAGGCGCCTGTTCGGGTCATCGAAGAAGAAGAGAGGGCAAGCAGAGAGGGATTGAGGCCTCTTGATCGCAACTATGATAAATCAATCTTCCCATCCCTTTCTGTTCACAGCCAGGTTTCCCGGGAAACTCTAAGGGAGATCGGAACCGTCTAGTGAGATACTCAATTTGTTGAGTTCACAATATAGTGTTTCGTTTTTTATTATTATTTTTACAGTGAATATATTACCGAGCATGCGTGCCTTAAAATCTTTTAACCCTGAAACGTTTGACCCGGGGGTGTGGCTCTGGTCATGTTCAACTGTATGCGTAAATAAAGTTTTCCTCACCCCCTTCTCCACCAAATACATATTTTTCCAATCAAATAAAAATTCGCTTAAAGACTTTTAAAAACTTCATCAGGGAAACACTTCGGGCCAGGAAAGATAGCTTGTACAAGCTCCACACTCCCTTTAAAATTGTACTTGTTAAAGTAAGAAGACAGGTAAACACTTTTACAGCCTAGATACTTTCCAATCGGATATATTGGAGTATGCCCATTTATCACTCCACTCGCTGCCAGAACCTCGCCCGGAATATATTATAACTAGGTTAATGGGAGAATACGTTTCCAATACGACTATCGGTATACTAGAGAAAGTACAATCAGATGACAATTTACATATTCACTGACAACCTTTGAAAGAGATGCTAGAATGTACTGAATTTTGTAGACAGTAAGCAAAATCTTAATAAGCAAGTATGGAAATACTAAACAAGTTTGGCTATGATGAGGCGAGAGTATCTTGGAGTCCTTATTCTTTCTTTGTTTCCGAACGTGTCCTATATATACACAAACTTGACATACAGAAAGAAATCATCGTCCGCAGCACCCTTTCATATTTCCCTTCATCCCTCCAACTCCGGAGAAGTTTCCCAAAACTTCTTCCATCCCTCTTCGTCTCATCCTCTTACACTATTGCTCCTATCTTCTGCGTTCCTTCGCAGACCTGATACCGTAGTCTGTTTCCAAACTATCATAGTTTGACACAAGCCCGTTCCATCTCCTAGCAAACCTTAATCTCTAATGCCTAGTCTACACTAGTGTCAATCCCTAAACCATCTCAAACACTCCAGCCTTAGCTAATGTCCCAACTAACCATACCATCACATTCCTGATACCATACTATGCAATCGTGCAACCGTTATCAAACCCAATACCTCTCAGCCATGTCCCATCGTTGTTCCAGCTATGACCTGCATATGGAACCTTCGTGAATTTCAACACGCCCCCTCGCGAAGAGTTCCATTGCCCTCTTCGATTCCCATGGCCTGCGTATGTCGGTTGTGTGCCACTCGTGGAAGGGCCTTCATCATGATGTCCGCACTCATGTCCGTACTCGGGTAGTACTTCAGGTGTATTTTCTCGCTTGTGACATGCTCTCTTATGAAATGGTATTGAATATCAATATGTTTGGTGCGAGCGTGATACTCAGGGTTTTTCGCTAAAGCGATTGCCCCTTGGTTATCTCCGTTTAGTTGTGACATTGGTTTTATGTGATTGAAGGCCCCAAGTTCGTCCAATAGTACCCGTAACCACAAGATCTCTTTTGCCGCTAATGCCATAGCCATATACTCGGCCTCGGTGGTCGACAGGGCGATGGATGTTTGCTTCTTACTTGCCCAGGAAACAGCGGCCCCATTCAGCAAGAACACAAATCCTCCTACTGATTTAGGATCTTCGCCTGAACCCCAATCAGCATCCGAGTAGCCACCAGTAATATTGCTGGTTCCATATCGTAGCTCATGTTGTTGACTCCCTGCCAGGTAGCGGAAGATACGTTTAACTGCCATCCAGTGTTCCATCTTGGGTACATGATTGAATTGGCTAACAAGTCCTACTGCATATGCAAGATCCGGCCTGGTACCTAGCATTGCGTACATCAGGGAGCCTACGGCGGACTGATACAGTTCTAAAGGTACCTCGTCCTCGTCCATTGTAGTGATCGCCTTTGTGCTATGGGATTGAAGGCGTACATTGTGGTCGAGTGGTGTAAGGCAGGGGCGGGCATTCTGCATTCCGTGTCGATGAAGAATTCGATAAATATCCCGACTCTGTCGAAGGGTCAAGAGTCTTTGACTCCGATTCCGTGCAATTTCAAGGCCAAGAAATGTTTCCAACTCGCCGAGGTCTTTCATCTCGAAGCTGCGCGTAAGAGCCTGCTTGATCCATCCAATATCCTGCATATTGGCCGCCGCAAGAACAAGGTCATGAACGTATACGAGGGCTAGAATTCTGCGACCATAATTGATATAAAGGCTGTAGTCCTGCGTACTTCGGAGGAAGTCATGGTCACTAAAGAAAGTATGCACCTTCTGGTACCATGCACGTGGTGATTGCCGTAGGCCATAGATTGCTTTGACTAATTTGCAGACGTGGCCAGGATCAGTGGGCTCCGGAAGTCCCTCCGGCAATTCCATATATATTTCCTCCTCGAGTTCGCCGTTCAGAAAAGCCGTTTTAACATCCATACTGTGTAGCTCCCAATCGCTTTCAGCTACCAAGGCTAGTAAAACTCGCAGGGTCGTAAATATTGCCACCGGGGCAAAGGTTTCGTTGAAATCAACTCCCCGCTGCTGGGAATAACCCTTCGCCACTAATCGAACCTTATATCTCCCATCTTCCTTCCTGCGAAATATCCAGCGGCAACCCACAATATTCCGCTTTGGCGGTACCTTCCTTACTACCCATGTCCCATTTTTTCTTAGTGACTCTAACTCACTATCCCAAGCTCGTTTCCATTCAACCGCATCTTCGCTCTGCAATGCTTGTTGCAGGGTTTGCGGTTCCTCCATTATTGCCACATATGCCGGCCAGCCTCCAGGGTGAAACATCTCGCGTGGTTGACGTACCTGTTGGGATCTATGGGGGGGTTCACTGCTCGGTGCGGGTGTGTTTGCCGGCTGTGCCTCACCAGTTTGTTCCTGGGAGGGTCGTACAAAGATCGTATCGTGATCGTAGGATGGTGTAACATTGGGATCCTCGTCGGGGTCAATTGGTGGTAGTGGCTGACCAACTCTAGGCTCTTCTTCTGCATGTGGTGATGCATTCTCGTGCGTACTTGCTGTATCGCTCCCGGAATACCAGTTTGCTAAGTCTTCGGCCCCACTAGGTTCCGCATCATTCTCCTGTGGTGACTCTGTTTTCTGTGTGGTACTTCGTGAGTGGTTCTCTGATCCCTCTTCAAATATAATATCCTGCGAAATGAATACTTGCTTACACTCTTCATCGTATACCCGGTATACTCGACTTCCACTCTGTTCGTTATATCCAATCAATCGGCATTTCTGGGTTCGGCGGTCGAGTTTCCTTCGTGTAGGGGCTGGAATATGTCGATATGCTGTGCACCCAAAAATGCGGAGGTGTGCTAGTGATGGCTTTTCTCCCAACCAAATCTCGAATGGGGTTTTAAACTCGTGTGCACTAGATGGCAGTTGGTTGATAACATGAACTGCTGCAAGAGCCGCATACCCCCAAAACTCCTGCCCCAATCGCGCATCAAAGATCATGCATCAAACCATTTCCATTATAGTTCGGTTAGCTCGTTCCGCCATCCCATTGTGTTCTGGTGTGTATGGTGGTGTGATCTGGTGCGTAATTCCCTTCTCCGCACTATATTTCCGAAAGCTATTGCTCGTATATTCACCACCCCCATCAGACCTCAAGAACTTAATCCTTTTTCCAATCTCTCTCTCCACCTTCACCTGATATTCCCTAAACCGCTCAAACACTTCGGACTTTTGTTGTAACAGGGAAATCGCCAATCGCCCTGACACCTCATCGATGAAGGTGGTAAAGTACCTTTCGACCATCAATCCACGCACTGCCATCGGTCCGCATATATCTGAGTGCATTGTATGCAACAGTTCTGGAGATTGTTGTCTTTCGCCGGTAAGATTCTCCCGCTGTTGCTTCCCTTCTGCACATACACCACAGACCGGTCTTCCATCGTTCGAAGATTCCAGAACTTCGAAACCGCTTACTGATTTCTTAATCTTTTGTATAGTTTGTGCGTTTAGACTTCGGTGTCCAATTCTTCGATGCCATATCTCTGGTATAGCTTTGTCCGTAGGCTTCTCTTGTCCAGTTAATGCTACTTCTTGCAGCCCTTGTAAGTAGTAAATGTTCCCTTGTCGTTTTCCAATCGCTTGCGTTACTTTTCCTTTGCTGACGGCACATCCTTCTCTTGTAAATTCAACCTGAAATCCTGTATCCACAATACTCGCCACGCTAATCAAGTTACTCCCAATCTGCGGTACATGAAGAACCCCAGCTAGAAGTATGGTCCCTGCTGTTGTTGGAATCGTTATATTCCCTTGTCCGATAGCCGTTATTTTGTTCCGTTTCCTATCGTTCATCAGCAAAAACGGACCCCGCGTCTGATCTGTCGGTGTTGCGTCCTGACGCAAGCGACCCATCTCCTGCGTCCCATGCGTCCTGTGCGTCCTGACTTGCGTTGCAACGCCCCGCCACATCCCACGCTTCCAGATGCTACCTGGCAACGTTCCTTGCGTCCTGACGCAACCTGGCGCCCTCCCTATGTCTGGACTACCCCAGACTCTTTCTCTCATCTCTTCTTACTCCTGATGGGGTGATAGCTCCTCATCACCTCTTCTCCGCATCCTGACCCACCCCTCATCCCCGCTCGTATAATCCCAACTAATTTGCTGCTTGCTCAGACGTCGCCTGGTGTCTGGGGCGGCAGCACCTTTTTTGGTCCCTCCTGGGTCTCACGTCTCACGCCTCACTGGTCTGGCGAACTAATGATCTAGGTTTCAAGAAAGTCGCTTATATATCTTCTACTA
>Ga0307517_10003299_pt1 | contig 25218 bp, 19 predicted proteins | sample 23_EM_MG_FD_194515 | JGI IMG/M metagenome (GOLD analysis project Ga0307517, IMG submission 194515) | Populus trichocarpa ectomycorrhiza microbial communities from riparian zone in the Pacific Northwest, United States - 23_EM | ecosystem: Host-associated > Plants > Roots > Unclassified | place... | reverse complement strand
TCTCGAGACTTGAACAGCAGGCCTTGAGCAATCATTTTTACACTATTAGGGATCCTAACCCTGACTACATAAAGCATTACATTTTGCAACACCAGTGGTACACGCTTTAGACGATTGGCACCATACCAAGCCGAGTCTCGACACTTCCGGAAACTTTTGCAATGCGCAAGTAGGGCATGGATGGGTGGGCCGCTAAGGATTGTAGGGTTTGGGGTCTAGCGTGGGTGTTGGGGGAACGTTGGAATAAAGTCCTTGCTTAGTGTTACCTAGCTCCCGCTATGGGCCTTAGCGCCGGAACCGAGAGTGACCCTAGGACGACTAGGATTTCCCCCTTTGGGTTAGGGGAAGTCAACACAGCGAAAATATTCTCTTTTAACCCTTAGTCGAGACAGATAAGAGAAAAAGAAAGAAGAAAATTTAATACAACAATTAATAGTAGAGGCAGCTCCGACGTCTTAGCGGGATTCTCGATTATTCTTTTTCTAAAACAGTATAGCACTGAATCCCACCACCCCCCTCCCATTAGGTGAGAGCCAGCAAATTGAGTGACATCCTGTGCTATGCTCCTGCATTCTGGGCCTGCGAAGATTGGATATGGAAATGAACGACGTCCTACCGGAATGAAATCACACGAACCCTCTTTTTTCTTCTCGTAGAGGCCGGTCTCTATTACTGCTCTGACCGGTTAGTAACATGACCCGCCAGGTGAGGGAGCAGTGTTCTCAACTGTCCGGGGCCCCTATGGGGCCCCGCGGGGGGACTGCCAAGAGCCCTGGACGGGACGGGACGGCAAAATGCGGTCCACACCCGTCCTGGAAACCTCAGGACGGCCGTCATTGTGGAGGACGGCGGGCCCTGCAAGGTAAGACAAATTAGCGTGGGGGATTGCCGGGGACTATGTATGAACCCTATCGACCGCGTTTCCTTACACCCTCCCCGAGCAGATACAGAAATTCATCGAATAATATCTAAAGAAAGCGAGTGCTATCATGACTCCCCGCTTCCCCATCTTCCGGCGGAGGAGGCGGGGATTCGTCTCACTCCCTAACAACCTCCTATCGTCCCCAATTCAGACCTCACATTTGCCTACCTAGAGGAGCAGAAGTTGGATCTATTGTCATTTTTAGCAGTACTCTATCAGCCCCACCACTATGAGACCTAAAAAACTAAACTAAAAAACTTAATATATTCATAATAGAAATTAATATTTGATATGGTTTCTACCAGCCATCACGGCTACTTCTAGTTAATTGACCAGAGACATTACCAGGGAATCTAAAAACTATGGGTCGAGAGGTTCTGAGCATGGAGTGGCCTCCGCTATCGCTTTTCTAGCCTCATTAACAGGACCCTTCACAAGTAGGGGTTAGGACAATGCCTATGAATCTTATCCTTAGGCAGAGACCAAATATATCGAATTGGATTAAGATCTGGTATCTAGACAGGAATTTACATGAGGTAAATTCCCTGCTTTCAGAGAATCTCCTGGAAAGCAAGTGAGTCTTGGGGTTTCATTGAAGATATTTGTTTTTTTTGACTCCTTGTTGAGGATATTGACGGATCCCTGACAGGTCTGAACCACCTTACTATATAGCTGGGCTGCATCTCCCTTGTCGTTCATATTATGGACATAGATTCAATTAACAATCTTGACCGTTTACTATTACCACCCCTCCATCTTAGCTATTGCACATTGCCACAAGGGGTTAGGGCTCCCTAGGGAGTGATTATGATCTTGGAAATCGGGTTATTCTGAAGGGAGGTCTGGGGAGCAGTGACGAACTACTGGAGTGTCAATAGTTTGTACGTTGCTTGGTGTAATAGCTGGTGGCTTTATTTCTTTAACCCCAGCCGTTGGGCGGCACGCCTTTTTCTATGCTGGTGATATACGGCTATATGAATTTTGCATTCAAGTTGCAGCGCATGGAGGACTATACCGAGTGAGAAAGATTAGTTAGTCTCCTCTATTTGGCTCCAAGGCCTTTCCAACCACCCAGAGAACGGTGTTTTGTCCAGACAGACCCTTGTGCACGTCCCTGGAGAGTGGGTTGTGGTTTGGTGTATTATTACCTGAGAGATATGAGAGCGTCTTGTCTGCGAGCAAAAACCCGAAGCCCCCCACCCGGGGACCGGCAGTCACTCTAGTCACTCTAGTCAGGGCGACAGCCCCCTAAACCTCTGGGAGCCCGGATCAAGGCGAGATTTGAGTGGATTGTGGGTTTGGATGCCCCCTGCTTCCGGGGAGTGGCTTTCCACAGTTTAGAAAGTGCAGTTTGGGATCGATATTTGGTAACCTGGGTTAACATTGAGTTAAAAAATCCCATTTCTGATACAAGTTTTGCTCACTGCCACCATATTGGGTCCATATGTTAGAAATTAACTTCCTCATTTGATTACTAATTTTCCATTTTTTCACCCAAACCTTCACAACATGTATCGTATGTGTTTGGCAACACATACCACTCAAAGTGAAAGTTAGGAAACCACGCAAACTGCAGTCTTGAAACTGCAATTTGCGTGCTAAGCCCATTTAAACACCCCATAAGGTACCGTAGTAGTTTACTTGTATTACTAGGGAGCAGTGATAAAATATTAGAAAAACTTATAGACCGGGTTTTCCATGATACTAAAACGACCAAGCAATATTTAAAATTGGAAAACCAAGGTCTCTTAGGGACAACCACTGGCGGTAGTGTCTGTCAAGTATGATACTCCAAGAGCAGCATGATAGCAGCAAGCAGAAGGTGTAAACCAGGGTCAGAGATAGCCTAATTTTATGGGTTTGCGGTGATAGCGAAAACTCCCTCTAAAACTTCCCGCTTGTTCAATTGGGCCCAGTTTCACAGTAACTGGTCTAGATTTTTGACTTCTGTGACATTGAGTTTCTTTCTAGATAGTGTGATCGACGGATAAAATAATCTTTGCACCGTTATCCACTTGTTCCCCTTCTTAAATACCCCCCCCCCCCCCCCGAGCACTTTCTCACAAGGACTGTCGAGGGGGGCTTACTAACCGTTGCGGTTTCTCCTGAGTGTCTCCTCTCTAGTTCCCTCTAGGTATGTGATGTGGCCTAGTGGTTGGTGCTGGTAACCTGGGTGGGTACTCTAAAGCTGAAAGCGATTCCGTGAAGAGCCAGCTTAACCTTAGTCGTTGTGGGAATGACTTATGCAGGGCATGCTTGAATGGTTAGTCGTTTAGCTTGCAAGCCTCTTGTAATCATTTATCCTCGTGTGTGTCGTTTTGTTACAGTCATGGCGATGTCTTGGTCGACTGGTTTTCCCTTTCTCCCCAGGGAGGGGAATTCATTTGTTCTGCCTTGCCGTGCCGTATTTACTCGCTAGATCCATCATTGAGGATCTCAATGGAAATCACTGTCGAAACTATAGTAGGCTTAGCCAAGTAGGTTAACAAAACTACGTATACTAGTTAGTGGGATCCAACGGGCTCAGCTTAGATAGCCTATATTTGTGGTCAGAAAATATTTCTTCTCGCGGTGTTTATCTCGGATTGCGAAGGGGAGGGGCCCGACCGCGGATGGCAGATCTAGCGAGTAAACAAGGTACGGTATGATACCGTATTTTTGCATCGCAAAAAATTCCGGAAATGCCTTTTTTTAAACTAGGCCTGGCACTTGTTATAGACGACCACACCTAAGTTAGCGTCAAGGAAAAGTCCACATTTCCGGAAACTTTTGCACTGTGCAACTATTTTACCGAGTATTTTCGGTACTAGTATGTCTACTCGAGTACAGCTACTTGTAGCTGTGAGAAGTGTTCATGATCTGAGATATGTTTAATTGCGATGGCGCCATAATAGGGTCCTGCGGTGGGGCGCCTGCTGTGGGGTTGCGTTGTCAACAAACGAGGAAACGAGGGTCCAAACGTGAGAGCAAATGAAGTGAATAGAGAAGCGAGTGAATAAGGTGAACGGGCGAGCGAACGAAGGAAGTGAACTGGTGGGTGAGTGAATGAGATGTATGAATTTGCAAGTGATTGTAATGTATAAAGCCGTGAGTGAATGATATGTATGAATTTGCAAGTGATTGTAATGTATAAAGCCGCGAGTGGATGATGAATGAATTTGCGAGTGAATGTACAGTCTCACCTCACTATAACGAAGGCCGAGAATTCAGGGTTTTTTCTTCGTTATAGCAAGGTTTGGAAGAAATTCCTTATAGCGAGGATAATTTGTATGGGAGCAGGGTACAAATTTCCAGATGTTCGTTTCTTAACAGCGAGGTTTCCCGTATGAAGAGTTCCATTATACCGAGGTGCGACTGTGATGTATAAAGCCGACAAATGAATTTGCAAGTGAACGTAGTGTATGAAGCCGCGAGTGAATGAGACGAATGAATTTGCAAGTGAATGTAATGCCAGTGTATAAAGCCGTGAGTGAACAAGACGAAATGAATTTGCCAGTGAATGTACTGTATGAAGTTGCAAGTGAATGAGATGTATGAATTTGTGAGTGTATGCGATGTGTGAAGCTGCGAGTGAATAAGAAGAATGAGTTTGCGAGTGAATGAGATGAATGAGCCTGAGTGAATGAAGAGAGCGAGTGAGGGAGTAAATGAGGAGTGAGGGAGTGAATAAAGAGTGAGAGGTGAATGAGGAATGAGTGAGGGGTGAGCGAGTAAATGAGGGTGAGCGAGTGAATGGGCAGGCAGGGCTGACATTTTTGGCGAGGTGATTTAGTAAGGCGAGACATGTTTCATGAACCCTCCTGGCTGCACCGCCCTCGTTGTGCTTCTAGATATTGCGGGACATTGATTGGTGGAGGTTATTATTATCAGTGGTGAGAAAAAGTGAGCAAGTGAAGTTTGTTGCGGCAGTAGGAGTTGATGGGTCGGTGAGTGACCGGAGTAGTGGCATGTGCGACAGGTGAGGCTCTATTCTCGAAGGGGCGGCTTCTAAGATTAGACGATCACTGACTTTATTAGGGAGGGAGGGAAAATGGGGTGAGGAAAGGAGCAAATCCTTCCTCGCGATAGCTTATGAGGGGAAAGGGTTCGGAATTGTGCCAGGGATGCAGGTTAGTACGGGTAATGGTATAGACAGGGGTTTGAGACCGTGCTCATGACAGGGAAGGAATGATTTCATTTGGCAGGTATAATGTTAAGGAGGGTACCTGTAAAAAGCTGTGACACCTCGAACCCCTATCAATCCCATCACTAACTTCCGCCCCCGAATACCGTAAAAACTCGAATAAACGGACCATGTGCTATGTAGTCCGAAATTTCCTCCTCTGGAAAAGGGGGGAAAATTACACCAAAAAACACGTCCCCCTCGACAAAAAAAAGTAAAAAAACAGACCTTACTAGGAGAGGCAAGTCCAACGTCCTAGCACATGGTCCGTTTATTCGAGTTTTTAGAGTATTATACAAGCACTCGAGTAGATGATCGGTGGCCACAGCCTTCAACGGCTGCCACAGCAGCGGGGGGGGGACGAACAGGGCTACTAGTACCGTATCAGCCTAGAAGAGCCAGCAGACACCCTTTCACGTACATTGAGATAAGGAGCCGTTATGCGAAGCTTACAGCTGTGTCAAGAGTAGAGCCCTGAAAGGCTTAGTCCTAGTTATGCAACGTTAGCCTATGGCGTTCTGCTTGTATTGCGGTATCGAGACAAGACTACTCGCAGCGGGAAAGAAGTATTATACTTGTACTCGAGTATAGTGTGCTAGTGCTGTGCCTCGCATTGTTGGCACTTGAAGTGCCTTGTACCATGCTAATGTGCCCGGCACAACACAACGAGATGCCAGAGTGTAGTGAGATTGGTTGATGGCACAACCGGGCACAGCTCAATTGCTGAGGACAGGCTTCCGCTATTGAGGAAGCAAATATTCTGGCTCTTCAGCGAAGTGAGAACTCACAGGGATGAGAAATGGGAGATATTTGATATGAATTGGGCTTGCAGATAGTTTCTTTTTTCTTACAAAGTCATTTTATATGTGTGTATTGCTCGGGCTCTATTGCCATGCCGGGAACATCGATTCGGAGGCTTGTGCCATAGCACAAACTCTCGTCACCAAGTTGAGACCTAAGGATGAAATCAGCGAGAAGTGTTTTTAGAAAGGATGGGATGAATTTGTTGCGTGGTTGAATGATTTTTCTGGTTATCTCGTATGAGGATAAAAAACAATTAGTGAGATTTGTTTGCCCATGGTATCATAGTGATTCCCCTTTTTTTGTTTTTTTTGTTTGGAGGTTGACTTTGAGGCGGGTTTGGGGTTGGCTTGTCTCAGGATTACAATGTCGTGAGGCTGCGCATATGCGGGGATAGTTCGCGACCAAGTACCGCATTTACTCGGTTGATTCGCTAGCGCCGCTAGTCGCCACTCTCGGGATTCAGAGACAAAGGGTCTTAAGAAGGATTAGTGCTTTCCTGACATACAAGTAGTATGACATGAGTTATTTGGCTGTGTTGGATCTCATTAACTGGCTTTCACAATTCTATTAACTTGCTAAACTAAACTAATCTTGGGCGATGTCGTGATATACAAGGATATTCGGGGCTAGCGAATCGAACCGAGTAAATTTAGAGCGAACTAAATACTCGGGTGTCAGGGTGGTTTTCAACACACACCCCTTAGTGCGTGCGCTATTCCTAATATCGTCGTTAGCTTTGTCAGCCCTGTGTTCGCGGACTAGCCCTGGTATCCGAGTACATTGAAGTCACCAGTCAACAACGCTAGCTGTGTCCGACAACAGGAATCCGCAAAACATCTGGCAAAAGACCCGGGCGTACCGGATCCGAGCGCGCACTCAAACTCACGGCCCCTGCTCCCAGAATCCACTTTGATTCCCACAAACAAGACACAAATATCACCTAAAAGCATCGCATCGTACTACTCGAGTTGCTACTGACGGTTCTCGCTAATAAATGCGGTTTTAGGCTTCCAGTCACGAGATCTAGATTCTATGGAAGATATGGTTCCGCCACCTTGCTTGCCGAATCAACCCTGAGTCTTATGTGTATTTTCCAATAGCTAGTTCGGGAAGCTTTACGGAAGGAATTTTAAAATTCCATCAGTAAGTGCTGTTGTTGTAGGTTGGAATATTGGTTGACGTTGCCTATCATAAGGGTGGGTTCCAAGGTGCTGGGTCCACACTCATCCCCAGCGAGGAGTCCTTGTCCCGCACGCGGGGGGTACCCGGGCGCCGGGGGTGGTTGAGGAAAGGCGAAAGATTCCTCAATTATTTCTTGTTTTCCCCTCAAAATGTCCGGTCCGGTACTCTGGGCAGAGGTGAAGTATTGGGACAACCTTTAATTAAATGCATTTATCCCAGGCGGCCTAAATATTGCCTTCTAGCTAAGAACAACCTGTTTCCTGGGAATAGTTGCTTTATTTGGGGAACAAGGACAAAGCCGGGTATTTCCATGAGCCTTTACTCAAGTGGCCCAGGTCCTACGCACTCAAGAAATACTGGTAATTGTACTAGTATGGTAATAGTTGGCACCTTTTCTGGAAGGCGTGCATGATTCGGCCATCGACTCGCTCCCATATGGTTGTTCCATACTGGCGATCTCCTGTAGCTCCCGTATTCCCATCGTCTACTAGTGCTGGTACTATTCGGGGCTGAGTGCGGTACTTCCGGTCGCACCTAGCTATTGAGCCCCCATAGTGAACCTTTGGCTACAAGGAGCAGTCCTAGCAGCTGCGCTAGTGGATTTACTCAGAGGGCAGCTTGCTCTAGTGAACGCCTATTAAGAATTAGCGAACAAGACATTGAGGCCTTGATTCTTGGCGTTCTTGAGAGCCAGGTGCCACTGCACTAGTACTCAAGCGCAAATTAAATACTCGAAATGCTAGTGACAACGGCTGCCCCTCGTCGGCAATCGTCCTTATCATCAACCAACAAGTGAGAGGTAGCACAACTTAGTATTATACTGGGGGGAGTGGAAGATAACCTTAGGACAAAACAAGTGTGGAGAAAAAATGCCGAAAAAAAGGTTCGATTTGCGGTTGTTGTAGCAGTAGGCAGTCGTGATTGGCAGAGTGGTGGTATGATGACGAGGAACAAAAACGTTTTCGCACCCTTATGTTCCTTTTTCTGCTCGCCTTTTGTTTTTTCTTTTCGGCTGATCACTGGTGTTCTTCTATCATCCCGGCCTGCCATTTTCTCCTCCTTCTTGCCCGTGCTCCCTTCCCTTGCACATTCATTCGCCCTTTTTTTCCTTTTTCCTTTCTTCCTTGCTTCCTTCCTTCCTTTTCTTTTTCCCTTCTCCTTTTCCCCTCTTTCTCCCATTTCCTTTTCTCTTTCCCCCCCGAGTTTTCGCCGTTCTTCATCCTGGCCTTTTCTGCGGTCTGGCGGGCCTCGAACAGGGATTAATTACCAGTAATTTTCGTAACCCTAACCTTGACGATTTCTTTTTTGCGCACCAAATACCCCTGTTCGTCGCCAGCCCAGTTTCTTCGGGTCGGTGAAGACTGCATATTCCTTCTTTTCAGCTTTCTTCATTTCTCCGTGTTCCTAATCGCCCACCATCCCATCGTTCTCACTCCCTCACCGTTTTTTTTCTTTTTCTCCTATTCTCTGTCCCTTTGATCGCTCTGCCTTCCTCGCGCCCTTCTCCGTCATCCTGTCTCCCCTTTCCCGCTCTGCACTAATTCACTTTTTTCCGCTTGGTAATACATGCAAGAATGTATCTCTTACGCAGATTCGTAGCCCGTTACCCTCCCCAGATACCTCTTTACCGTTCCCAACCAATACCCACCCTTATGGAGTTCTCCTCCCAGAACTTTGTGGCTGTGGTTGCTGGGATCCGTCCGTTCGTTGTTGGATTTTGTCGGGATGAGGGTCGATTTCCAACTTATACGAGCCCCCACGGTGCATGAGTATCGATAGTCTCTTACGCAGTTCTGATGTCGCTGTTGGGGGGTGCGGGGACACGACCACGTCTGAGCCTTGATCTGTTATCTACTTGTCATATAAAGTAGCACCTGCAGCCGCTTTGCTCAGACTCTACGTCCATTAATCTCCTCCGTTTCTAGGGATTGTTTCTTTTTTCCTTTTTAAAAACAAAGATCCTACCCTCTCTGCAGAAGCCTTCAAAATCCGATTGAACCTCCGGATGAGCGTCACATTTAGTCTTTTTGTTTGCCATGGGCTCAACGTCCTCTGCTGCTTCAGACCCACCCGTAGCGCAGAGGAGCCCGAAAACATCCATCAGCTCGCGCCAACTACGCTTGAGCCTTTGGCAAGGCCGACCATGCAATTAACACCGGACCTGTCTACGGCAGCTCAGACTCCTAACGAACTTCCCTCGGGACAGACCTAGCCCTGGTTCGGCACTCCTAGGAAGAATAACTTAATGCTCGGTACGTCCTGCCTTACTCTACCGTCGTGAGAAAGCTCCCATTATTGGGGGCAGCCCGCGGACAAGGTTCTTTAACTAATAGTGGGTAAACGCAGATGGAGCAGACAGAGAAGGGTGGGTGTCGCCAGTGCAGACTTGAGAGGTGGATGGGAGGATATTAGCTAGGCGTTACCAACCTTGTCGTCTACACTACTAGGGTTATTTCTAGCCCCCAGCGTAGTGGAGAGTCCGTTTTATAGAATTAAATGTCTTCTCCCAAAAAAAGACCCGGCCTAGCTTGGGGGGTTTCTTCAATTCCAGGAACGGCCCTTTGGCCTTCGAGTGATGTGTTATGAATCACATTCGCCACGGAGCAATCCGGGGGGGCAGGTGAACAACTTGTAGCGGCTCCACCGATGTGCGGTTTTTGTCGATGAGGTATAACCTCAAATTGGGCGAAATAGTTCCGGTTGTGTTTCAATAATGCACGTACTCCCGGGGAGTGTTGTTGCTGCGGTTTATTAAGAAAGGGGAACGCCACATCAGTGCGATCAGCTATGGAACGATGAAAATTTCGCATCCTGTCGGCTCTGTAGTAAAAAAGCATCGCATCATCCGGTCAGTACCGCAGTGGGTGGCTATGTGGGGACCCCAGATGCTGAACTCTTTTGTCTTCTGTTTTTTTAATCTACAAGTACATAGCAGGCAATATCGAAATGGGTGCTAATAGCCGCGGCATCACGGGGCGGAGCATGAATGTCTGGGAAAACAAAATCACTTCAGAGGGCAATGGTGTTTATACCACAGCACAGATGGCAACTCTTCATGTGAGCCGTTTCATTTGGGAACGCAAAGGTTCCTCTTAAAGAGGTTTATTAGTAGCCGAAAAAAAAATATCGATATTCTAATTTCCTAGATGCTCGATAAATTCGAGGAATCCACACCCTTGGTTATCTGCGACCTTCAACCATTATGCCTATAGCCTTCGTTAGTAACCTCACATCGACCGTCCGGTGGTCGTGCAACCCCCTGGAAAACTCACAATGATACCTAGCCAGGAAGTAGGGAGTCAGCATAACGCGCCTAGCATATCTCTATACAGCAGACCTACCCTTCACTAGTCTTCACCGCCGGGTTTGTATAAACCGGCTTATCAACAGTAGACACCGCGAGGGCATACGCAGCATCCTCAAACGCCTTGATCAGAGACCCGCGGGTCTTCCACCCCAACGATCCTCCCTGGCCTGCCTTATCTTCACTGAGCTCTCTAGCAACAGCATTGAACTTCTCCCCATTCGCGAGCCGCTCCAGAACGGTTTCCATTTTGCTGTGCTTCTCGCAGAGGATGTGGCGGACGTTTATGGAGTTTGCGGGCTTCAGCTTGTCGGATTTGCTATCGCCCTTTGCGGTGGTCTTAGATGAGGAGGAGGCATCTTTGGATTTGCCTTTGGAGCTACCAGATTTGTTGTTGGATTTGGTGTCTGTTTTGGATTTTCCCATCGTCGTTGAGGAGGTCGCGGGTGGGTGCGTGGTTAGGAATTGTGGGGTTTGCGGTTTAGCGAAGGTGCTAGCGCGGTTGTTGGGTGACGTTGAAATAGAGTGTCCGCTTGGTGTTACCCGGTTTTCGCCATAGGTCTTGGCGGAGTTGCCGTGAGGGCTGTGGTTCAGGGCCCAGATGGTGTGCACCAAATACGGTAGCGCGAAACGGGGGACGCCTTGGCATTCAGCAGCATACTATCCGATAACTTCCGTTCTTTGGGTGGGAAATAGGAACTTCCGAAGGAAATCAAATTCGCTTCACTTTTCTTCACGATTCCTCAGTCAAGGTCAAGCGAGATAAAAATCAAAGAAAGAAACGATGGAAATTCTATAGAATAGGGGGAAGAGGGGATGGTTGCGGATGAATGATGACGGACGCTGCTGTCTCCTCCGCTTGCCCTCCTCAAATACCCCTTTTCCTATGTAGCTAAGCTTACAAAACAACGCTATGATACCAAACATTCATGATAGTTTCTGTGGTTCAGCATATTTTTCTCTATGGCCATCCACGTGACCGACAATACCGCAAAAACTCGTGTTATACCTATCCCCGCCTGGCCTTTAATCTCCATTAATCCCTGCTTCTCGGCCCACAATAGGTTTCGCCTGATAGGTTAACAGAATTGCGAATATCAGTTCATGAGATCAACACAGTCAGGACGCTTGGACTTGACCGTATGAAGAAAACACTAATCCTTCCTAGGGGTTTTTGTCCTGGACATGGAGATTATACACCGGGCGGAGATGGATAACTTGAGTTTTTGCGGTACCTGTACCGTAAGAACAGGAATAATTGAACCTCACGCTACTTGTAGGACGTTGGAGTTGCTTTTGTTGGTATGGTCTGATACTTTTTTCTTTTTTTCTCTGTCTCAAGCTCGGTCTGAGGGGGTCAGTTTTCGCTGTGCGCTCGCCCTCCTATGCAAGAGAGGGAATTTCGGACGTCGTAGCGCTCGGTTCAATTATTCCTGTTCTTACGGTATTCAGAAAAGATGCGTAGATATGTATAAAACTGTTGAGCCACATGTGTTAGCAGAGTGCCGATATGTAAGGAATATCTCAAGAATGAGTTGTGGAAAATAATAGCTCAAAAGTGCTTAAATATCAGTTCTTGAGAACAGGGAGACCATTATTATAAAATCTATGATTTGCGCAGGGATTGGACATGGGTACCCGTAAAAACTTTTGCGATCTGCCATCTGAGGATTCCTGTAAAACCGAGTCATTAGCACAGGATAGGTTTAGTTTGGCAGGTTGAGAAGATCAAACAAGGCCAAAGCACTGAGGCTATGCCATGCCAGGAAAGTACTAACCCTTCTCAATAAGATTTGTCTGTGCATCCCGAGATTTGCCACCTAACCGAAACGGCGAATCGCAAAAGTTTTTACGGTATGATACATGTTTTTTATGGCGGGGCATCCCGGGTTACAGACCATTTGGTGCACACTATAGATGACTTGAACTATAGATGAGTTCAGGACTCCAGAGTTTCCCCATTAGGACCAAGGGGAGAAGCACAACGAAAAGATTCTCTTTCAGAACTCAGTCGGGACAAATAAAAAGAAAAAATGCACTAGACTTTACCAGGAGAGGCAATGCTATAGCGCCGCTGCAGCGGTCCGACGGATCCTGCCAAAGTTAACTTAGAAAATATGCTTAGTTGAACGTGTGGGATCTACACACTGGCTAGAAACATTGTTAGGAGGAAGACCTATTACATACTGATGGTTTATATCCGAGTCGCATACTTGTGGTTTGCATTTGTCCTTCGTAATTATGGCAATGGTGATGAATAGTGGGTTGGAACAACCCGTTGCCAATTGGGCAAGCACAGGGAGTAGCACTCGGCGAATCGGAGCCATGTCTCGGACAAGGGTGGAAAAAGGTATACCCCGTTGCCGGGCCAGTGCGGGGTCAAAGCTCCAGCCCATGGGTCCGTGGACCCTCCCCTATACACATATCACCTCCGAACTCCCCCTTTTCACGAGATCATCGTGCTTTCTACACCTCGCATCCTCCATTTTCCTACAACTCGCGTTCTTCATTTTCCCACCCACCACCCCTACCGGATCCCCTTGCGCCAGAAATTGCCACACAGGGATACAGCGGCGGTAACGATCCCCTTGGCAAGGGCAGCTGCAACCTTCCCAATGCCTCCGGCAGTGGAACAATCAATTCTAAAACTAAGCGGAGGATATGGGCCTGTGTTTCCTTAGGTGGTTTTATTTTTCTTCATTTCCTATCTTTCTTTCCTTTCTCGTTAACTTCGATATCTGCAATATATTTGTTCTTGCGTTGGAAAATTGGGGACTGAAAAGTGAATTGTTTCCAATGAAGTCTAGTTTGTTGCTATTGGTCATAATTGAATTTTACAACAGGATCTCAGGGAAGAGAGAAGGGACAATGTAGTCCTGTTATTACAAGCCGCTGAGTCCTAGGGAGTAGTGGGATGTAAAATACTACAGGAAATTTTACACTCCCAATTATTCTATATTTAACTTTGTCCCTTGTTTGCTGTAGCCCACCCTACCCGCAACGAAATTCCAGGGGATCCATAACTACGGATAGCAATACAGAATCAAATGGAAGACTCCCACATAGTAGAATATGTCATGATAACAATACTATTTTTCAGAAAGAGTTCATCACTCACGCCTCCGACATTGTACCTTGCTGACATCAAATATCACTCGGTGATCAGCTATTTAGAAATGTTAGTGTGGGTCTCTTTCTCTACCTCTTCTCAAAATGGATCCTAGTTATGACTAGTAAGTGCTCTCCTTCGTTGTTCTAGTTGCTCCTGTATGGTTCCATTGAAGATCTCTTTTTTTCCGATTCCTTGTTGAAGGTATTAAGGGATCTCGGTGGTAATGGCAAGTTCGAAACACCTTACTATACAGCTGGGCTGTATCTTTCTTATTATTCGTGTTGACGCAATTTCGGTTAATAATATTGACTGTTTACTATCCACTCCTCCGTCCCGACTATTGCGATCTGCTACAAAGGGTCTGGGCTCTTCAGCGAGTGATTATCCATGATCACGGGAACTGGACAATTGCTGAAGGGAGGTCGGTCGAGCGGCAATAAACTACTAAAGTGTCAATAGTTGGGCCTCAAGTGGGAGCCCGGAGCTCCCTCCTTAGGATCAGATTAAGGGGAGAAAAGCATGAAGAGGGACAGTCTTGAACCCTCTACCAAGTTGGGTGAAAGGAAAATACTCCACAGAAGAGGCGGCTTCAACGCCCCAACACAAAGTACGATTACCCCGGTTTGTTCGGCAATCCAGGTTCCCCTAGTAGGAGGGGGCTGTAGTTTGTTTGGTATATTTCTTTCTTAAGAGGTGTGGGAGTGTCTCTGTCTATATGACAAAATCTGAAACTTTGAAGTCATGCTGGTCATGGTAACAGCTACCTAAACCCCCGGGAAGATTGTCAAAAACCCAATCTAGGGAGACCTGTAGCGCATCGCCACATTCAAGTTCTATAGTTATCAAGAGGAGGGGGGGTCATGTATTTTCTTCCAAGGATTATCTAAGGGAGGGGCCGGTGGGGGGGCTCACAGATCTTTGCGGTCTTCTTGGAGATTCCCTTTCTGGTTTGTTCTAGGCGCGCGGTGCAATCTGGTAGTTAATATCCGTAAATTTGGTGCTTTAAAGTTGAAGGTGACCTCGGAAACACCTAGCCTAACTCTAGTCACCGTTCTAGCTACTATTATGAACGATTGGCTACTAAGTTTCCAACGCGTCCCCAACAAAAGCTGGCGGCTAACGGACGAACATGGGTGTTTGGCAGGCAGAGAAGCGAATTGATCAAAGCAGGGGAACAAAACAATGCCTATTACTAATTGCCCTCACTCAGCGAACACTCTCATACTTGTTTTTCGAAATAAGCATCCGAAAATACGGCTGTTGTTAAACGGCCACATAACCGGCGAAAAAACCTTGTCTCATTTTCGGATATCTTAGCCAGTATAGGTATCATACCGTATTGACTTATGAAATTCGCTATCTCCGAGGCCCCTCTAACCTCAAGATTCAAAGGCAAAACCCCTTGCAAAGGGCTAGTACTTTTCCATCACGGTAATTATCAGCTTTCACTATGAGCTTGACTCATTAACTGGTGTGCGTAATTCCGCTAACTTGCAGGCCTAAACCTGTTGTGGACTGACAGGGGGGGGGGTTATTGGAGGAAGAGAGAAGGGGTGAGGGGGTTGGTGAGGAGGACGGGAAGAAGGGGGGTGTTAATCAATTCGTAAGGTACCTACAGTAGACATGAAAATGCCGAGCATTAGTGCTTTACGTCCAGGTTCTACGAGATTGTTATATCTATTTCCGGCTGTTTTTTACGAATCAACGAATAGGCGGTAGAATCGGTTAAAAGTTCTGTTTCCTTGAGAATGAATGGGGGGGAAGTTATGGATTGAATGAAGGTTTGTGATTGGATGAAAGAGGCGATGTGGTGTAGGATGATGCGGTGTATGTAGGAGCTATATGCAAGTCATGTGGCTGTAGCAGGTGTCTTTTCAATATTGAAAACTCGAAACGGAAGGAGCACTATAAATGGAGTAAGGGGTACCCCGCCAGTCCATCCCACCAAGCCAGATATCAGAAAATACTTGAATTATCTCGGGCATTAGAGTAAGCAGCAGAAAGGGGGGAAAGGATAAGTATCATAGTACCCAAGGGAGAAAGAAAGCGGAATAAATAATCTAACTAGAGTGGCGACAAGAGCTTTTTCCTTTTTCCCATTTCCTGGGAGCCGCACTGTACAGTATAGTACAGTGTAGGTAGGGCAAGGGGCTCACGCTTTACCCCCGATATCAGAAATACCGGTATGATACTTGAATGATGTCGAGAATTAAAAAAAAAGGGGCAGGAAGTGAGGAAGTGATAAGTATCGTAGTGCCCAATAGAGAAGGGATGCGGGGTAGAGGGCCTCGCCGAAACCTTGCCTCAGGAGGTCTTTGGTACCGTAGGGTGTCGTCTGTGGGGTTTTCCATTTTTTCCCATTTCCCCCCCCTCTTGGGGATAATGATGGAAGACTACTAGGGCCAGGAAACCGGGCACAAAAACCAAGGCTTGGAAAGTCCTTCCGTGGAGCCCTCCAGTATATGGGATTAATGGTCCCAATAGTGTTAATTTTTGATTCTGTGTTGAGAATATGCGCGATAAACTGGAAGCAACACTGGGAAATATTTGATCTGGTTCCCTTTCAGGAAAGCAGGCAGCCCGGCATTGTCGAACAAAAGAGGAAGTGGGGATGGGTTGCGCACGGTCTCTCCGCCCTACGGTACTTGGGTGAATGTAGCACAAGCAGCAAGCTCATGCTTGACGCCCGATACCGGTATCTGAAATACCAGCACAAGTACAAGTACTTGAACGGTGCCAAGAATTGGAGTAAGAAGGCAGGGGGGGAAGGGAGGGGGGGGTATCGTGGTAGGGAGTTGACAAAAGTCCACCACCATCACTAGGCGCGGAATTTGTATGTGTGCTAGTACTAAGCCTGATTAGGGAATTCGAGTGACATCGTGTGATAGTTGCTATGCGCCGGCGGGGGGTCGGGACCGGTGATAAGGGGTTTTCCTTTCTTTTTTTCCCTTTCCTGCAAGGATTAACGCCCTCCCATGCATTATTTCCACCACCTGGAGAAGGGAGAAAAAGAAAAGGAAAAAACCCCAGTCTATCTTGGTGCCTCCAGGAATTGGATATCCCAAAAAATTCACTCAGCCCGCCATGCTTCTACATGATTATCATATTGATTCTTCTTTTCGATTGGGTTGTATTAGGACAGTCTCTGACAGGGGGCCAACGTAACGGATGTAGCCCGTCCGCGCCTTCCCCTCCACACCATTCTCGTGCTGTCAAAACATCATGATGCTACAACCCCTGGAACTAAGTATCTGGCAATACGAATATTGTTACACAACCGCCTAAGTTAGCCAGCAAAAAAACGTTTTCTCATTTTCAGACACTTTACGATAGATGTAAGTACTTTATCAGAGGGGCTAAGAGGATAGAGGAGATTTGAGAAGAGCAGGGCGGAAAGGGAGAATATGGGATATTCGAGCCGGGGAGGAGGAAGAGGGAGAATAATCAAAAAACAAAAAGTTAGGCCCTACTCGGCCCCTCAGAAAAATTGCCTTTTTCTAACTTTTATGCCATTTTGGGTGCAAATAAAATATTTTATCATAACGTTTCGCCTCTTTGATCGCAGCTCAACCTACAACCTCCTGGAAGATTTTCTCTCCATCACAATCGTCAGAATTGCAGAAACGCTCCAGATACGAATTCTTTTATACCGTTTGGCCGACGGAGTTTTGGCAAAAGTCGAGCTTTTAGGAAAAATAACATTCATTTTGATATAGCGGCGTGCCGAGCAGCGCCTTAAATTTCGAGATAAATGAGACCCTCAAATCATACCCCAACCCTCACTACGCCGCTTGATCTATCCTATGCAGTACATTATCCTTCTATACTTCCGTGACCCTTCGCTCCGTATTCCTTCTCGCGGCTGGATTAGATAAAGAACCCCGCTCTAGGTCGACCTCATGCTCTGGATGTTGGAAGTTTAGTTGGCCGATGCAGTTGACGACAAAAACCGGACTACTCGCTGCGCGTTAGCAGCTATCCAAGCAAATAAGTTTTGAACAATTGTTCTGGGCAAACCGTTACCGAGTTTCTGGGTATTTGGTCAGTACCTACAGTGTGACACTATTAGTACTTGCATAAGGAATCCCTAAGAAAACGACTGCCCTAAGAAAGATAGGGTGGGCCAGATAAAGCATACAACAGGCTGTGTAGGCTCCCAGAACCTCCAGTTGGGGAACAATTGGAGCAGGCCAACAATTGCTGTGATTATCGCGAAAGCGATAGCGACGATTTCTCCGGTTCGGAATTCGTTTGCTTGTGCCTCGGTCATTGATAGAAAGACTTTTTATTTGTTTGGCAGGATGGTCGTATGGTAGGTGCCGTACTGCACTGTGGAGCTCGGGGTCGTTAGGGCTGTATGTTAGATGCGCTAAGAGGGCCTATTTATTCAGATGGTGTGTGGAAGCCTACTGTTCTTCTCGACCAAGATGTGCCTTCCCGTTTCTCCTAATTAGGTTTGCCAGATTTTTTCTGCATTTTACAAGCAAAGTGTGTCGGGTAAGCCAGCTTTTCAGCACGGTACCAATGAAGTGTGTGGGAAGTAACAAATGTTGTGCACTTTACAAGTAAAGTGTGTCGGGTAAGCCAGCTTTTCAACACGGTACCAATAAAGTGTGTGGGAAGCAACGAATGTGCACTTTACAAGTGTGTCGGGTAAGACAGCTTTTCGGCACCCTACCAGTAAAGTGTGTGGGAAGTAACGAATGTTGTGCACTTTACAAGTAAAGTGTGTCGGGGAAGCCAGGTTTTCCACACTCTATCAGTAAGGTGTCTCGGAAGTACCGTAGCCAATTGTTCTGCATTTTACAAGTAAAGTGTGTTGGGGAGTGCAGAGCTGGTGCGGATCTGACTATCAGATCTAGTATTATACTCGTAGTATGATTGGAGAGCATCCCAGTACATAGCCCCCCCAAGTGAGGTACACGGACACAGTTGATTGGCTTGGAGCCTTGGATCACCACCCATCGGCCAATTGAAGGGAAATGTCCTGATTGGACATGTGGGCGTTCCAAGATTGTGGACGACTCCCATCAGGAAGCCCCGGGGGACAACAAGCCCCCCCCCTTACCGGCACATCCACCATTCGTGCATGCGCTTCTAGCCTACTCGTAGAGGTGGGGATTTAAACAAATGTTGTACAAGTATATCCCGCAAGGTCGATGAACAGTTAATTTGGTTAGCCCACAAAATAATCCCTGTCAAATGGGCAGGGGAACATGCCCTCTGACGCGTGCACAGGTTAATAGCAACCCCAGCTCGCCCGGATTGCAACACGTCTGGAAAAACACCGGGCCTTTTGTCTCAGATTGCAGGGATTAGAAGCCTTTAGGAGATGGTGGATTTTAGCGGGTTTTTAAGGTATGGCGCAGTTGGTTGTGATCCGCACGAACAATGCGCCTGGCATAATATTATGGGGAAACCTAAGATATTCTATACGGGTGCCGGGGACCCACGATTTTCTTCAGTGGCACGCCCGGATGTACCTGCCTGATTCAAAAGTATCCGGAAATCTTAGCTCCGAGATTCTAGGAATACTAGGGAAGGAAATGGCCGAATTTCCGAATACTTTTGAATCCGGCAAGTACCATCATCTATCAGGAATCGCCTCAAGCGATGTATAGTTCGAGTATGTATAATTAGAGTGATAGAATATGAACCACCCCACTAATACTTGCCTGATTCAGAAGTATCTGAAAATCTTGGCGCCAAGATACTAGGAATACTTAGGGAAGGAAATGGCCGAATTTCCGAATACTTTTGAATCTGGCGAGTACGATCATCTATCAAGGATCGCCTCAAGCTGGGCAAAAGATTCCCAGATATCCCGCAAGAATTCCCTAAACATCTGCGCCGAGATTTAGTAGGGGCACCCAGGCCTGCAAAGACAATCTACCATACAAAATTTTAATCCCTCTGTTCAGGCATGATACTACATGCTTGATATTCATACTTGTAGTTTTGTTACAGTCGCACGTGCTTACAGGAAGCGTTGTTGCTGCAGTTTGGTAAAGTAACTGGTCAGGAATCTTGGCGATTACGCCGGGACGCACCAGGAGATAGGCCAAGCCTCACTTTTCAATTGTTGGTGTCACCATTCGAAAACTGGATCTCCTTTTTCAAAGCTCCCGATCCGAAGCCACCCCATGTGCCCAATATCTCATGATACATTTGGGGCATACTTATCCCCAATTGAAGGCCATACAAGCTCCCAAAGCTCTGTCAACCCCGGAGGTCATCATTATCGATTCACCGAGATAATCCTCCCTTCAATTCAATACACCAGTGTCACAATCTCTGATGTGGTGTAACATGATGAGAAAGGGTCTCAACCCTCTGTGAAAGGTTGGAGGGCAGTTCTTACACGCGCCGTGTATAACTGCGTGGTTAGTTTTTGGGAAGTTTTCTACCTAGGACCACTGTGAGAGCCTAGTTAAAATCCCATTAAGATGACGAATTTTGGTGTAAAAATGTGTCTAACCACACGGATTTGGTTAGTGGCTTTAAGAAAAAAGATACCACATCAGTTTGTTCGGCCATAGAGCGACGAAAACCCCTCACCCTGTCCGCTCTGCAGGAAACAAACATTATATCAGCCGGTCAGTAGGACAGTGGCCGCCCATGTGGGAATCCGGATGCTAAACTCTTTGGTCTCTTGTCCCTTTTTTATCTACATTACAGACAATATCAAGATGGGTCCTAATAGTTCTCTTATCACGGGATGGGGCGTGAATGCCCGGGAGCACAAAACTCTTCAAGGAAAATTCTGGTTACACCATGTCACAGATAGCAATGCTCCATATGGGTTGCTTCCCTTGAGAAAGCAATGGCTCGCCTCAGAGAGGATTATCAGCAGATGAAACAATATGGATGTCCTAATCCCCTAGATGCCCAACAAAGCTGAGAGGAATCTACGCCCCAGGTCCTCTCTTAGCTATTTGAGACCTTCAATCATTATGCCTGTCATCTTTATTTATAACCTCCTATCCTTCCACTAATCGGCGTAGAAGCCGTTGTGAAAACTCACCGTGATACCTAACCAAGAAGTAGGGAGTCAGCATAACACGCGCAGCGCACCTCAATGAGGCGGATGCGGACCCTTCACCAGTCTTCGCCGCCGGATTTACGTAAACTGGCCTACCAACAGTAGACACCGCGAGGGCATACGCAGCATCCTCAAACGCCTTGATCAGAGACCCACGAGCGTTCCACTCCAACGATCTTCCCTTCCGTGCGTTATCTCCACTGAGCTCCCTAGCAATAGCATCGAACTTCTTCCCATTCGCAAGCTGCTCCAGAATAGTTTCTACCCTGCCCCGCTTCTCGCAGAGGATATGTCGGACGTTTATGGAGTTTGAGGACTCCAATTTTCCAACGCAAGAACCCATATATTGCAGATATCAAATTAATGAGAAAGGAAAGAAAAATAAATAAGAAAAGGAAAAGAAAGCCATCCAAGGAAACACAGGCCCATATCCTCCGCTTGGTTCTAGGATTGATTGTTCCACTGCCGGAGGCATTGGGAAGGTTGCCGCTGCCCTTGCCAAGGAGATCGTTACCGCCGATGTATCCCTAGGTGGCAATTTGGGCGCAAGAGGATCCAGTAGGGGTGGTGGGTGGGAAAATGAAGAATGCGAGTTGTAGGAGAATAGAGAACGCCAGGTGTAGGAAGCATTATGATCGCGTGACAAAGGGGGCGAGTTCGGAGGTGAAATATGTATGTGGTAGGTCCACGGGCCCATGGTCAAGGAGCTTTGACCCCGCACTGGCCCAGCAACCGGGTATACCTTTTTCCATCCCGGTCTGAGACACGGCCCTGATTCGCTGGGTGCTACTCCCCGTGCTTGCCCAATTAGCAACGGGTTGTTCCAACCCACTATTGAGCTTGTCAGATTTGCTATTGCCCTTTGCGGTGGTCTTAGAGGCATCTTTGGATTTGTCTTTGGAGTTGCTGGATTTGCTGTTGGCTCCACTGTCTGCTTTGGACTCCCCCATGGCTGTTGATCAGGTGGTGGGTGGTGGGTGAGTGGTTAAAGATTGTGGGGGTTGGAGTCTGGCCGGGGTGTTGGGAGACGTCGGAATAGAGTAACTTATTCTCTTGGTGTTATCGTATACAGTTTTCGTTAAGGGTCTTGGCGGAGATACCTTAAGAACTGGGAGCGACGCTGGGATGTCGGTCATAATATTATTATGATACTCGTAGAATCTCCCTCTTTAAGTTACAAGTGGCAACCGGCCTCCGGCCGGATATCAGTTTTGAAAATGATTATTGTAGCCAAGAGAAGTGCTAGCATTAGAGGTGCAATATATATTTTTTTCCAGAAATAGTACACAAACTTGAAAGTGAAAAGTATATCAAATTTGGTGTTTATTATGGGCTCTCCAGGGCTCTGAAAACATGTGGCACTACCTGTGTTACCCACTCCGCCCTGCTGAAGCACCTAGAGTGGGCTATTTTTATTTGGTTCCTTGCCCCTGCCCCCTGCCAGTGCTCTGTCCATTCACTTAATAACTTCTAGAAAAATAGGTGTGCAGAAACTGGACCCTGTTGGCGGAATAAGTGGGGACTACACTAGGCAGGAGTGGAGATAATTTAAAAATAATCTCCTGTGATTAAAATAGTAGGACCTAGCAAGCAAAAATCTGCCCCACTCAGTCACATCCCATCTCAATCTATTATAAACTCGAATTAAACTATAGACAATCTCATTTATCAACCTTCATACCACATTAGAAATCCTGCTGTGATTTTCCCTCTTCCATATCAAATTCCTTCTTTCAAATATTCTTCTCTATCTTTACTTCTATATACCTGTTTTGTATATTTGGAAGCCTCCTAGACTTGAAGGAGACCATAGTAAGACCTACCTGCCTTTTACCTCTATCAAAGTCAATGCTATCTGAATTTGCCCCGTGTTCCCAGTGGGCCAAGCTGGCCAAGCTTCAGTAGAGCCTAACCTACCCTATTAAAATTCTCTTGGATCTAGCCTGGCCTGAGCCTACAGGCCTGGTTAAGCCTAGTCCTAGCCTGGCTGGGCCTGCCAATAGGCCACATAGGCTTCTTCCTGGCTACATAATAGGTCAACCTGGTCTATATAGCCTAAGTTGGCCTATATGGTGGCTACCAAAATACTCAAAATGAGTGGCCATTCTGTTTCAACAGCAAAATTTCCTGTCAGTGTTTCCCAATTACCGAACATGATTCAAAATAGAGAAATAATCTGGCTTTACGATTTGTGAAAAAAAATATTAACATACACTATTGATTCAAGTTGTTAATTCATGGATTGAATTAATTGTACAAAAAAAGCTGGTATTTCTGTAAATCAATTGTGTATAGTAGGATAGTCACAATATAGGTATCAAGATAGGGGGTTGACTGTAACATCAATAGTTTACTAAATAACATTGAAAATACAATAGTTTCACTTTATTCACTTGGGAATTTACAGTAGTTCCTGCTGAAAAGGCAAAGTAGAGGGGAATAATGATGAAATAGTATAGTACTGGTAGCCCTAGTAGTAAATGTTTAAGACTTTATTAAGCTGGTCATGTATCACGCATTGTATAATAAATTAGGAAGCCATGACCTAAGGTAACAGGGAAAAAATCCAAGGAAATAAACTTCAAAAGGAGTATCAGATTGGAATTAGAGTTCGTTATAGGGCGAACAGGTCCCTGAAAAAGTGCAGGCCCCAGACCCTTTTCCCTTCTCCACACCGTAACAATCACTAGTTGAAATACCCTTAAAGCAATCTATCCTTAACAGTAAATCTCTAGGCCTTTATGTCCTATCAGGTCTAATTGGCTTTTATAGTTTAATTAAATTCGCCCTATGTTGGCCTAGGCTATCTTCAGGACAGGCCAGCCTTGGCCTGGCCTATTGCCTTTAGGCCAATATACTATTTGTCTGACTTGGAACTTGAACTGTTGGGAATACTGAATTTGCCAGACTCATACTATGAAACATTTTTGTCAGCCAGACTATGATAGCATTTTTGGCTCATTCAATCCTTATTCCATGATTATTAAGAAAGAAGTTTACATCCTTAAATTTATTTAGAGTTCTATGAGTTGTTCATAATAAACTATACATGTGGGATACTCTTTTCCTCTGAATTATTGTAAAACTTTCTATTAGTAGTAGAGTTCCTTAAATTTTCAAAAATAATACACTACTTTGTCAGTATCCTGTGCATCTGACACACAGGACATCACACTAAAGTATTTATCGCCAATCAGGATTCAACTATTCATCCTCTGCAAGCACCATATCATACTGCTTACTCGCCCCATTCCAACACAGTTCCTCATTCACCAAACACTATTTGACCTATTGGGTACTATTTAGGACATACTACAATATAGCTCTAAAGCCTTATGTCCAACCCAACAGAGTTCCTGATCCTCTGAATATACATTACTCACTTGCACTACTCACCTAGTTGAGATAAGCCAAGAGTCACTTCTCTACCACTTTCTCTCACGGTTCCCTGATGAGATATGTGTTGGGATAACAGGGTGTTCTTTCTTGTGTTACATGATTGCTATGAGGGATTTCCTTTGTAAGGTTTACGACAAATTGTATTGTTTCCTTGGTCACACAGATATGCGACTCATACTGCGGTATGAGTCGGGCGGCAAAGGCTGTGCTAGGATTACCTTCTATATAAGGGGGCTCCGCCCCCTATTTCCTTCCATCTTTCTCGTCCGCTCCACCTCCGGCGATTGAAATCTCAACACCATGAGAAATCATCGTGAGAGTGTCCTCCGCCTCTGGCCTCCCCTGATGGCTTCTGCCTAGGAGTGTTACGCACCCATCTTTCCCCTTCCTCTCTCTGGGGTCTCTGGCCTCCCCTCCCACGGGGTTCTTGACTCTGTCTTCGTTGAGCTCGCTCGCGTTGGTGTTTCTCCCCCTTACCCCGCACTTCGCGACGCGTCTCGCTTAGCGATTTGCACGGTCGGCTAGCCTCCTTCCATTGTCAACACACGGTCGCAGTCTCGAGTCATCGGTGAAGTAGTAGCCCTGGTGGCCGTGCTCTCTGGTATCGCACTCTCTCCTGGGATGCTCGGTCGGTACGGTCGGTTTTCGAAAAATTGTGACCTCGCTTCGGTCCTCCGTGTTCGTACTTCTTGGTCCTCGGCGAACCCTCCCTCTCCCGCTTCCCACGCGTTAGATCCGCTGGCACCGTACTGCTTTGACTAGCTGGCACCTCACTGCCCCTCCCCCCTACCCTTCTTCCTCCTCCGTGGGTCTCCCCCTCGTCCGGGATCCTTTCCGGTAGTGACGCTCTCTCTCTTGTAACAAGGGACCACGCGAGAGACGCGGTAATATCGTCCGGTCGGCCCTAGGACTATCCGTTATGGCTGGCATCCCCTCTGCTGAGTGGCTCTCCTCGCCGGGTGGCTCCCCTCGCCTTCTTCACCCACTCCGCGATTTACTCTACGGTCGCACCTCGTGCTGGTTACGGTATTCCATGGTATTGCACTATCTCCTTGGACGTTCCTAAATTCTGGCGCGCGCCGATTAACGGGTCACTCCGCCCGTGTCACCGCCTTGCCCCGCAGCCCAGCCGGCTAGGGGAATTGCATTGGGCACTCCGGCTAGAGTAGTTTTATCCTTCCGCTCCGTCGGCCCTGGGCCGTAAGATTCTTTTCTTTTGTTTTGGGGGGCCTGCTGAAGGGTTTCCTTGCTCCTGTACATCTTTATGTTGGTTTTCTTCGTGTTTGGCTTT
>Ga0307517_10003298_pt1 | contig 25220 bp, 11 predicted proteins | sample 23_EM_MG_FD_194515 | JGI IMG/M metagenome (GOLD analysis project Ga0307517, IMG submission 194515) | Populus trichocarpa ectomycorrhiza microbial communities from riparian zone in the Pacific Northwest, United States - 23_EM | ecosystem: Host-associated > Plants > Roots > Unclassified | place... | reverse complement strand
AAATGGATTCTTGCCAAATTTTGCAGAAGGTAGGTTGTCTTTAGTCAAAATTTATTTCTTTGATACATGTTGGTGCTATAGCTGTTTTCTGGTTTGCTAGTTTGATTTCCAAGGTTACTTCTCTATACCTGAGCTCATGCTTCCTTTTTTCCTGGTGAAGACTTTTTTTTGGGAGTTCAGGAATCTGGTGATTTATTACTCAATTCTTATTCCACTTTTCTTAGCATGTACTGTTGATTGAAGATTGAGTTTTTATTGGCAGTTGTGATATATTTTGCTCCCCCCCCTCTTTCTTTTATGTGAGAACTACTATTTTTTAAATGTTACCACAGATTTTTTATGCTACATGGCATCCATGTTTGCATTTGGGGTTTTTAGTTGGTAGATCATTTACTTGTATCTCACTTTCCTGGCATCTCATATGGTTTTGAGTATCAGATTTTTGTTTGAAAGACTTAGAGTTTCCGTATAATACTATAGGTTATGCAGGAAGATATGTACGGTGCACGAGTTTGTTGTTAAAATTAACACCTCAAAGGTTCCAATTTATTCTGTTTCTGAATTTATGCAGTCTACTGTTTGATTTTAAACAGAATTTTAAATTTTCTGAATCTTGGAATTTCCTTCTTTTCAAATTCCTGAATTTCTCCATTCTACTGCTGAATTTAAAGACAGCTTGTTTTCAGTCCAGTGAAAAACATTTCTCACTTGAAATTTTTTACATTCATAAAATCTTAATGTTAAGGATAAAAATATACTAGCAAGAAATATTCAGTAAGCCCTTTCAGAATCACTGGAAATAAATTATGTGTGGCTGATACAATTCATGATTCTTACATATATCTTGGTCATGATCGATCATGTAATCTTCAGGGCCAGAAATAAGAACCTCACCTGTTTTGAAATTATATGTACTTCGCATTTTCAGAGAGACTGAATTGGTTATGAGAAATATGTTTTATACTCTTTAGCTCAATCAAAGTTTGATTTGTATGATTGTGATAGCATTCTGATTGGTTTTGAATGCAGGGGAAAGAAAATGCATCAATTCAGAGTTGTGGCATGCTTGTGCTGGGCCACTGGTTTCCTTGCCTCCAGTTGGAAGCCTCGTAGTTTACTTCCCTCAAGGCCACAGTGAGCAGGTATGTCACCTTCACTAATAAATCTAACTGAACAGCTACTCTGGATTGTCGTTTCTGACGAAAGTTACTTTGACACCTAAAACTTTCAGGTTGCAGCATCAATGCAAAAGGAGACTGATTTCATACCCAGCTACCCCAACCTTCCTTCCAAGTTGATTTGTATGCTTCATAATGTCACATTGCATGTACGACCTCCATTGTTCCACGCAGCAGTTTGTAATAATTAAACATCTTCGAAAAACATTGCCTTGCTAGAAATTGGTGCATATTTTGAATAGCTGGTGTTCTTGCATGCCTTAGATGTCTTTCTTGAGAAGAATCAATATATGAGATCTGGTTGACTGTCTGGAACACAAATTTGATATTCCAAAGTTTTATATTTGATGATTTATGCATATGTTTGCTCAGGCTGATGTGGAAACTGATGAGGTCTATGCACAGATGACCCTTCAACCAGTAAGCAAAGTAGGTTAGCTATTTAATTTTAACATTATAATAAAACGTTTTTCGCTTATTCTATGCAAGGCTAAATGAGTGTCATTGTGAGGTTGATTGATTAAAATATCTGATCTACAGTATGAGAAGGAAGCACTGCTAGCGTCTGACATGGGGCTAAAGCAAAACAGGCAACCTACCGAGTTCTTCTGCAAAACTCTTACAGCTAGTGATACAAGTACTCATGGTGGATTTTCTGTACCTCGTCGAGCAGCTGAGAAGATCTTCCCTCCTCTAGTGCGTACAATCTTTTCAAATATGACTAAAATTTTATATTTATGGATCATGTGTCTACATCTGCCTCACAAATGTTCACCATTGATTATATTGAATAGGACTTTTCAATGCAACCACCTGCTCAGGAGCTGGTGGCCAGAGATTTACACGACAATACATGGACGTTTAGGCATATTTATCGAGGTACAGCCCCCTTTTGATACATAAAGTACTTTATACTACTTCATAGTGAAACACTTGAACAAGGTTGCCGTATGGAAATGAAATGACTGTTTTTTCAAAATTCATCCGTGGATGTATATATGTATCTTTCCTTCCTCCGTAGGATGTGGTTTTGAGCCAGTGAGTTTATAAATTCAGGTTCCAATGCTAATATTAATGTCGCTACTTGTTAACAAATAGAAAATGAAATTTCAATCTTCTTTAGTATACTGGTGCCTTATGAATAATAGATGTTTTACAGTTTTGATCAAATATTAGGAGGTTTTAACATATTTGATTTCTTATAACTTAAAAACCAGAATAAAGTGCATTAAACTGTTCCTTGATCATAGGGCAACCAAAAAGGCACCTGCTCACTACAGGTTGGAGTGTCTTTGTCAGCACAAAAAGACTTTTTGCTGGTGATTCCGTTCTATTCATAAGGTATGAGATTGAATGTTTGATATGAAAGATTTTCGGCTGGAATATCATTCTGTTGAGACGAAATAATCTGGTTTGATGTAGAGATGAGAAATCACAGCTTCTCTTGGGTATAAGGCGTGCTAATAGACAACAACCAGCTCTCTCTTCATCAGTTATATCCAGTGATAGTATGCATATTGGAATTCTTGCTGCCGCAGCTCATGCTGCTGCAAACAACAGCCCATTCACTATATTCTACAATCCAAGGTACTGCACTAACTTGTTTATGGTGTTATCGCAAATTCACAATTTATCTGGTCAGTGGAGAATGTTAATTTATGAAGCCAAAGGCATGACCTAACAAATGTAATTGATTTAAATAGGGCAAGCCCTTCTGAGTTTGTGATTCCCTTCTCCAAGTATAATAAAGCATTGTACACGCAAGTGTCACTTGGCATGAGATTTAGAATGATGTTTGAGACTGAAGAGTCAGGAGTCCGCAGATACATGGGTACAATCACTGGTATCAGTGATATGGATCCAGTGCGCTGGAAAAATTCGCAGTGGCGCAATCTTCAGGTATTATTAGCTGCTTGTACATTTTGTATGATACGGAGGTTGTGTAAACTTAGTTGTGTTGTGTGTTCTCGTGTAACAATTTGCGACGTTTTAAAAAACAGTCTAGTGGACTATTTTAGAGGCATGCGGTGCTTGAGCTACATTCGTAGAACTTAGTTTCTTGGTTGCGCTATCTGTCTAGTGACCTTCTAGAGTTGTATTGATTGTAGCTTCTCTGCCAAACATTGATTTTAAATATCTGTTTGATACTTGGTTGCTATTAACTTTGGTTTTACTTGTCATTAGATTATTTTCTCTATACCCATTCAAGCGCATGCCTTACTTTTTTATGGAGATATTTCTCAATTGAATAAATCGAATGGCTAATTATTTAGCTTACCCAACCAATTCTAAATGGTGATAGGTTGGGTGGGATGAATCAACTGCAGGTGAACGGCCAAGCAGAGTTTCGATTTGGGAGATTGAGCCTGTTGTAACTCCTTTCTACATATATCCACCTCCGTTTTTCAGACCAAAGTTCCCTAAGCAGCCAGGGATGCCAGGTAAATTCATCAACGACCCCATTTCTATATTGCACTATATAATAGTTTCACCTGCTGCAAATTTATCTTATTGCCATTTACAATGATTCTAAGACATTTCAAATGGATAGAAACTCACAGTCGTATTTTCTTCTATGTTTTTCCTGTTACTGTATTATAACCAGTGACAGTTGTGTTCAGCAAGAATGTTGATTGGATGTAAGAAAAGAAAACTATATTGCCTGGTACTCGACAAGTTTTTCCTATCTGGAATTTAAAATCTATAGATGGATTTAATTTTTTAAGGCCCAGTACATCCAAGTAAATCAACATGTCCCATGAAGTAGAGTGTTAAATAGACTAACATTTGTCCATTTACTCTAATACTATCCTTGATATTATTAATTAGCCATCTGTTTTGATTATAGATTGCTGCGTGTCTGTAAACTAAATCTTTTGCAGTGCTTTTGCAGATGACGATTCTGATATAGAGAATGCTTTTAAGAGAGCCATGCCTTGGCTTGGAGATGAATTTGGCATGAAGGATCCCCCAAGCTCAATCTTTCCTGGTTTGAGCTTAGTTCAATGGATGAGCATGCAGCAAAATAATCAGTTTCCAGCTACTCAATCAGGATTATTCCCATCGATGGTTCCTTCCAATGCCCTGCATAATAATCTTAGCACTGATGATCCATCAAAGGTATTGAATTTTCAAGCCCCTGGCCTATCTCCTCCAAGTGTCCAACTTAACAAGACAAATCCACAAAACCAAGTCGGTCCGTTGCCTCAGCCACCAATGGCATGGACTCAACAACAGCAGCTGCAACAATTATTGCAGACTCCTATTAACCAACAGCAGCCACCTTATCCCCATCAGCAGCAGCAGCAACCTATTTCCCAACAGCAACAGCATCAGCATTGGCCACAGCAACAGCAACAGCCGCAGCTGCAGCCACCACAAATACGACAACCACCACCACAAATACAACAGCATCAACAGCAGCAGCAGATTTTCCAACCACCTACACTCAATGACAGTGTGGTTGCCCCTAACCAAATTCCAAATCAGAATTTGCAGCAACCAGTTGTATACTCTCAGCTTCAGCAGCAGCAGCAGTTACTGGCAAGCAATACCCAATCCCAAAGCATACCTTCTGCTAATAAAAGTTCATATCCGCTGACCTCTTTACCACAAGACTCACAGCTTCATCAACAAATGGAGCAACAATCTAACCTCTCACAAAGACAACAGCAGCAGACTCAATTGCAACAGTCCCCTCTGCTGTTGATACAGCAAAACCTATCACAGAGGGCACAGCCACAGCAACAGCAACAGCAACAATTGCAACAACTATCACAGCCCAGCCACTCTGAGCAACAGCTTCACTTTCAGTTACTACAGAAGTTGCAGCAGCATCAGCAGTTGCCCTCCCCTGCAAGCTCAGTTCTGCAGTCTCAGCAGCTACAGCAACAACAACAGCAGACCCACCAGCAACACCAGCAACTTCAGCAGTCACCTCTGTCACAGAATCAGCAGCCACTTGGCAGTAACAGCTTCTCAACAGCCGCACTTATGCAAACACAATCTTTTCCTATGAACCAGCCCCAAGGCTTGCAGAAACCACCTATGGCAGTTAGAGCACGTTCAAGTATTACAGATGGAGAAGCGCCATCTTGTTCAACCTCACCTTCCACTAATAATTGCCAGATTTCTCCACAAAATTTCCTGAACAGAAACCAACTAGCTCCGGCCATGTTGATGGGTGATTCAGCTATTGAGCCTGCAAGTAATCTTGTTCAAGATCTCCAAAACAAGTCTGAAATTCGTGTCAAGAATGAGTTTCCCAGCTCAAGAGGTCTAGACCAACTAAAATATAAAGGTGCTGTGACTGATCAATTGGAAGCTTCCTCTTCCGGAACATCATATTGCCTAGATGCTGGTAACATCCAGCAGAATTTCTCAGTCCCAACCTTTGGCTTGGATAGTGATGTCCAGTCACATCCTCGAAACAGTCTTCCTTTTGCATCTAATATTGATGCTTTGGCACCCGATACTTTATTGTCAAGGGGATATGACTCTCAAAAGGATCTTCAGAACTTGCTTGCTAATTATGGTGGTACTACACGAGATATTGAGACAGAGTTGTCCACAGCTGCAATTAGCTCCCAGTCATTTGCTGTGCCAAACATACCTTTCAAGCCTGGTTGTTCGAATGACGTTGCCATCAATGATACTGGGGTTTTGAACAATGGATTGTGGACCAACCAGACCAACCAGACTCAACGGATGCGTACATATACGAAGGTTTGTCATCCTGCCTGTTCCCTCTCTTTTAATCTCTCGAGAAGCTCTCAGCTTAACAGACTGAGAAATCTCACCTAGAAAAAAAAATCAATGTTTGTATGTGTTATTGATTATTAGCAGCTTACAATCCTTTTGTCTGAGGAGAAATCAACTCTTTAGTTATTTATTCTTTAACTAGTAACTGGTAAATATTCTTCAACAAATATTATTCCACTGTAGATAATTTTGCTCGCTCCCGAGTAAATATCCTAACGCTGGTTCAAATTCATACAGGTCCAAAAGCGTGGCTCAGTTGGAAGATCTATTGATGTCACTCGTTATAAAGGTTATAACGAGCTGAGACATGATCTTGCCCGAATGTTTGGCATTGAAGGGCAACTAGAAGATCCACAAAGTTCAGACTGGAAACTGGTTTATGTTGATCATGAAAATGACATATTACTTGTTGGAGACGATCCTTGGGAGTGAGTCATGGACCTCAGTACTTTATAACATTATTTCTTCTCTGTCCTTTATGACCTGTTATAACTCTCAAATATGCATTTTGAAATTGCTCTCAGGGAGTTCGTGAGCTGTGTTCAGAGCATAAAGATACTGTCATCTGCTGAAGTGCAACAGATGAGCTTGGATGGAGATCTTGGTAATGTGCCTGTTCCCAATCAAGCTTGTAGTGGCACTAACAGTGGAAATGTCTGGAGGGGGCAGTATGATGATAATTCAGCTGCCTCATTTAACAGATAAATGGGTCAGGTGGAGTATCTGAGCTAAAGTTGACTTCCCTTGATGGTTAATCCTTTTTTTGCCCTCAGCAGCTGTCCCAGGCGTTCTGTCAATGATTTTTAAGTTGTGTAACAAAGGAGAATGTGACTACACTCGGGAAGATGTGACTGGAATTACATTATCTTGCTGCAGGTAGTCGAGCTCCTGCCACAGATGTGGTGCTAGGTGCTAGAGCTGTGGATTGTCCAACAGCAATCCCCCAAATACTGTCACCTTTGTTGCAACTTTTGCCTTCAGATGGTAGTATTCCTAGTAGTTCAACTTTGGATTACATCCGGGAGAGTGGACAGGAGGCAAAGGATCCATGAAAGCATCTTGCCAATCTACTACTGCCGATTAACACATTTTCTCTTGTAAATGCTATGTCCATTAACAATCGCTAATTACCTGCAATTCCACATCTTGTTAATAGAACAGCACTTTCTACCCTTTAGTGTTAGCTTTGTCGCCCTCTCTTAGGTGAAATTCACGTGCGTGAACTAGTGATATAAACTTTGATATGTTGTAGAAATGACTAGCCATATACCCGGGATCTGCTGCGAGGTAATTTCCAAAATCTATTTTTATTTAATTTTAAATTTCTATTTGGAAGAATTTCGGCAATTTCATCTTGCAATAATGATAATTTATATAATTTTTTTATAAATTAATTGATAATAACACCATTAAAATCCAAATTTATCTTGAAAAAATATTGTTTTTAATGTAAAAAGAATTGTTAAGGTAAAATAACTAAGACTTTATTTAGGAATGCTGTTTAAAGTTTAAACCATGTTTCTTAATAATTTAAAATTTTTTTGGTTAATTTTTTTTTTTGTTTTAAATTGTTTTAATATATTAATTTTGAAAATAAAAAAAAAATTATTTTAATATATTTCAGCACGAAAAACAATTTAAAAAACAACCAAAACATTTTTTTTTTTTCCTTCTATCTCTTTTTTTTTCTTTCTTTCCTGTTTTAGTTATTTTGTATAAAATATACTATAATGTATAATGATAGCGTCTGTCACCCAGATCAAAGCTAAGTGCACTTTTAAGCAAATACGAATCTTGTAGTGAACCAGCTGCGCCTTCGACGAAAAGCTGCCCAGTTCCGTGTAATTCACTTCGTCTTTAGGGAACAGGAGTAGGGTTGGATCCTTAACACAAATGGCTTATTGCTCACATATGATGGAATCAGTCCCACTGGATTAGATTAAAACTGCTTTAACCAGTGAATATAGTTTATTATTATCATCATCCCTATCTTTCTGTGACCAAATCCACCCCCCCACCCACTGGGGTTGTCAGCCAGAAATCTTAGTGAGAATTTGTGCTACAAATTGATTCAAACAATCCAGCAGTTCAAATTACATTCAAAGACTACAATCACAATCCGTATGCCCTGAGGTAACTCAGCCACAAAACTCAGTCACACATGTAGAGAATACTGACAACTAAGAGAGTATAGCCATTACATCGGAAGCTTTCAATGCGATGTAGTTAGCACCATCACTCCCTTTGAAGTCATTCCCAGCATACTTGGAATACAAAACTGTGCTTCCTGGGGACACGGGTAGTGCCTTCCTGTTACCTTCCTCGTCAAGTGGTCCAGGTCCAACTGCTATCACCTGTTCATCAAAAAGCAGTATATACATCACAACCGATGAACATTTCCAGTAATGCATGTGAGAAATGTAAGAAACACTTGATCTCACCGTGCCAATAGAAGGTTTCTCTTTAGTTGCATCTGTCAGCAACAAGCCTCCAGCAGTTTTCTCCTCTGCCTCAGCAAGCTACAATCAAATCCAAATAACAAATTATTGTGAAACTTCAAGTGCCCATACAACCATGAAGCATGGAGAAGATCATACTAGATTTATTGCTAACATGCCATGCCATCATTTTCAAGACACCCAAAAAGGCAACATGAGGTGAAAAAAGGGAATTAATGATTCAAGATCAATTACTTTACACAACTTTAAAACTAAAATCACCCAGCCGCCAAAGACAAACAGCATCCCATTAATGAAATATACTAATCAATATGCGCCAACCAATGGATAGTGGAGGGTAATGTACCTTTATGAATACTCTATCATTCAGTGGCTTAAGATCCTTGATATCATCTGTCTCAAGGATGCCGATAATATCATCCTCCTTCAGTATAAGATGACTTGAGCCATCGAACTCCACCTCAGTCCCCGCATACTTGGAATATACAACCCGGGCACCAGTCTTTAAAAGCAAAGCACCAACCAACCCAATAATTCAGTAGCATATTATGAATGAATATAAGAGAATTAGAAATCATCTAATGGGCAAAAAAATGACCTTCACGGAAATGTCCAGCTTGGTCTTCCCAATCGACTTCCCTTCTCCAACAGCAACCACCTCACCAGCTTGAGGCTTTGTTTGGGCAGAAGATGGAAGTAAGATGCCACCCTCAGACTTCTCCTCAACAGTCTTGATCTTCACCAGCACTCTATCACCCAAAGGCTTAATGGATGTGTACTACAGGAATGAAGTACCATCAAATCAGACAAGCCATTAAAAGCATTGAATTAAAACCCAACAAGAATCAAATTAAACCAAATGAAATCAACCTTCTGTGGATGCAATCGATAACAAAAAGAAAAAGAAAAAGAACCCAAAATAAGGTATGAGAAAATACTCTAACAAATCTAACACTCAGCAAATCCAAAAACAACACACTTTAATTCCTAATTTAAACCATTTTATACAACACAGCACACTAAGCATACATTCAGCACTTTAAAAGGAAAAACAAAAGCAATTGGTTGGTAAAGAGAATTAATTTTTACCTTGGGAGCGACAACAGTGGCAGCTTTAACTACCAAGCACCGAAAAGGGCGTTGAGAGAGAGCAAAGCCACCAGCTGGTTTAAAAGACGCAAACTTAACATTAGAAGCTCTTAATCCTTCAAAGGAAGACAAGTTCCTTGCTGAAACCGAAATTGAGGATGCTGTCAACTGTGCTGTTGCCATTTATTTATTTTTCTTTGGGCACTAATCAATCAAACAAAAACAAAAACAAAATCAGATTCATCATACAGCAGTTAATGAAATCTCGAACAGGGCATAAGAGAGACATAAGTACCCGGTTCTAGAAATGCTTGAGAGTTTGAGTAAAGCAGATAAAACCCTAGCTAGCAAGACTGATGAGGTAATGTTTTCGAGTGGGTTTTATGAGATGATAGGAGAGACTTCTAGAATTATTTTTGTTGGAGTGTTTTTGTCTCCAAACTCACGCGCTTCTCAACTCTCAACTGAGTCGAGCTCTTAAAACGGGTGGGTTATTTTTGAGTTTTTATGAGTGTATTAGCAGTTTTATTTAAAATGTGTTTTATTAAGAAATATTTTGAAATAATATTTTTTATTTTTTTAAATTATTTTGAATATAAATATTTTAAAATAATATAAAAATTAAAATAAATTAATTTTAAATTAAAAATTTAATTTTTTAAAAAATATAATTTCAATCCATTTTTAAATACTGCTTAAGTGGTTCATTGAATAAAATAAAATAAAAAATTTTGATCTTTCTAAATTCTAGCATCCACGTCCGTCTATCCTCTTTATTTTTTAGTTAAAAATTCATTTTAACTCCTTGCTCTCTGAAATAAAAAAAAATCATAAATATTTTATTATTATTTTTTTAGATAAATCAATAATTAAAAAAAAAAACCTCAATTGCTTCTGGTCTTTCCAGTGTCATAACTTCATACAATTCACATAATTCAGGGTTCCTAAAAACATGATGAACTATTTTTCCAGTAGACGATCCCTGCAGCTATCAAAATTTATTAGCATAAGAGAAGCCTTGTTATGATCCAAAAATGTTAATATCGAGGTCTAATTCAACTGATCAGGTTCTGAGTTTACTCCTTACAGATCATCAGTTCGAGTCTCACAAACATTAAGGTTACTGAAGACTTACATGGTCGTTAACTTATAGATCCGTGGAATTAGTTGAAGTACGCGCAAGCTGATCCAAATACTCACATTAATCTAAAAAAAATTATTCTTTATCAACCAAAACAAATATTTTCACCGCTATAATTGCTAGCAGTAAATACCTATGCAGAACCAATTTCTTATGGAGGCTGGAATTCCAATATATCATACACAAAATCGGTCTATAAAAATGGAGGTTGGAATTAAGGGTCGAAATTGTAAAAAAGTTGCTAGAAAAAATAATTGGAAAACACAACAAAAACACAAAACCTATATCCCAAATCTCTAATGCAAATCTCCTTTTTTTGCCCATTTCAAACCTCAGTAGAGCCTGCCTGAGCGCTACAGTGCTCGCTACGCCCATTAAAGAGTAAGGATGCTACGTGATAAAAATACCAAGGCTAGCTATTGTAGCTAAGGAGCTCCATTAGAGAGAGAGAGAGAGAGAGAGAGAGAGAGAGAGCAAGGATGTAGATGCTAAGCTCTGCAATCGCTACAGTAATTTTCAATTCTATGATATTTGTTTTTATTATTATTACTCTGCAATCGCTACAGTAATTTTCAATTCTATGATATTTGTTTTTATTATTATTATTATTATTGCACATTGAATAAGTTTATATACATCTTAATTAATCTCACGGGTCTTTAAATTAAAAATCAAGTAAATCTCTATAAAATTATTAGAGAAGAAATCAAGAAGAAATCAAGACCCTAAGTAGTTAAACTACTCATCAAGGTTAATATGTCTGTCTTTGTTTGTACACACAATGTATCTTCTTAAAGGGAAAAAAAAAAACCCATCATTTTATTTCTTCTTCTACTGTACTAACCCCAAACCCACGTAGCTACTCGTTAGGTTTGTCCGTTGAAAACCCTAAACTTCAATTATTTTTTCCCCTGTTCAGTACAGTACTCTCTGTAACGAGGAAGAGAAGGTTGGCAGCCAACTTAGCAGGTGGGGGAAGACATGAATGGTTGGCTTCCTTTCAAAAATAAAAAATAAATAAAAAGTTGATTATAAAATAATCAAAATGAAAGGAATGCAGTGTAGAAGGGTGGCAGAGCTAGATGGTAGGTTTCATCGAATTTAAAAAAGGCAATTCCCCTTGGAGGAGCACACAATGAATTTATGTTGATCATAAAAGGGATTAGAATCACGGAAGGCTTAAATTCCAGGGCAACTAATGTGCTTAGGTCCACCGGCAACATTTCTTGAGGTAGAGGCGGTTGTACATTTAGAATTTATCTGGTATTGTGATTGTTTTTATAATTATAATATAAAAAAATTAATTTTAGTTATAATTGTTTTGAATAAAATATGTGTTTGATTAAAATTATAGTTGAAGTTATTGTTCAATAAATGTTCAAGATATTTGATTAAAACAATTGTTGAGTTTGATGCCGGTAATGAAATGATCTAAAAGAACATGTATTGATTTTTTATTTTGCAATTATATTAATGCTCATTTCATTATTAATACATTGTAAAAATAATCATGCGAATTACAACACTAATTTTATTTTCCCATTAAACCTGCTACATTGTCATCATAACATAATCCATATAGGAACATTACCAGAAAATTGATAAATATAAACAGAAATATTGACGGAATATTTATGTGCATAAATTACAGTGAATTTTACCGATGAAAATATTCCCTCAATATATAACAATGGAATTACGGTGGGAAAAAAAGAATTAAAATAAAACCAAAAAATATGATGATGTGTCATTTATACCAACTGACTTCCCCACAAAATTAATTCCGTCGATAAAATCCTTAGTAAATTGTTCACTTCTCCCTGACACTATTCATCATGTCAATTACAAAGGGAATCATTGACAAAACATTCCGTTGGTATTTTTCAGAGAGCTCTGGAACTGTTCACTTTCCAATTGTACTATTAATTATTGTTATTTACAGGTGGAATCACTAACGGATTGAAAAGTCGTTGGTGATATTTGACGGTTTTTAAAAAAACTTTATTAAATTAAAAATTTAAATTAAATATTATAGACGAAATCATCGACGGAATGGTTAGAAACATTAATATTTAATTATTTATCGGTAAAACCATCGGTAAAATGCCTTAATAAATAGAATCTCTCATTTCACAACAGACGGATCTTTTCTTCTTCTTCTTTTTCTTCTTCCCCTTATGTAAAAAACATCAACATCCATTTCTTTCTTTCTTCTCTCTTCTCTCCTAAACTCCTTTTCTCCTTCACTCTCAGGTATGTCTTCTTCTCTCTTTTTTTCTTTTCTCTTAGTTTTTTTTTTAATTAGCATACTTTATGAAATTTTTTTTCTCTTCTTAACTTCACTCGCAACTACATTAAGGTAAGATTTTTCTTTTTTCTTCTTTTTTGTACTTTTTTTCATTATATTTTTAATTTTTTTTGTTCTTAATAATTGTATGAATGTCGTTGTAGGATTTGTTTTTCATATGAGATCAATGTTGTTGTTTTATTTTTTGTGTTATTTATTTATTTGCAAATTTGTTTGAGTTGATTTTGTTATTCTTTTTTTCCAAGCAACTCAATTCTGTGTATTATGAAGTGTTGCTTTATATTAATTTAATTATTTTCTAGTTTTGTTAAATAGATTTTTTAAAAAATATTTTTAAATAATTACCAATGAAATTGCATATGGTATTTTTTTTTTGTTATATAACAATCTTCCTAAGAGAAATACCAAAGAAATGAAGCGGGTAATTTTATTTTTTACGTGCTTTTCCCGTCAGTAAATCCATCAATAATAATATTTTTTTTATTACCAACGGACTTACCGACAGATAAAAAATTACCGATGAATGATTCGCCGACGGAGCATTTTTGTATGTGATTCCGTTAGTAAATTAATTGCCAACGGAATAATAGTACAAATACTGACGAAAAATTTTGTCGATAAATATAGAAATTCTGGTAATGGAAGGCCTCTAGTTTCCATGGGGTTATAAGCATGAAACCACATCAATTAAAAAAATTCTCAAGAACAAAATCGAGATGGAGATCAAATTATATAAATAATTGGTGAGAATTAAAACATATATATACTTTTATAATTTATAGATACAAAAACTTGGGTCTCATCAAATTTTTAACTTATGCAAAAACTGCTCAACTTTGATTTTTTGATTAGTTCAAAGGAAGGTGAGGTTATTTTGGTTTAGGTAGCACATTCAACAATATTAAAATAAAACTCAATGAAAAGCAAAGGAGAAACATAACAAAAGCATGTGGAAGTAGCTTCTCAAAAACTGTGTTTCATTTTGTAACCAAACAGGATAAAATCGTGGTTAAATAGAAAAGCAGACGCCAACGCATAGCCAAATGAGCTCTTAGTCTCTAGCTCATCAGATCAGAGTAACATAGTGAGAGCCTTTTTGTCTACGTCGCGTGGCAATACTTTAAAAAAATCAATTTTTTATATTAAATTAATGTTTTTTAGTATTTTTATATTATTTTAATGTACTGAAGTTAAAAATAAATTTTTAAAAATAAAAAATATATTATTTCAAAGTACTTATAAACAAAAAATATTTTGAAAATAAATCACTACCATAATATCAAACAAGCTCTAAAGCTTGAGCTTCCTTCACCTTTCTGAATGACAACATTAGACGTTCGATGAAGCTGACATTCATACAAAATTGGGGAAGAGAAGAATCAAGGTTGCCAAGTTATCATTAAAACTCCATTTGATATTGCATTCTAAATGGAGGTTGGGCAAATTTTGAAAAAACAATTGCTTGAAATTAATATTTTTTATGTTTTCGGATCGTTTTGAAGTGCTGATATCAAAAATAATTTTTTATAAATAAATAAAAATATTATTTTGATGCATTTTGAGCGAAAAGAACTTTGAAAAGTAATCGCTACCACATTCTCAAACACTCCCAAAATCATGAAGACAACAATGGCTGTGAAGCGGGTTTAAATTGAAAAAAAAATGGAGTTGATTTTGTATTGCACATAAAGTGTTTGTTGAAATAATAAGTTTTAGGTTCTTTTTTAGTTTTTGGCGAAGTTGTAATATTAGTTTGATGACAAAGTTGTAATATTAGTTAGTTTGATGGAAAAAAAATATAAAATTGCAATGGCTCTTTAGTCATCAAATAAAAAATAAAGACAATTATGTAAATAATAAGATATTTTTGTTGACTTTGTTTTAAAAAAAAAATGTTAAATGTTAGCGCACATATAAAATTCAAGAAGTAAAGTGTGATTTTTCCTAAAATAAATCATCCATTAACGTCAAACTTTATTTTAGTTTTGGTTTTGACTACAAATATATGGAAAACTAGTGGACATAAATTCAAAGTTATAAATTTAGTTTTTGTTCATGTAAAATAACTTATTTGAAAAAATATTTTTTAAAAAATAATTTATATTTCATTGTTTAATTAGGTTAATGAAAACCACTTGAAAATAATTGTTTGGTATTTGATATGTATGAAAGGATAAATGTTATAAAGGAAAAGATAAATGTTAATTAATGATAAGATATATGGTTTAATAACAAATTTCATGCATATTTAGAGTCAACCATGTTTAGAGTCAAATTTAATAACAAATTAATGATATAGGGTCTACGATGTAATAACAAATTTCATTAAGCATATCTTGCCTAATAAAACAAGTTTCTAAGATCATTTGATTTTTTTTTCTTATACAATCAACCATGTTTAAAGTCATTTTATATAGAGATTATCAGTATGACTTAAAACAAGGCTTAATTGCTAAAATATGTTCGACCAAACTTCTATCTAAACCAGGTATTTCATGATAATCCCATAAAAATAATAATATATATAAGTATGTAGTATGCTACTAGTTCTTTTTAAAGTTATTATATCATGCTTGAACTTATAAAGGTTAGTTTAGGCTTCTCTTCAATTTCTAAGCTAACTTTAATTAACATATTCTGAACTTCAACATCTTCATCATCCACTTTTGGTTGTCTTAAAGAAAAACTTATCATATTAGGTAAGACCAATTCATAATCTTGATCCAGCTTTATTTATATATATATAAAAAATTCTATTTTGTTGCCTAAAATGTTATAAGCATCATTAAAAGCCTCAAAACATTATATTAAGTTTAAATGAGTCATTTAATATCATGTTTCATACTCTAGGTCATCTTCTTCCTATTATAGATTATTTAGCCTTTATAAATATATTGTAGTCACTCCATGCATGCTATCTTTTAGCTAATAGTGAAGTTAATATGTCACTCATATTATCCATATCGATAAATTAGATTAAATCAACATCATCATTGCCATCCTTAAATTATCCACAAATATTTTATAATTTTTTGGACTATTTTAATTGATTAATTGGGGAACCAAAACATTAAAGCCTAATATAAAGATAATGGCACTCACATATTAGTACGTATCTAATCTCCCTCAAGTAGGGTCCTCAAGTAGCGTGTTGTAGCTTGTCTTTATTTCTACTATAAAGAAAGTTGTGCTAGAGGTCCTAAACCTAATAATTAGGTATACCTATAATACCCTCATGGTATCTCTTATGCCCCTTAGAAAATCTAATATGATCAATTCTAATAAGATCATGTCAGCCTTATAACAACTAACCTTTGTGATCTAGGACTTAAGCATAATATTTAGTGAGGTAACATTCTTAATTAGGACCTTTTGCACTAGTACATCATTGAAGTTAGTTGCAATGTACGTAGATTTGAATAACGACTCATATCCAATGTTGGCTTATAGAAAGTGAGTCATAATTGTTGTTTAACTATCAATTTAGATTAGTTAACTTTAACAATTTATGCATTCTATTTTGCAATGTCTTTGTAATTGTTGCTACCTATTTTTTTTTACCTTATTTTAAAAAGAAAATTGAAAAAAAAACCAAAAATAGCAACAAAAAAAACAATAAATAAAAGCCCAAAAATATATTCTTGACATATTTGCATCATTTTCAGTGTCTTTTTCAAGGAATATAAAATACGAAAAATTAAAAAAAGAAAAAAAATCATTTAATTTTTTTATGACATATTGTAATTGTGGAAGGAAAAAAGCCAATTCTAAAATTGAAAAACCTCTCATCAAGAAACCAAATTTCTAATCAAATGGTCCACAATTATTTTTCTTAATCTAAGGGTCCATTTTTTTTTGCTTTCCCTCCAAGTTATCAAATGCCTAGTAAAGATTTATTCTTGAAATCTAATGGTTGATTTTGCTTTGCTTTGCCTTCAAGCCAAAGAAGTTCTTACCTATAAATAAGTAGTTACATACACACAAAAGAGGAGAGAGAGGAATTTAAGGAGAGAATTAGTTAAAAAAAATCACCCACACACCAAAACACTCTCTCATCTACCAGCACATAAAAGACACCCACACAACACAAAAAACCCCTAGCCCAAAAAAACCTAAACCTAGCCATCAACTGCCTTTTTCTTTTTGTTTTCTCTCTGGTTCACTATCGTGACCTCACCGCAGCTTCTCCTCACCAGACCACTGCCTCTTCCAACACACTAACACTACACAGCCCCCATCACTGATCCAAAACACCACGCTATACACATCTACTTCCTTTTTATTGCCAAGACAACTATATCCGTCGTGGCCCATCTTATAACAGCCTTAACCTTCAACCAACTATTGAGACCCACCATTAATACTGTCAAGCTAGCCACCATCCACTAGTCGCAAAAACCCAGCACCAGTTGCAACCAAGTTCAGTCGAAGCCTTTCCCCAAGACACCATTTTATCTTAAAAAATCAAAACCAGCCTCCTCCACTATGAGAGACATCAACAGACCTTACCTACAACTTCGGACTTTACCATGCCTCTCCCGCACTGTTGATTATTGAAACAACCAAAAAGGAAAAGAAAAAAAATGAGAAACAGACCCATGAACTAGATCTGAAAAAAAAAGGAAAGATAAAATCAATCGTTTGTGTGTTTTTCTTTGCTTTACAGGTGACGATGTATGACATCGTTGTTAGAGACGTGAAGAGGAAGAGGAGATCTACCTGATCCACCCATTTTTGCTTCACCTGTGACAACATGTGGGTTCACGCGCCGCTAGTGGTTGCGGTATGTTAGACCCATGCACCGTAATTGTTCTTGTAATTCCAGGGGCTTCCCAACACTGTTCCTGAATTCCGGCAACTTCTCCAGATTATTTTGTGAATTTTAGGAGGCTTATTTTTGTGAATTTTTAAAGTTTGATGTGCATTTTATTTATTTTTAAATTTTGAATTGTTATTGTTTGTAAACATACAATTGAGGGGCATGTAAGTAAAAATATAGTAAAAAAAAGAATGTGTGTGTGTGTTGCACTTTTTTTATTAATTTTTTTGTTGTGTTAAATAAGTGTTAAAAAAAAGATAAAAAGATAAAAAAAAATTAATTAACCCAAATGTTTTAATTGTATACGGCCAAATTCTAGAATATTCATGTTTATTTTATACAAACAAATAACAATGTATTTTCATCATACTTTGAAAAATACAAAAATTAGTTAATAGATATTACAATAAGTTTGCGATTATCCATTAAGATTTGGCCAAAATTTCAAATAAAAACCCTTTTTTTATTTATTTCTTGGCCTTTATGATAGTTAGGTTTTAGCTTGAGAAGATAAGAATCTCCTTACTGAGAATGACTTTTTTAAAACCTTGGACAAACTTTTCTAGGCTTTAGAATAGCTAGGTTTTAACTTAATGAGATAAAGGTCTCCTTACCGAGAAAGATTTTTCTCAAACCTTAAATAGACTAACGAATAAAAACACAACTTAGAAAAAACAACAAAGCAACTTACAATAGATAGGGTGCACTGGGGGTGATATGTCTTCTCCTTGCACAACCAATCCCCTTACTCAAACTCTCGCAGACCATTAGGTTTTTTCGTAACTATAATACTAGGTGAAAACTCTTTTTTTTTTACTGATAAAGGAAAAAAATTCATTATCCTTTCCACCCACATCTATCTTGACTATACCGATCCAGGAGGATAATAGTCGCGATGTCGTACACATGGAACAATAGTCATTATCTAATAAGGCAACTGGATAAGCATGCCTTCGAAATAGTATGGCAGAGTATTGGTTGATGTAACTTTTTCATGGTTACTCACTTTTGTTTTAGAAGGTTTCTCAAGTTCCTTGTCCTTTAATGCACTATATTCACTTATATATTGTATTAGAACTAAGAACTTTAGTTGTTTTTCATCTTGATACTATATATGGTCATACAAAATTCCAAAGCACCCTATATCATGCAATCATCTAAAAATCTATCAGGATCGATAATCACGTCATTTTCATCATTTATCTATTTTTTTTTTATTTAGATAAGGGTATTTGTTGAGGTCTTTTTACAACTTATAAGGTTATTTTTCGACACTTTTATTATATTGTAATACTATCAATGTCATTTTTTATCCAATAGGGGTTTGTTCTTCTTTATTGAGGTATTTGTTTTTACAATATATCCTAATGCAGTAAACCATGACTTTGTTGACCGATCCTTGATTTTATTTTGGTAACATATGTTACCTTTTTAGTTTGAGGTTGACTACTTTTCATAGCCTTTTTCACTATCATAGCAATGACTTTGTCTACTTTCTTGAAGATTTCTTTTATCATTTATTCCTTTGTAAATCTTGGTATATTATAACCTTTTAAGGCAATGACGACATAGAGACTGACTAGTATTACTAGTTCGTGCAAGAGATTTGATATCTTATGGAATGCTAATCCTTCAAGTATACCTTGTTTAAGCAATCTAATTAGTGAATGAGGTTGTTTCTTTTTTACTAATTTGTCGGTTTATGTAGTATCTATTACCTAATTCTAAAGCAAAGTGTATAGTGCTTCCTCTCTCTTTATCAAGGTGTTTAGGCATTGCATCCTTCTAAACTAGGCTTTAGAAAATTGTTTTTATTTTCATCTTTTAAATGTAGTAAATGTTGATGATAGGAGAAAAGATAATCCTCCTCCCTAATACTAAACTTGGATGATTTCTAATATGGTTGACGGGTGAGTCAGTCATTTCTAACCTTTTTAAAATACTGTTTGATTGACCAAAAGAAAGGCCTTAGTTAGTCATAAATGATAGTACTGAGAAAAAGTACATAAAACATAGAAAAACTAAAATGATGCTTCGATAAGCCTAAGATATACCTCACAATAAGGTATATAGATGCCTCATATATATGGTCTCTATTTTTTTTATTTTGACGATTGATATAAGCTAATGTGAAGCTTCTTCAAACTCTTTATTGAAGTTTGAGTCAATCAATAAGTGAGCATTCATGATAGTATCTAAATAGCTAACAAGGTAAGTCCCCTTTAATAGTTTATTTTCTAATCATTTTGTTAACAACTTTTTATAATAAAAAAACATCATTTATGATGGATTTTTAGATCTTTTTATGACCAAGAAGCTATTCTCTTTTAATTGTTTGCACTAATTGTTCCTCTAGTATAACAATGATGATTTTACCTGTATTTTTTTAGGAGGCATGTTTTAATGGTTTTTAGAATATATTTTAAATCTTTTTCTTCACTAGGTGTGCCAATCTATATGTTTCAAATTAATTTTTTTAGGACCCGTAACGACAACCTATAATGAAATAAAATAGAGACTTCAAGTCTCAGACGCTTAGCAAGAGCAACCTATTTTAAAAGCACTATCTATAAAGAAAACACATGAGTCTTAATGAAAGAGATGATCATAAGAATTAAAGTGCAATTAATAAAGAAAAAAAATAAAGAGAAAGTAAATAAAAAATATATTTCAAATAGAACCCTTTGGGGGGAAGAAGGAAGACAAATAAATTGGTGAAAATGAATATATGGGGTTGACCATAATTTACAATAGTATCTAGCCATGTTTATATTGTTATAAAGTTTGAATCCTACTTACATAGGTAATTGTAATCCTATACATATATCGGTATCAAATAAAGATGTTTATTGAATCTTAATGCAAGATAAATTCCCCTTTTATTGATATACACGTGAATCTTGGTCTAATATCTAACTTCTAATTAATTATTATGTTAAGGACTCTCATTCTGAATAGAGTTATATCTCTTTGGTTATGTGTGCATTCAAACTTGTAGATCAATCGCTTTCTTTTTGTCGATAGTGATTTCTAATTGTTTGGATAATTGGTCACTTCTTCAACACTTGTTGGTCAAAATCGCAAGTGCACGAATCGTAACAAGTAATAAAATGATGATTAGAGTATTGTCCTACGAGGATTTATAAATTACTAATAACTACTAAAATCTCTTAAATTATAATCTATTTAAAAAATCAAATGAGATAGTTTACTAAATAAAAAATAATAATTAAAAACAATCAACCAATAATTAAGTAATATTGAATTCAATTTTAATGGATTCTAGGATTTCTGACTCACCGTAACTATTTCTATGCGAATTTTCTCAATTGAATTATTTATTCTTATAGTTGATAATCATGTTACTAATTTAATACTAATCTCTATCAAGCATTAATGAAATATTTCAACAAGCAAACTCCATACATCTTTATGAGAATTTTGGACTTGTCAAAATTCATTAAGTAACATAAAACAAGTTTTATAGATATCTTTATCCTATAGATGCCTTAGGGTATTTCAAATAATGAGTAAAACAATTATCACTTCTCAATATCAAATTGAATCCCAAATCATGCAAGCTTTGAACATAGAATGAAACACTCAACAACTAGTGGATTAATTCAATCAAAGAAATTGTTCACATATTCATAGCTAGGTTTCATAAAAAAATCCCAGAATAAGAGACTACTCCATAGACTCCATAGCTAAATTAAAGAGAAACAATCTTGATAAAATAAACATCACTCAATAGTGGAGGATGACAGTAGAAAAGTTGGATGCCTTGAAGTCTATCGCTGCCTCTTTTTTTCTGTTCAGTTCTATTTTTATCTCTTTTTGTGACGCCTCCTATCTTTTATAGTGTGTTTAGGGTTTCTAAAATCATCCTTAGTTTCTCCCTAAAGAGATGTGTGTGTGTGTGTGTGTGTTCTGGCTTTATCCTCTAAAGGAAAGGAAGTCAGTTTCCTTCTCTGTCTCGGATTCTTTCCCTTCCTGATATTGTGGGCCAAATTTGGAGCAAAAAACGTGCAAATGAAGACTTCTCTATTTCTAGAACAATTGTAGAAAATCAAATTTTATTTCTAATGAAACTAATCTTGCAATTTATGGACCTTTAGAACTCGAGATATGAGCCAAAAGCCGAGACAGTGTCTGGGTCGCGGGAATTTCAGGTCTGATTCAGACTCTGTCTTTCAAATCGCTTTTTAGGCTTCACAGCAGCAAAACTGAGTTTTATGCTCTTCATATGATTTGTAGGCCTATGGCTCATCGTTTCAGAATGGTAAAGAACGCCTGAAACAAAGTTGTGTAACTCCCATTACAACCCAAAAATCAATTAGTGCTCAACTTTAATTCCAGATTCGGCCTGCTCCAATAATTTAGTACTTGAAAAACATGTTTAATCTCCAAGAAGTGAATAGTTCTCAAAGGCATCTAAAATCTTAATCAACTTGTGAGACACTCACAAAATACTTCAAAATAAAGCAAGAATAATTGAAAATATATATGCAATAAATTTTTTATCAACACTATTTATGGATAAGGACTCTTCTAACTTAGTCAATTTATATAATTCACGATCAATTTTACCTCTCTTCTCCTGTTTTATGGTGAACAATAAGTGTTCTCTACATTTAGATACTTGTATGTTATTTTAGGTGTAAATAAATTATTTGATAATTTATGTTAACATGGGGAATTGAGTTTTTACCAACAATTAAGCAATTGTTTGGTGTACTTGACAATTTAGGCAAAGTACTTTGGAACCCAGCAGCCAAGTAATACAATTCTTGCTTTCGTCTATATTTTGAACCATCATAATTATACCCAGGTTGGAGACTAGTCACTTGAGTTTCTTCTTTATCCCTTTTTTTTCTTAATCCATCAAAATAAATAGTACTAGGCACATGACTTTTCTAGGACGTAGAAGACTTGCTCTCATATGTCATATGCTTGTTTAAGGCTTAGCTACTAGTAGGGGTAGGCTAAACCTATATAGGTCACAGAAATTCCTTGATCATTTGAACTCAACTATAGTAGTCAGTCCAAGACCTACGTATGCAAGAGCGTATGGCCTGGAGAGTCATCGCATTGGATTCCCAACGTATTAGGTATACTTTCGATGAAGTTGGAAGATTCACCTGTCCTAAGTTAAGTTGAAAAAACGTTTTAGTGTTTTGGGTTTTGCTAAGCAGCACAACTCAATATATTTTGAGCCTGGCTTGGAAGTCAGATCCAACAATATTGGATCTCGTTATCAAGATAAATCCAATAATTTTTAGCAAAGAAAGCAACGTTGTCAGCTGTGATTCTTGACAAAAACACATCAGATGAATGTTGTGTTTAATATTATTAATTATATTAATAATATTAATTATAATTAATAATAATAATATTATTTAATGATAATAATAATTATAATAATTTTATCTTACAAATCAAATCTATGGTTGTTTTTCAAAATTAATGATATATTTTTTAAATTTCTTAATTCTGATATTAATAATATTAATTATAATAAAAATAATAAAATTTATAATACAAATAATAATATTTTAAATATTAACAATATTAATTATAATAAAAATAACAATATTTCTAAGACAAAGAATAATATTAACAAAAATAAAAATAAAAATATTTATAATACAAATAATAAAATTAACAATAATAAAATTAAAAATATTTTAATACAAATAATAATATTTTTTAATATTAACAATATTAATTATCATAAAAATAATAATATTTTTAATACAAGTAATAATATTTTTAATATTAATAATAATTTTTAAGTATTAATAATATTTTTAATACAAATAATAATATTAATAATAATATTTTTAATATTAATAATACAAATAATAATATTTTTAATATTATTAATGTCATAACCCCCTTTTGGGTTATTCTCCGATTCACATTTTTTCTCTCTTCAAAAAAATATAAAAAAATGATTTATTTTGTGTTATTCTAGTATCAGGGATTACAAATTTATACATAAAATGTATTCCCGATATTAAAAAGGTATTTTCTTTTGATAACATAGAACGGTTAGGTTTTTACTCGATAAAATAAGGATCTCTTTACAGATGAGAACTTTCTTAAACCGTAGACAAACCGACAATTAGAAACCACAACAAGACTTTAGATTTTATCAGACAATAAAATAATGCAACTTACCTTAGGTAGGGCGTAGTTGGGGTGCTAATACCTTGTCTTTACGCAATTAGTCTCCGTACCCGATCTCTGATACCAGTTAGGGTTCCTAGTGACCAGAATACTAGGTGGTGACTCCCATTCAAATTTTCTACTGATAAGAGACAAGAGTTCCTTGTCTCTCCACATTTGCCAGATAGACCTATACATTTTCCTTGAGTGGTGGACGATCGCACACGTGCGACAGAACGACGACTCCGCTGGGGGCCTTGTGGACTAAGCTTTGTTTTTGTCTGATTATTGTATTTTATTGTTTGGTTTGTGTCATTATTAATATGTATTTCCTCATTTGCTCATACGCTTTAATTTCATACATATTTGTTTGCATTGTAAAATTATTTTATGCATCATTCACATTTTTGTACGAGTTACATTGAAAACTCTAGGTTAAGTGGGGGACTAACAGCTTACCTTATGACTTTTAGTCAAGGTTTAAGTTTGTGTAAACCCCAACTCTTCGCTAAATGCTTAAACTGGTAATGATTGGTGCACATGCCATCCCATTACCTGTTGAGTCCCCATATTGCCTTTACAAGGGCGATCACTGGGATAACAAGAGACCCTTTTGAGACCAGGTAACAAGCCACCCATCATGTAATGGCCTAAACCTAACCTTAAGAGTATGAACTCTTTACAAGACATGTACATATAAATCCAATAATTGTAAATAACGTGCATACATACAACATGTTGAAATATAGGTCCCTTACGAGTCTACAACACCCGACCTATCATCCTTGGCATGGAAGATGAAGAGTGTGCTCACCATGATGCCCATTTTCAAGAAGGGTTGGAGTCTATAAAGACAAGCGTGGCTCGCCTCTAGCTTACTCAAGCAAATACTGGGAAATAACTTTGGTGAAGTTCCTTCCAATTGACCTATCATCTTTGTTCAAACCCCAACAACGACTCATCCCGAAGAAATTGGGGGCAAATATGGTCAAGAGCCTCAACACCATCCAACATTTCTGCAAAAGCTTTTGTGGGAAGGTTGACTGAAAGGGAATTGCACCACAGTTGCAGAATGGAGCCTATTCTTGTTTTTTCCAAAAATAACTACCTCTGGTTGATCATGCCTTCAAAGCTTCTTGATTTTTTTTTGTTTCAACCTGTTTCAGTCTTGTTGGTAAGCTCAAAATGCCACAAGACTTTCTCTGTCAAAAGATCCTTCCTTGTTAAATAAGATCATGTGCTTTCATGTGTTCATATCACACTCTTTTTTGTTGTTATACATGTAAATAACATT
>Ga0307517_10003297_pt1 | contig 25222 bp, 14 predicted proteins | sample 23_EM_MG_FD_194515 | JGI IMG/M metagenome (GOLD analysis project Ga0307517, IMG submission 194515) | Populus trichocarpa ectomycorrhiza microbial communities from riparian zone in the Pacific Northwest, United States - 23_EM | ecosystem: Host-associated > Plants > Roots > Unclassified | place... | reverse complement strand
AACATGATTTTATTTGTCCTTGAGATATTTAACCATATTCAAATTAAACAATTAATTCTTTTTGTCTTTTATTTTTATTTTTATAATTCAATAACATAAATAAAAATACAAACACACACACACACACATCTCTTTTTATTATGATTTTCTCATACACCATCTTTTACATGTTAAAAAATAACAAAAATTCAAAAAAATCAAATACAATTTAAAAATTACAAAATAAACCCTAAAAATCTACAAGAATTGCAGGGAAGGCCTTCTGCAACTGCAGGAACAGTGGCTGAAAGGTTTCTGGGCATTTGAACAGTGGCGGCACGTCTCCTCCATGCACCGCCGTGAAAACAAACAGGGAAATAGGGGGGTCTGTAACAGCCTCCTCCCCTCTTCCCTTCCTTGCCGGCGGTGGGAAACAACGTCACCTGCAAAACACCAAGAAACACAAATAACAATGTTTCCGGTTCAATCTCCTTTTTAGATTTATTATCTTCTGTCTTTTCTGTTTTTGGTTCATTGTTCTTTCCTTCTCTAGGTGATAGATCCGGCAGTTGTGGGAGGAGTGCTGGAGACCGGAGGCGGACAGATCGGGGATCTGTGGGCGCCGCTGTGTCGGGCTGCTACTGGAGGCTCCGATTCAGTCTGGGCGAGCTGGCCGACTGGCGCTGAAGGAGATCAGTTACTGCTGTGGTGGGGTATGTTGGTGGAGACCTATGAGGGCCGGGGGGCTGTGGTTGGCCCGGAGAGGGAGACCGTGGCTGAGGCAGAGACGGGAGTAGCTGAAGGACAGCGGAGGCTGCCGCTGTATTCAGTCTAGAGATGAAAGGAGCGGTGGCTGGCCGGCTTGTTTTTGACAGAGGGCAAGGGGGCCACGACTGGCCTCTGGTTCTGGGAGATCGTGGAGGTTGACGTGCAGGGGAGGTTGGTCTGGCTGCAAGAGACAGATGACAGGGAGATGGGGGACTCAACCAAAAGAGGGAGCTGGCCGGTTGGCTTTGGTTAAGGGTCGGGCGATGCTTTGGAGAGGGAGAATAGTTGAGCAGGGGAGTCTTGGTCGGGCAAAAGGAGAATGAAGCTTTGGTTTTTTGAAAGGGAGGGGCGGCCGATTTGGTTTCAAAGGGTGGCGGCTGCAGGAGAAAGGGTTTTAGGTTTAGGGTTTTCTATTTTTTACTCTCCCTTGTTTTTTTTTTAATTCCTCCCCTGTGTCTCTCTATTTTTTCACTGTAGTATGATATTTATAGGAGAAGTGTTGCTAGGTTTTCAAACTAGTCCCTCAACTTTTCCTTTTCTTTTCTTTTCCTTTCTTTCTTTTTTTGTAAATTTTGATTTTTCTTATTTTTTGGTATTTTTGAAAGCGAGCAATATCAACGTCGACTGAACAAGAAAAATCAATGATTGTAAAATTAATGCGCTCAAAATACCTTTGAAAATTTAAATTCTTCTAAGATGACATTGAAAATGCTAAAAACGATGTAAATATATCAAAAAATGCATTTTTTTTGGGGTTTTCAATGTTTTTCTTCTATTTTTTGTTTTTTCTGAAAATTTATCAAAAACATGGGTAAAAATTAGGTAGCAACAGATGCCCCCTCTTTACAATGCTCACGAAGCAAAAATTCCTCAATGTTTTGCATAGTAAGCTTGTAAAGAAAACAAAATGTCTTCCTGGCTTACTGAGTGATCCACTCAGCCAAGAACTTCACTTTTTAAAAGAAAATGGTCTCATTATCTTGGGTGACCTGCCATTTTTGAAGAAAAGTGGTCTATTTTCAAAGGCGACCTGCCCACACACTCACACTAGTCTATTTTCAAGGGCGACCTGCCCACACATACTCACACTAGTCTATTTTCATAGGTGACTTGCCCACGCATACTTATTGTGGTCTATTTTTAAGGACGACATACCCACACATTCTCACACTGGTCTATTTTCACGGGCGACCTACCCACACATACACACATTGGTCTATTTTCAGGGTGACCTGCCCAAACATACTTATTGTGGTCTATTTTCAGGGGCGACCTGCCCAAACATACTCATTGTGGTCTATTTTCACTGGCGACCTACCCTTTTGATTGGGTTAACTTGAGATCCCATCTATCGATCTCCTTTAACCAGAACCGAAATTGGGGTTTAGCTCGGTCAAAATTGAAAGAACTTGTTAAATGAATGATGGAACACCTTACTAAGGAGTGATTTAGGTTCCAAGTGCTAACAAATCAAGGATTCCCCACCTCTTCTTCCTTGTTTGCTATTGCCACCCCTTCCCTCTCACTCTATCCCCAAATTTTTCTTTCAAGAACACTTTAAATCTACGTGATTTTGTTGCCCAAATCCTTTAGTATCACTAACTCTCTTCTTTTCCATGTTTTTCTCTAGGTTTCTCAGGGATTTTTCAAGAGAAAATGGAGTTTTCTCCTCTCTTCCCTCTCAATCCTCCCCATTTCGGCTGCACTAAAGCCTTTATAGGAAAACATTATCAAATTCCCACTATCCCTTGAAATAGTATCTTTTATAGTTATCAGATATCTTTTCCCCCGTCCTGGTATATTTTTAATACCAATTTTCAACAGGTGTTATCAAAACTCATTAATTTATACCCCAATACCTTTCTTTCCTCATAAATCACTTCCATTAAAATTTAATTCACATTTTGAACTTTTTTTTTGGGCATTTCGCATTTTTATATTTAAAAATTTGTTCGCTAACCATTTTTCTGAATTTTAAGGGTATAGTCTTTTTGACTTTTCCTTCATTTTCTCAGCAGCCAAACAGTAAAACTACCATCTTTTCACAACCAAACAATATAATTACCAGAAAATCCTGAAACCACAAAACAAGAATAACCGCAAAACCCGACTAGACCAGGCCCGACCGCTCCTTTGGATTATCCGCTTCAAATTATTTCCAATATGAACAGGGGGGAGAGAGAGAGCGAGAGAGGAGGAAACGAAGAAGAACCGGACGCTCGTAGTAAAAGCTAAGGTTGATGGGTTCAGTCGCAGTAGGACCCAAAGCAATTTTGGGTCTTTTTGAGGCATGACCTAACTCAACTGGACCAATAGCAAAAATATCAAAAAAATATATAAAAAAGTAAATATAAAATAAGAGAAAAGAACAAAAAATAATAATATTATTTTCTCTTTACAGTATGAAAAAAAAATCAATAAGAGAAAACAAAAAATTTCAAGAGTTATTTGTGTTATAAATATATATATTTTTTATAATTCAAAGTATCCATTCTCTTACTACAAGTATCAAATCCTTAATTTTTGTATTTTATTTGCTTAATTTCCTTATACACTTTCTTTAGAAATTTTATAGAACTTCTAAGTTATATCAGGTTTACATTTCTTAATCAAACATTTACAAGAAACGATTTCAAACCAATTTTTTTATCCTTACCTTCTATATATACATATATCGTGTTCATTTATCAAAATTCACACATCATTCATTTTAGTTTCTTTACTCAATTTAAAATATTTCTCCAATTTTATGATGAATTTATATTCGGGGTTTACATTCCAATCAAAATAATATTGCTAATCAAGCATTTTTACTTCAAAATAAAATAACCAAATACTAGACCTTATATGAATAATCACTCAGTTCTCATGTGTTTGAAAGGTTAGTGTTTCACTCAAGTTCATTCCAATGAAAATGATCTACCATAAGATTGCAAATCATCTTATTCTCCATCATTTAGATTACATGCATTTCATAAATCATAAGGACTTCTCAAGAGTTGTAATATGGCTTTGTTTAAGGTAAGAAATCTTTTGTAATGTAGCTTAAAAGCTGTTGAAATCAATGAAACAAAATGCCCCAAACAAGATATAGAATATTAAACACTCCCTCCTGCCATTTTGAACTTGGCAAATATTAAAGCTGCATTATCCTTCTTAATCGTTCAACAAAACAAAATTTTGGTTCAAACTAAAGGATAATCTTTACCCTTTTAAAACTTCAAACCTTTATTAGAAGTTTTTTTTAGGAATAAAAAATGTAAAAGTTAAAACAAATTCTTCAATATGCCATAATAATATCATGTGGTTTGCATTTTGTTTTGTTTTTAAAGTGAAAGCTTGTTCCCTACACCTAACATAGCCACTTATGAATTTAAAACACCCCCACACTTATTTCATGTATTCCCATGGTTGTATAATGATGTACGATGCTCCATTACTTTTATGACTTGTGTAAGACACTGTTTGGTTTATGGCTTGTAATGAAGGTTTATAATCAAAGAAAAAGTGTTTCAGCTCAGAAGGGGTGTTTCAGCTCAGAAGGGGTCTCAAGAGAAAAATTTATCAAAAGGTGGGTTGCTAGGCTATATAAGATACATAACAAAGAATGTTTTAATCATGTTCATACATGCATGTAAGAGTATGGTCTTAATTAGAATCTAAGCAAGTTCTAGAAAAATAAAATCAATGGAAGAAAATCACACATGAAAGAAAAATAGATACCAATATAGATGTGTCGGTCATAAGGCTCAAAGTCTAATAAGCCTGTGTCTACTATATCCAGTTACTTTAATCGTAAAAAAATAGCTTGACTAAATATTTTTTTTTTAAAAAGAAAAATCATCATTCAATCATGTTATGAATTTTTTACGAGCTCAATTGAGAATTCGTTAATGATATTAACAATCAAGACATTGAAATAACTCCACCATAAAAAATATTTTTGTCCCACAAATATGAAAATTACGTTTGCAACAAACAACCCCCAATTAGCTGATTTTAAAACATGAAGATGCATGCTTATTAGAATTGTCAAGTAGAGCATAATGCCATAAACATAGAAATGTTAAAAACAGAGCATAATGCCACCAACATAGAAAGCCCCTAAATACCCCCACATTTAATATGGACATTGTCCTCAATGACTGTACTAAAGAGAGATGAGAAAGTAAAGAAAACTACCCTGAATGTGTTCCATTTTGAGCAATGTTGTATAGCTAAATCATTGAGGGCTGATTCAACAACTAAAAAATAGTATGTCCTTCAATGTGCTCTATAGTTCTAACTAAAGGATTTGTGGAGAAAATATGGTGGAGAAAATTTAAATTAAACAATACTGAAAATGGAGAAAGCAATAAAATGAACTAAACAAACAAAAAAAATCTTTATTGGTCGTGGTGCAATACCACGCTTGGGTTGCCTCCCGAAAGAGCCTTTTTTTATTATTATCTTTGGCTAGACAAATCTCAATAGTTTATCTTCTCGGACTTCGGTTAGATCATTTGCAATAATTACTGGCAGGGTTTCAGTCTCTCCCAAGTACAAATACTTCAAATGTTTGGGTAAAGACTTTAATTCCAGCCTTGGGGCCTGTTTAACAAAAGGTAAAACCTTTTCATAAGAATTTGGTAGTTGTAAAGGAGAGTTATCCAACTTGTTTGGTATTTTAAGTAGTGAATGCAAAGATATAATAGCTTCTTGATGTCCTCACTATTCTCTAGCCTTGCATCTCTATTTGTCTTGCTATGCTGCAAAACGAAGTTTAACTCATCTTTCAAGAAATTATGTTCATAATCATGTTGCACAATGGGGGTTAATTACATCAACATGGAAAATAAATTCAGAGTGTTTTGAATATTTCATAGCATAAAAAATGTTAAATGTTACTATTTCTCCATCAAACCCAAAAGATAAAGTATCCTTATGCACATCGATTTTAGTTCTTGTTGTTTTCATAAATGGTCTCCCTAACAATATATGAGTTGGATTTGAAGCAAACTCTCCATCCATGTTAATGATATAAAAATCCACAGAAAAAATCAGTTCATTTACTCTAATTAGAACATCCTCAACAACGTTTTCTAGGTATGAATTAGACCTATCTGCTAATTGAATGATTACCTTTCTTTTAAAGGTTTCAAATTTAAATCCTTGTAAATTGATAGTGGCATGACTTTAATTGATGCTTCCAAATCAAGCATAACCTTTCTAGCTTACGATTTCCAATCATATAAGGTATAGTGAACATACTTGGGCCTTTACACTTTTGAAGCAATTTCCTTTGTATGACTACGAACACGATCTCTTTAATCCTTTTTTTCTCATCAATATTCAACTTTTTTTGTTGGTGCACAACTCTTTGAGATACTTGGCATATTGTGGAACTTGTTTGACTGCATCTAATAATGGAATGTTCACTTCCTAACCACTTCTAAAAGTCATTGCACTTGCATTTTCTTTGGGATTAATTTCAGTTTGAGACGGTAACCTTCCTTTGTTGGTCTCTATTTTATGCCCTGAAGAAGCCAATTGTGATATTTGGTTTTCCAAATTTTGATGCTTGCTTTCATCTTCTGTTGAAAAGTTTGTGTGTTAGTGGCTAAGGGTTTTACAATATCCTCTAAAGACATACCTGCACTAGATGATTGTTGAGGAGAAAAGGTTGATTTGCCAGGGATATAGGGTTTAAAAGGCTACTAGTTTAAGGGCTGGCTATACTTCAGGTTCGGGTGGTCTTTCCACCTGGTGTTGTACTGATTGGAAAATGGGTTATATCTCTTTTGTTGGCTATTAAATGCACCCATAACATTAACTTGAGGCATGCCATCACCTTGTATTTGAAGGCATCTATCAGTAAGATGGTCCAGGAAAGAGTGATGCCGTAGACTTTGGCCTGTCTAACCTGTCCCAAAGCAACTTGTTTAATGAGAGGTGTTAGTTCTGAAAGTTTTGTCTCAATATTAGAATGTATCACCTTATTAACTCATCTAGATGAATCAACACGAACTACAAATTGCTGTGAATTTTTTGCCATTTTCAAGATTAATTCCTATGCTTCTTCTAAAGTCTTTTCTACGAATGCTCATCCACTTGCTGTGTCAATCATGCTACGGTCCATAGGTAACAATCCCTCATAAAAATATTGTAGCAATAATTGATCATAAATTTGATGATGAGGGCATCTCACGCACAATTGATTGAAACGCTCCCAATATTCATACAACGTCTCGTTGTTATTCTGATGAATTCCACTAATTTCTTTTCTGATGGTACCTACCCTTGAAGCTTGAAAGAACTTTTTCAAAAACTTCATTTTGAGATTATTCCATGTGGTAATAGATCCAATCAGAAGGTAATAAAGCCAATCTTTTGCATTGTCTGCCAAAGAGAATGGGAAAGCCCTTAGTTTAATTTGTTCCTCTGTTACTCCTTGCGACTTCATGGTTGAGCAAACCACATGGAATTCCTTCAAGTGCTTATGGGGGTCCTCATCTGCAAAGCCATGAAAAGTAGGTAGTAAATAAATCAAACCAGATTCTGACTTAAAAGCTACATCAATATTTGGAAATTCAATGCATAAAGGTTGTTGGTTCACGTTGGGAGTTGATAACTCCTTTAATATCCTTTGTTCTATTATTTTTTTTCTTTTTGTTTTTGGCACTTCCACTCCTTTAATGTCCTTTGCACTTATCTTCTTGTCCTGTGGTCTTCCTATTTGCCTTAGTTGTTCTTTCAATCTTAGGATTGAATACTAGTAATTTATCATTGTATGCTTTCCCATAATGAAAATAAGCTAAAACTAATTCTATAATAAATTGTCATAATTCTATAATGATGAGCATTGTAAATGGCAACTATCGGGATGTTGTTGCATTTTGCTTCCCAGTTAGGAGGGAAGTAGGATGGTGTTTTTTACTCCTAAAAATGCAAGAAAGATTATTTGAAAAATACATTGTTATCATTAGGCAAAGGATTTAATACTGTATAAAATCAAGGTAATGGAAAGAAGAAGAGAAAAGGAAGGAGAGAGAGTATTCAGAAGAAAATATTGCCCCTTGCTTTGAGTTTTTGAATTAGATATAATGTGTTTATGATATATTATAAATGTATATTTGTGCTAACCCTAGTATAAAAGAAATACAAAATAGAAAAAGTATGTTTTGAAATAGAACAATAAACATATTGAAAAAAAAGGTTATAGGCTATGGAGTTCATCATCATATTTAAGTTCTAACTAGTTAGGTGACTCGTGCTACGCCCATGGCTCACCTTTTATTTTCATAAAAAATATCATAAAAATCTAAGATCCAAGAGAATTGAATCCTGATGTGGGACATAAAAGAATTGGGTCCAGATGTTGGACCCAAGAGAATTGAGTCCTGGGCTGACCCAAGAGAATTGGGCCTTGATGGGGGACCCAATTCTCTTGGGTCCGGCTTCAGGTCCCAAGGCTAATGAGTCCAGCGTCAGGACCCAATTCTCTTAGGTCTGGCATCAGGATCCATTAGATGGCTGACCCAAGCAACTTGGGTCTGGATACCGCACCCAAGCGAATGGGGTCTAGACGCCGCATCCAAGCGAATGGGGTCCAGACGCCGCACCTAAGCGAATAGGGTCCTGACGAAGGACCTTAGAGAATTAGGTCCTTATATAGGACCCATTAGCCTTGGGTTGTGACGTAGGACCCATTAGCCTTGGGTTGTGACGTAGGAGCCGTAGTCTTGGGTCAGGTGGGGCTACAAGACCCAAGGAACTTGGGTCCTAACTACTGACCCAAGGGATTTGAGTCCTGACGCAGGACCCATGAGAATTGGGTCCTTACACATGACACATAGTCTTGAGTTAGGCGGGGCTACAAGACCCAAATGATTTGGGTCTGCGCTCATGCCATACCTAAACAACTTGGGTGAGACGCCCTTTTCTAGCCCCAAGTTTCTTGGGTCTGGAAGGAGATGCCTAACCCAAGTTAATAATAATAATAATAATAGTAATAGTAATAGTAATAGTAATAGTAATTGATTTTACCATTCAAATCAATTCTATGTTTTTTTTATAATAATAATATTTATTTCAAATTTACTAATATTAATGAATATAATAATATTTATAATATTAATAATAATATTAAACTCACCTCACCCAAGTTGTCATAGTTTTTAATCCCTTCAAATCTCTTCAATGGAAATAATATTTTTTTCAAATTTATTAATGATAATGATAATAATGATTTTTTATTTTATCATTCAAATCAATTCTATGTTTTGTTTCCATATTGATAATAATTTTTTTCAAATTTATAATTAATTTTATTAATAATATTAATTATAATAAAAATAATAATATTTATAAGACAAATAATAATATTTTTTATATTAATACTATTAATTAGAATAAAAATAATAATATTAATAACACAAGAGAATTGGATCTTGCTGTAGAACCCATATGCTTTGGGTCTCGTTGCCAGGACCCCTTAACCCTGGGTTCTTATGCTAGACCCAAGAGAATTAGGTCCTGGCGCAACACCAAAGATACCTGGGTCCGGTGTTCGTACCCACTTCTTTTCGGTTCGGCCCTATCGATGGACCCATCAGCCTTGGGTCCTTCGCAGACCCAAGAGAGGTGGGTACGTACGCAGGACCCATTACATTTGGGTCCTGAAGATGGACCCATTACATGTGGGTCTAGACGATGGACACGTTGACTTGGCAGACAACCAAATCCAGGGGAACATTGACTTGACAGCGGCCAAATCCAGGGTACGCCTCTACTTGGCTAGCGGCTAAGTCCACGGGACACGTGCACTTGGCAGCGGCCTTGTCTAGGGCACATGTGGACTTGGCTGCTAGCCAAGTCCACGAGAGTCCTGGACTTGTTGCAAAACCCCAGTGTAGTTTAGAAGAGACCCAACGAGTGGGTTTGCACCCAACACGCAGGTCTGCAATCCCCAGGCGTGTGGTTCTGCAGCCCGCTCGCGTTGATATGCACCCCTCGCCTGGGTATGCAGCCTCTGCGCGCGGGTTTCCAGACCTTGGGGCACAAGCTTACAGACCCGCTCGAATGGGTCTGCAGCCAGGCGTGCGGGCCAGTCCCTATCACCCAGGGCTGGGCAGACCTAGCGCCAGGTGTCTAAAGCTCGTGGTTGCGGCCAGGCACGCGGATCTGGCCTAGCGCCTAAGGCTTGGCAGCACTTGCGCCAGTATCCAAGTTCTTATATTTTTCAATGTTTTAAAAAAAAATTATGGTTTTTCTTCGATGGCAGCAATATTTTTTTTTATAAAATTTACTAATGATGATAACAATAATAATAATAGTAATATTAATTCTTAATTTTACCCTACAAATCAAATCTATTTTTTCTTTTCAATATTTTTAATATTTTCTATAAATGTATTAATTATTATATGAATAATATTAATTATAATAAAAATTATAATATTTATAATAAAAACAACAATATTTTTAATATTAATTATAATAAAAATCATAATATTTATATCACAATAATAATATTGTTAATATTTATACTTTTAATTATAATAAAGATAATAATATGTAGAATACAAATAATAATATTTATCATATTAATAATAATATTAAACTTGTTTGGCCAATGTTTTTATAGTAATAATAACGATAATAATAATAATAATAATAACAATAATAATAATAATAATTGTTATTATATTGTTTTTCATTTTTCTTCTCTGCAGGGTTTGCAGACCCAGCCGCACGGGTCTCCAACCCCTAGGGGGGTCTACAGAACCCAGGTACAGGTCAGAGGAGACCTCGACGGGCAGATCCGCACCCAACGTGCAAGTTTGCAGACCCGCTTGCCTGGGTTCTGCAGCTTTACTATGCCCCACTAAACAAATTTGCTATTCTTCACTGCGGGATCTGCAGACCTAGGGGAGTTGGTCTGCAGCCAGGCGCTGGAGTCTGCAACCTCACCATGCCCCACCAAACTGTGCAATCCACAATGAAATCACTCATAGTCTACAGTAATTCACTTTATGGTACCAAATACTACAATCCACAGTAAAAGCACTCACAATCCACAATAATTCACTCTATAATAAAATAATGATCCCATTTAATTATAGTTAATATACCATTTACCATACCCGGACCCAAAAAAATGTAATTTTCACTTGAGAATTGACCTCCCAGTACATTTTATGGCCTATTAAGGGTCTGTTTAGGATTGTGGTAGCAGTGGCGGTTCAAAGTGCTTTTCACTTAGAAATACATTAAAATAAAGTTTTTTTATTTTTTAAAAATTATTTTTGACATCAGCACATCAAAACGTTTGAAAACATAAAAAAATTTATTTTAAGTTAAAAAAAAATTCAAAATTTTTAGGAACGCGATTTGAACCGCATTCCCAAACAAACCTTAAAACTTTCTACTAGTACTTTGTTAAAGCCTTGTCTTGTATTTCATGTCATATGCTTGGTGATTAAACCTATCCATAATTTCACTCTACCTAACCTCGAAATCGATCTTGGAATAGGTTGCTCTAATTCAACTCTTTGCTTTCATATTCAATTAAAAATATTATAATTTAACTTTGACTTGGATTTGTAATCCTAGAATTGAAATAAGTAATAGATTTTGACAATATGCACATCTAGAAGACTCTTTAGTATGATGGAATAAGATACATGTTTTTCTATAATTGATTGAATTATTGTCACAGCTCCTGAACCTAATTAATAATTTATCTTGTTTTCATGGATGAAAAAGGTTCATTATGTTGCTTGTTAGACTCTTACAAGAACAAATTTAGTAGAGTAATTGTTGCAAATTACACAGTCGCAACTTGTAATTTAAACATAAAATAAAATGAACTAGGTAATTGTTTCCTCATAGGGAGAGACACTTTAATATGTAGTTAATTTCATATAATATGAGGAAATAATATGAAATCATCCACACATCTAATAAAGATAATTCATTACATATACTACAAAATATAATTAACTCGTGCTACTCATTATTATCATCACTCCTAACCATGCCATCATCATCACACAAAACCATGTTGTCGTCCTCATCACCACCATCACCACCACCACCACCACAACCATCATCATCATCATCATCACCACCACCACCTTTCTCTTCTTCCGCAACCCTTTCATCTTCTTTTCCCCAATTTGCGTCAAGTTGAAGCAATTCATGTTGACTGATTTCTTCATAATAAGATGATTCAACAAGTATATTTGGATCATCAAGTGTTCGAGTAGGAAGGACACGTGGTTGAGAAATCTCATCCGATTGATCAATGTTAAATGATCTCACATTGTTGGCATCTTCAATAAATTCACCCATGTCAACATTGTAGCGACTTCTAGCAGTTGTCTTAGTAATCGTTCACCATTCAAAGGATTTATTATCAGGTGGATATGTATAGTAGACTTGTTGACATTGTTGTGCTAACACAAAATCTTCATTTCCAAGTAGTCGAGATGTATGCTTGATTTCAACCAAACCATTTGAACGATGCACTCTAATCCCTCGTTTTGTGTCATACCAATTACATTTAAACATAAATAACTTACACTTACTCCCCAAATATTTTAGCAGAACAAATTCTTTAAGCATTCCATAATAATCACGTTCATTATCATCATAACAACTTCCTTTCACACAAACTCTACTATTCATCGTCTTTTTAAAATGACAATAACTTTGAGTATGAAATTTAAAACCATTCACATAATACCCATTATAACATTTCACTGAAGTTGAAGGGCCCATAGCAAGTCCAAAGAGTTGATTTTCAATTATGTTAGATTGGTATTCCACCTAGCATAATAAACCCATTGAAGTTGCTGGTTTTGATTGGTTTATCTGTTATGGTTGCTTTGCTTTTGTGTTTGGGGTGGTCTGTGGTTTGATTTTTGTGGGTTTGTTTCGGTTGTCTTTGGGTTTGTCTTTCACTTGGTTCTCGTGGAGGCTGTCTTTGGGTTAATGTGCTTGCTCTGCTTCTCTCTAGGTAGCTGCAATTGATCCCAACAATTTGCTTGGGCTATTGCTGTAGAGTTCTCTGTCGCTTGCTCTGTTGTGATGTTGTTTAGTTATTGGAGGAAATCGGGGGGTCTTTCCTCATTCTGCTCTTCTCAGCGGAGAGTGCTGGATGGAGCCTGTCCTTGTAGTGTCTTAGTAAATACTGCGGAGCTAGTTTGGTTTGCTGGAGATGATGCGCTGATGGCGTTGCTTGGTGAAGGATTCCTTTGCCTGTTGCAGGGATCTGTTTGGGTGAGGCTCTCTCCTCAAATGCTTGGTCTCCCCCTATTGCTGGATGTGCAGGCTGTAGCTCCTCTAGTTGCTACAACTCTCTCTTTTTTTGGTTTCAGGCTGCTTGTTGCTGTGCTGGAGCAGATGGGTTGCCTTTATGTATGGTTTTTGGTTCCCTTGTTGGGTTCTGGCTTGATATGTCCTTCCTGCTGTTTTGTCTTAGCTGTTGGTGAATTGAGATTGTTCCTTGGATTGGGGATTGACGTTCCAATTACTTAGGGGTCTTTCCCCCTCTGTATTTTCCCCTGTTGTTGGATGTGCAGATTACAGTCCCTTCTATTTGTCTGCTTGCTACTTCATCTTTTGCTGGAAAGAGCTGTTGGCTGGGCTACTATGTTTCCTACTGTTGGTTATCTACTGTGTTGCAGGTAGCGTTTTTCCTTGATGCTGATTGCATTTCAGTGGAGGGGTGCTCAATGGAGCTTGTCCTGTGGTGCCTTGGTCTCTCGGGTTTTGTGCTGCTGTTCTTTGCTAATTAGTTAGTTATGCTTCTTGGACGCTGGCTGTTGGTCTCTTAGGCTGTTCTGACTGTCATGCTTGGTATGCTGGAGTTGAAAGAATCCATGCTTGTCTGTTACTGCCTGTTCTACTATTTTGTTGTGGAATGTTGGTTTGCTGGTGTTCTTTGGCTTACTCCAGTCTTGCTTTGGCTGCTATGCTGGTTTGTTGTTGATTGGTTGTTGTTTAATGCAGCGTTGGTATGTGGTTTTTAGCGTCTGCTTGCAGATTTTGTTGCTGCCTGTTCCCTTTGCTCGCTTATATGTACATGCCTGTATATCTGACCTGCTGGTTTCCAGCTTTGTTTCACTTTTGATCTATACAATTTCTTACATTTGATAAAAAAAAATAACTCCATAAGAAATATTGTTTTAAAAGAGATTAGTAATTTGTTTTAAAGTAACTAATTGAGATAAAATATAAATTAAATTTATGAAAATACTTACATTATTTTTTAACCAATTTGGAAAGATCTCTTCTCATAATTTTTCAATTTCAACATCACTCGCATGTGGTTATTGTGACTTTAACTCTTGACAACATTGCCTAAAATTTTAAAATGTTAAAGTTAATAATAAATTATTATAAATTAAGTACAAAATAATATTTTATACTTATTCTAAATAAGGCCTCAATTCTTGAAAATTGAATATCACATAATTATGCGCAATTTGCATTTCAACATGTGACAACTGTTTTCTATAAAATCTTTTGGATAATTTTTTCCATGGATAGGAAAAAATAGAGAGATGTTCATCTAGACTTTTAAGGCCACCATCATCATTTCGTGGAACTTGATTCCAGATTGTTTGCACGTCATCACCAAAATAACGAGATGTAAAATTGAAATTTCATCAATCAAATATGCTTCACATATGGAACCCTCAACTTTAGCTTTATTGGTCACTTTCTTCTTCAAATAAAACATATATCTATATCATTTTTGTCAGTTAGTTTATTTTTTAAAATAAAAAGGGAATAAAATTAACATAGTATGAAAACATACTGTTCAAATAGATACATACATCGATATTGAACAGGTCCACCAACTTTTGCCTCATAAGGTAGATGTATCGTCAAGTGTTCCATGAAGTCAAAGAAGGATGGAGGAAAAATCCTTTCAAGTTTGCAAATTATTTCAATTATATTCATCTGTATTAACTCTATGTGTTGGACATTTAAATTTGTAGTACAAATATCTCGAAAAAATATGGATAGTTCAGTTAATGCCTCCCACAGTGGCCTAGGTAAGTAAGATCGGAAAGCAGTTGGAAGAAGTTTTTGAATGAAGACATGACAATCATGACTCTTCATCCTAGAAACCTTACACTGTGCCTCTTTCACACATCGTGAAATGTTTGAAGCATAACCATTAGGAAATGACAATTCCTTCATCCATGACAAAACTTGTTGTTGTTGTTTCTTGTGTAGATAATCAATGCCTTTAGGTTTGTAAACCCGACCACTCGTATCTTGTTGCCAATGTAAATTTGGCTTCTTACAATACAACTGAATATCAAACCGAGCCTTTAAATTATCCTTGCTTCTATTAGGACAATCCATTATTGTATAAAAAATATTGTCAAAGAAAGTTTTCTCAATATGCATGACATCAAGATTATGACAAATCAAATTTGTATGCCAATATGGAAGCTCCCAGAAAATGCTCTTCTTCACCCAATTGTGTTTAACACCAAAGCCAAGAATTTTATCATTATGTGAGGAACTTCCATTATGTCCCTCAGTAAACTTGGACACTTTGTTTAACATTTCCAAACCAGATGGGCAAGGTAAAGGAGGGAGCCTTTCAATTACTCCTTTAAAAAACTTATCTGATTGACATCTATATGGGTGGTTCATGGGTAGGAATCGTCGATGACAATAAAAAAATGTAGTTCCCCCCCTATTTTTTAATCTAAAGGTCTTGCTATGCTCTATACAATAAGGACAAGATAGATTGCCATGAGTACTCCAACCCCATAACATGCCATATGCTGGAAAGTCACTAATGATCCACATCTACCACAAATTATTTAACTCAACAATTAAAGGTCTTAGGAAAACATCAAGCTTTTTCCCCGGATTCTTTGGCCCAGGAATCATCATTGGCAAAAACATGAATGGTCTAGTCATGCACTTCCATGGAGGAAAATTATAAACAGTCACAACTACTGGCCAACAAGCGTATGCATTTGAAGACATGTCAAATGGACAAAACCCATCAGTGCATAACCCTAACCGAATATTTCTCGGATTTGACGCAAAGTTTAAGTGGACACAATTAAACTACTTTCATGCCTCCCCATCAGATGGGTGCACCATAACCCCATTATCTGACTTATAAAAATGATGCCATGTCATATTTTTGGCATGATATGGAGACATGAATAGTCTTTGAAGCCTTGGTGTCAAGGGAAAGTATCGGAGTTGCTTCTCCCCCTTATTGGAACCTTTACTAGTCGGATTTCTAGGTTTGTATCGTGAACTTCCACAAAAATCACAATTTATTTTCATTGCATCTGTCCCATAGTACAACATACAATAATTAGGACACACATCATATTTCTCATAACCTAGTCTAAGTGGCCGTATAAATTTCTTGGCATCATAAAAATTTGATACCAAAGTTTCATCATTAGGCATGCAACTTTTTGTAAAATCAATAAATTTATTGAAGGTAGTCTGAGTCAAATTTAAAGTTGATTTCATATCAAGCAATTGTACACAAGCAAATAATTTGGTTGCTTGGTACACCCATCCCACAAAGGCTCCTCCGCAGCTTTCAAAAGTTTATAAAAATTACTTGCCCCCGGATTTGGAAGTTCCTCTCCTACCACAGGAATATACACATTATCATTAGAGTATGCATCACCAACCCCCATTGCATCCATAACTAGATTTCTATATAGATTTTCTAGACAAACATCATTCGCAACATGACTAATTCCAATCGATGAAGGTCCAGCCAATATTGGTTCGGCGACATAAGGCTCCCCATATACAGTCCAATTTTCATAACAAGGTAATAAACCTTTTGTCAATAGGTGCTTACAAACATCATCTTTCTTCAAAAACTTTTGATTTTTGCACCTCCCACAAGAACATCTAATTTTTCCCCATATACATTTTTATTAATTGAAAATGCAAAATTGATAAATCTTCTAACACTTGTAATGTATTCAGGACGAAGACGACCATCCATAAGACGATGATACATCCACGATCGATTATCCATATTAATCTAGTTAACATGATAACACCAATAAGCATTTTAGAAAAAAATATTTTAGAGTGTTATTTAATTTAATATTTTTCTTAATCTAAAAGTAAAATGTTATGTAATAAATTATCAAAACAACTTTGTTAATTACTAGGATATGATTTTTAGGTTTTTCTTAATAATCTTTTTTGCATCAACAATACATAATACTCCTAAGTAGGTAGAACTTGAATAAACTTATTTGTTGATCAAAACTAAATTCCTTTTAAGTCAATTTTAAAAATGTACCCATAAAATCATCTCGGTATATTTAAATAAATTTAATAAATTCTTTTAAATGTTGGATTTAAAATCTGACTCGGAAAGTCATAGAAATAAGCATACTTCCTTAACTACTAGTACTTGAACAATCCTTTAAAATAAAATATGTACCACATAAACAAACTTTAATTATTTGTCCAACTCCACGAGGCAATTTGATAACAATGTGTTGGATACCATATCCTTAAGATATACAATCACCTCCACATCAATTAATATTTAATAATAATTAACTATTCTATGGACATAAATTTGTAGTTAATTGATATATTATACAGTCACCTCCAGGTTTCATTTTGGTCCCATAATTTCCATCCAAAAAGAAACTTAATATCAGATTTAATGAAAGAAAATCATTCAATTAATATTTTTATACAAACTCACATTGAATAAGGAAAGAAAAAAGATAGTCTTATGCCCAGAAAAAGATATTATCAAACAATTTATGAACCGTAACCCTACAAATTAAATTGAGGGTTTTGATAAATTTTGAATTAAACATGTATAATTAGGTTATAGATCATGGTAAAAACATTTCATAAACCTTTATTTTATCGAATGAATAGCCTAAAACCATTATTCAAAGTATTGATAAAAAAAAATTGTTACCTATGTTCTTGAGTTCTAGGCGAGCGAGATGAAATCTAGACGACAGAAGAACACTTGAGATTGAGAAAGTTAGGTAAAAATGTTTTTGTGTAAATTAAATTACAACAGAGAAAAAAATAAATCCTAAAATTGATTACCTGAATTATTGAAGAAAAGAGTGCAAAACCCAACCCATATGCAAGGAGAGGGGGTAAATCAGGATGTTCGGTGGTGATAATGATGGGTCTAGTGGGATGTTGCCATGGGTCTGTGTTTTTGATGGTTTACAAAGAAATATTGAATCTGTTAAGATGAAGGAGAAGAAGATGAAGATAAAAGTTAGGGATGTTGGAGACGAATGAGAAGAAAATGAAGAGAAAAGTTAGGGACAAAGGAAAATCAGATCAATGAAGAGAGAGTGCAAGTTAGTTATTTTTCTACTGTTATGGATGTTATTAGGAACGAAGGAGATGAAGAGATTCACTGCAAGTTAATTAATTTTCTAGTGGGTTGTTTGTTTCTTTGTTGTGTTTACGTTTCTAAAGGGGAGAGAGTGCAAGTTTAGAATTGCTAATTAACGGTTGAGATTTTATAATGTCAAAGCTAATCAACGGTCTGTATAATTTTAGTTTTAGGTTAAGATTTAAATAATTATTTTTTCAATCAGCAACAGATAATCGATTGCAAATTTTATGTTGCCTTTAGCAACTGATTTTTTGTTCCTAAGCCTGTTGCTAATATTAAAAAAATAATATATATGTAATTCGTTGCAAATCTGTTACTGAATTTAGGAACTGAGTTATCCGTTGCTAAAATCTGATGCTAATAGCTTTATATTTTAGTAGTGATTGTTTGATTTTCTTGATGGTGTTAATAATGTTACTTCGATGACATGTGAAGGATGAATAATATGGGAAAGAAAGTAATTGAAGCTTGAAAAAACGTTTTGTATCTCATCTCTTTTCTGACTTATCCTATATATATCTCTCTTGATAAATACAAGCTATCGGACTTGAAATTGGTTTTTTGAAAGCCTAAAATTAGTCAAAATAAAATTCCCATTAATTTTATGCATATTGTATATTGAATAATCATGATTAAGTCAAATGTTATGTCATTTCATATTTATATTCATGATTCTCAATAAAATTTATTCGTTTTTTGAGTCTTTAAAATTAGTCAAAATAAAATTCCCATTAATTTTATGCATATTGCATCTCAATTATTCATTGTCATGATTAAGTCAATGTGATGTCCTCTCATATTCACATTCATGGTTCTCAATATATACTAATTTTATGTTGACATCACTGCTGGCAAGGATGCAATGGTTAGTTGACCAGTGGCTTTGAACGGACCATACCTGCAGGATTTGTTTTATATCTAGATATAAAAATGTTGGATTTGAATAAAATAGTAAAATCTACATTTGTGGACAGCTGGCTTTATAATTTTCTAGATTTTAATTGGGTAAACTATTAAATTCTTTTGATCTTATATAAATTAATCAGATCAATATTATTATTATTATTATTCGTAATTTGTATTTTTGTGAACACAGTGCATGCACTGCGATGTAAAATGTAAGCCGTTAATTGGTGTCGGTCTGGTGCCTTAATTAAACAAAACAAATATATATATATATATATATATATATTATCCAAGTGTAGGTTTTTTTATGTCAGTGCTGGCACAATTTGATGTCAGGTCAGTGCTATTAATTTATTTTTTATCTTAGTTTGTTGAGAGATCCGTTATGTTTGGGACCATTAATGTTGATCCATTGGATAGAAAAATGATAATAAATTGTTGTTAATTTATTCATCAATCATTGATCATTTCATCAATATATTAGCTTTTATTTATTTATTTATTTAATAATTAAGAATTTAATCTTAAACAAAGACAAGTAGCAACCTTGCAAATTAATTTAAGTATGGAATTCTTAACTTGACTTGTACACGTGTTAAGAAAAGCCATAAATTATGATAAGTAAAAGCAAACCATGATATATAATAGAAAGTTTTAAAAAAATTATATATGTTAGATTGATCGAAGTTTTTGGCTGTTAGATGGTTATAATGTTAGAAATATTAAATTGTCTATAAATTTAAAATTTTAATTTTATATAAATTATCTATACCAAATATTATTTGAACTTTACAATCTAAATTCCAATAATCAAATGAATTCTATTACTCGGGCGTCTGCTTAAAAATACAATGTGAACAACTACTATTATAATTAAATGAATATAATTATAAATTATTTGTGATATTAAAAACTAATATTTTTTTATGGTGCTTTAGTGTTCTTGTAAACAATGAATCACCTTAATATAATTTTTTAAATAAATTTATAATAATAAATAGTTCTACCTCTGTTAGTAACATTCAAGAAAAATGCATGGGGCAAGCTATGATGGAGGCATTGACCTGGATTTTTTCTATTTTTTTCTTCTTTTATTTTGATTTTTTTAGCACTTTTAATTTTTTTTATATAAAATTCACTTACTCTTTAGTTTTAATATAATACTTAAATACTATTATAAATTTGTATTTAAAATTAATACTTGCCTATGTATTTTACTTAGTTAATCAGCTGGCTTAAGGAATTGCATTATCAAAATCAACAAGTAAATAGTACTAAATATAAAATACAATATGCCTAAAGGAAGGAATACTAACTAGGGTGCAGATATTTTTGACAGCAAGAATTAGTGAAAGATGGATTCATGGTGATTCTTGGTGCAGAAGCATTTCCACTACTTGTTTCATGCTCGGTCTTGCCTCCCTGTCTTCATTTACACAATTTAAAGCCACCATAACCAGAATTTCCATCTTAGCTCGATCATATTTTCCTTCTAACTTGGGGTCGATTATCATTTCTATCACAGAATCCACAGCTTCCTTCTTCATCTTTTCTCTCACCTGTATCACTAGCCTTTGGTGCTCCATCTCTACTGTTGGACCCTTTCCTGTCACAATCTCCAGCAACACTATCCCATAGCTATAAACATCAACTTTGGAGGTGATGGGCAGGTTGAAAACCCACTCTGGAGCCATGTAACCTCTAGTTCCTCTTATCCGTGAGAATCTTGAACTGACTTTACAATTACCTCTTTTTAGCGGTCGAGATAGCCCAAAATCAGACACCTTTGGCTGATAATCGGAGTCTAGGAGAATGTTTTGAGGCTTCACGTCACAGTGTAGAACCCACTCTAGACATTCTTCGTGCAAATAAGCAAGTCCTTTCGCAGTTCCGACGGCAATGTCAAACCTCTTTTCCCAATCAAGTGTACTCGAAAGCAGATTTTCTGCCAAAGATCCATGCTCCATGTACTTGTAAACCAAAAGCCTGTGCTTTCCCTCAGCGCAATATCCCCACATTTCTATCAAGTTCATGTGATTAAGCTTCCCAAATGTGCTGACTTCTGCTCGAAATTCTTCTTCCCCTTGGTATGCTTCGTGCAGTAGCTTTATTGCTGCAACTCTATCATCAGATAGTATTCCTTTGTATACTATTCCTCCTCCACCTCTACCAATCTCTTCTGTGAAACCCTTGGTTGCTCTTTTTATCTCAGAGAGGGTGAATTTTCTGAAGCAGGACTCAACACAAAAATAACCTTGGTTAGCTGCTCCTAAGTTGTTTTGGTTTCTTATCAAGAAATACCACACCAAGACAATGCTAAAGAACTCAACCACTCCAACCCCAAAAGCAAACCACATAACAGATTTTAAAGTTCCATTTTGATGGCTTTTTGAATAGGTTCTGTTCAGTTGCACGACATTTTTAACAGAACAATCTAACACGGAATCTTCAACATGCTTATAGGAAGAAGAAAAACCGGATGTTTTTGGTACTTTCAAGTAGATGTCTCCATCAAAGTGTGGTGAATATTGGCCATTTAGGAGTGCTTTCTTGGGGTAACAATAAGGAATATTACTTGGATAGTAGCGCCTGCTAAACCTGAGCTGGAACCCCTTGCAATTGCACATTTTTGAGCATAGATCCTCACACATCTGCAATGTGTAATTAGGAAAGAATCCATATTCATAGCCAAAAAACTCAACATTAGATAGTTTAAGGTAACTGATCTCATCTCTGCTACAAGAACGATTCAATTCAGGTTCACAACCCAAAGACCAGTCAGAAAAATCCTTGGCCTTGAATCCTGGAAGACAAGAACATCTCCTGCCAGAACTGGGGACATAGTTACACATACTGTTAGGTCCACAAATCCCATGAATCCTGCAAGGTTGGGACATGGCTTGCCATGAAACACTCCATTTGTTTCTGACATTTTCGCGACTATATAGTCGAAGATTACCATCACAATCAATCTTCAATATTCTCTGAACTCTCATTCCATAATCCGGTGACGTGAAAGTAAAATCATCAGATGAAGTGAAATTTCCCAAAGAATCAAAAACGGCAATTCTAGTGCTGTTAAAAGTGGACCTCCCACCATCCCACGTCAAAAGCCATGTGTTTGGCCAGTAAATGCTTGAAGTCTCCGGGCTATCATAACGAAGACGGAGAACGTTATCGCTGTCGAAATATAACTTATAAAATCCTGAAGAATAGTTGCTTCGACTTCTCGAGGAGACAAGCTGCCTGTCTTTAGTGAGTGGTTGTTGTGGAAGGAGGGTATCAGTTGGATAATCAAAGCTTTGCCATAGCACTCTACCACCTTCTTTTTCATACAAGAAGAGATTACCGTTGTCATGGAGATGCAGCTTAATGGAGAATTGCGAGGCAGTGTTTGTAGCCCAAACTATGGAGCGACCAGCATCGATTAGGAGAAGATTACCCGAATGAAGTAGGGAGAGCTTTGATTTTTTTCCATTAACTGGTTGGTCGCGGTTTGCCATCCAAATCACGCTGCAGTTGTTATCACAAAAAGGTTCGGTGAACCATATTGTGAAGCAGTATGCATTGTCGCCAACAGGGAAGAATCCAGCAGAGAAAATGCCACTTTGTGATATCAAGACATCGTTTGTGTTCTCTATTGACAATGATGAGCCTTCGCTTAAAGTATCAGATGGTGCTGCAGAGGAGAACGGAGAGGATAAAACTGAAAGCAGAAGAAGAAGAAGAAGAAGATAAAGAAAGAAAAATGGTATAGCCATGAATCTTTCTTAAGCAAGTTCAAACAGGAGTGCTTAATTTACAGCTTTAGACTTCGGCAAATTAATTTGAGCATACTAGTTTATCACTTATGGGGGAATTCAATTATGTTAACAAGAGATATATATATACAATGATGATGATGATGATGATGTCATCTTCCTTCTTTTTTTTCTTCGTAAAACAGCGGCCTTATGGTGATTGGATGATGGTCTCAATCATGGACAAATGCAAGTGGAGGGGCAGATTTAAAAAAAAAAACAATTTACACATGTCTTATGCCTAATTGCCTCATTTTTGTCCCCTGTTTATTTGTCTCCACTATCAATTAATTTTACTGACACTTCACACTTATACCTTCTCAATAACCAATTATCAAGAGGCAATGGAATTAATTACGGCAAAACACTATAATTGAAAGTGTTAGATTGTTGTCAAGTCAATGATTGACTTAATTTTAGAGATAATGACGAGTCCCATAACTCATCCAATCAAGGGAACTTCATTGAGCTTATATAGGCTTCTGTAAGATGTAACATTCGAAATTGCCAATGTTGTCTTTGATAACGATACTAGAAATGCCAAGTATATTGCATTAGCGATACAAAAAAGGATAATGCATGTATTTGCTAACAAGGTGAAGAAATTGATTCATGGGGAAGTTAAGACTATCAAATTTTGTATTGTTGATGATGAAGCAGTTGATGCAACTAATAAAGAGCAAATAGCCATTATTCTAAGATATGTAGATTGATTTGGATTTATTAGAGAATGGTTTTTTGATCTTGTTAGTGTTCTTGACACAGCTGCTTTAACTTTAAAAAATGGAATCTCTAATGGTTTTAGTCAACACAAACTTCTAGTTGAAAATTTGCATGGAATAGGTTACAAGAATTGTTTATGCAAGAGTGTCCATATGCATGTTATGTGCATTGTTTTGCCCATTGCTTACAATTAGTTTTAATTGCTGCAGGTAAAGAAGTAAAGGATGGTTAGGTATTTTTCTCAATATTGAAGATATTGTGAATTTAATTTATACTTCTGCCAAACATCATTTGAGTTAAATTGACTAAAACAATATGAAATTTAGGAGTTGATAATAAGTGGAGAACTTGAGACAGATACAAGGGCAAATCAAGCTTCTACTTTGCATCAACCTGGAACAATTCATTGAGATTCTCATTTTAGTTCAATAAAAAGTTTAATTGAGTTATTTGGAATAACAAGAATATTGCTTTCAAAGATTGATGAAAATGGACCAAACTCTCAATTTCACGTTGATGCTTTCAAATATTACCTTGCCATGACATCTTTTGACTTTGTCATTGTCTTACTTTTGATGAACAAAGTTATAGGAGTTATTCATTTTCTTTGCCAAATGCTCAAGAGAAAAAGATCAAGATATTATAAGTGCCTTAAATTTTGTTTCACATGCAAAATTTCAACTTCAATGTTTGAGGGGTAGCGCTTGGGATGATCTATTTGAAAATTTAGTATCTTTTTGTGAACAACATGATATTGAGATTCCTGATATGATTGCTTCTTATGAGGTTGTTGCAGGTTGTTTTTTGTTAACAAAAAGATTATATTACAGTTGAGTATCGATATGATATATTTAATATTGTAATAGATTTTCAATTGATGGAGTTATCATAGATTTCCAGAAAACACAGTGGAGATGCTTTATCTTAGCTTAGTATTGGATCATTCTCATGCCTTCACATCATTTAAAGTTGATGATATATGTAAGCTTGCTAAGAAATTATATCCTAAAGACTTCACTCCTATGGATTTACATGGTTTAGGAATACAGTTGGAGTATAATAAGTTGTCAATGGATCATCCAAATTTCAAAATATTGATTCTCCTTATCTTATGCCTTCATATCATTTAAAGTTGATGATATATGTTAACTTGCTATGAAATTTTATCTTAAATACTTCACTTTTATGGATTTATATGGTTTAGGAATACAGTTGGAGTATTATAAGTTGTCAATGGATCATCCAAACTTTTAGAATGTTGATTTTCTTGCTACATTATATCATCGATTAGTTGACACAAGCTTGACAAATGATTTCAACTTGATTATTATACTCATTCGATTGGTACTAGCTCTTCATGTTTTTACATCAACAACGAAACAAGTTTTTTCATCTATGAAGTTCTTTAAAAATTGACTTTGAAATAATGGAGAGCTTCTTGCTGATTGTATGACCATCCATATAGAATATAGATAATTTGATGTAGAACAAGTAGCGGAAGCATACATGCTCAAGAGGGATCACCCGAAATTCAAAGGCAACTGAATTTCGGCAGCCGGGGCGTCGAAGTTGGAATGCCGCGAAACTCACCGAGTCAATGCGTTTCGCCGTTTGCGGAGGAAGTCAGCGGCTTTGCCCCTGATGTCCACCA
>Ga0307517_10003296_pt1 | contig 25225 bp, 34 predicted proteins | sample 23_EM_MG_FD_194515 | JGI IMG/M metagenome (GOLD analysis project Ga0307517, IMG submission 194515) | Populus trichocarpa ectomycorrhiza microbial communities from riparian zone in the Pacific Northwest, United States - 23_EM | ecosystem: Host-associated > Plants > Roots > Unclassified | place... | reverse complement strand
GTATCACATTGCGGACAGAGGACACAGCCATCTGGACGGATAATAGGGTCGGAAAGCTATTAACTGTTGTAAGTGATTGTAACTTGGAGACTGTGGGCTATTTCTTACAGTTCCTGATTCATTGCGGCGGGATTTCTTAGATCCAGGCCTTGTAGTCGGTTCTTGTAGCATCGTGGGGGGGAGTACTGGTAGTGAGAAATGGTTGTCATTAATGCCATGTCTGCACTTATGGAGGCGTAAAATGGGCCAGTCTATTACTATGTTCCATTGTTCGCTATGGCCCAATTTTTATCAACACTCTGCGATGCACGCTTGGGGCCAATTTCGCTTATCTTATCTTCCCCTTATCAATTTTTTCCCACACGTCGGAAAAGAAATTAGTGGCCATTCCGGGGGACTAACTAACCATCCCTATGTCAGAAAATCAACACGTGACACCCCCTTGGGCCAGATACTGTGGCCGACCACCAGCCGCACGTCAACATCCATGATATCCATCCTCCACATCAGAATGATAGTTGAACCCTTCTCATCCGACTGGATTGGTGTGGAAAATCCTTGGTCTGGCGTCACTATCGACTTAGCCGCGCTCCAAAACATAGTGTGCTCGGTTCTCCGCGTGCCTACAACTCAATGTCAACTCAATGTGGACCTCCGGTGGCGATTGGACTGCAACAGCAAGCGAAATATGCTCGCGTTTATTCATTACAGATTCCATCTCGAACTGTTGTCGCTCGGGTGGTAGCACCGGTGAAACCGCTCTTCAAAACTGAGAGTGAGGTGGCCGCTATGGACTTCACATCAGCAAAATAACATGTCGCTGGACTGGCTGGAGCCAGTAAGTCCAGTCGTTCCAGCTCGCCAGCGCATGAGCTGGACCTACCTTGACATGCCGGAATCCAGCACGTGTGCTGGCACAGAAAATCACTGGTACCAGTTGCTCGCACTAGACCTAGTATTGCTCGCACTAGACCTAGTACACAGCCCTGGTCCGAGTTGTTGCGGCCCCTTTCCTTTCGCTCGTTTTCACACATATTACACGCAAATAATCATAATCATTCAGCTGTACACTATTATTCTCGGGGTATTCAAGTGTGCGTCGTGTACGACACCATAAGACTCGATATATCTGAACTAAACAATATCTAATTCTCTTCTTATTAGCCAAAAATGCGCCCTAGTATGCCCATGGTAGTAATAGACTCACCAAATTTCAATCAAAGAACGAGGGTCAAATGCGCCACCACTCTGGTCTTCTTCACGGTCCATATCGCCGTCATCACCAGACCAATCCATCTTCTCTATGGCGGCCTGGAGAATGGCGGTCCACTTGCTCCTGTCGAGACGGCGAGCAGACGCTGCCCACGCACGGGTTTTCCCACCCCACACTGCATCTGTGAACCCTGCATAGCGATTCGTTTTGCGTTTCTTTCCGGTAGCGGCATCGTCATCGAGGTCAGCATCGGTACCGTCGAGCCTAACATGGCCGGCTTTGATCAACTCGAGACCACGTTCGAGCTACCAGCAAGGAATATCAGTAAGAATTAATGAGAACCAAAATATAAACCACAAACGACGGCGGTTGCGATTGCGAGAGCTCCCACAGGATTTCCGTACTGCTTCACATTGAGCATCGTCTTCTTAAGGTGGACCGCGAGGCATGTAGAAACAAGGGGGCTTAAAAATGCCCCCTTGTTTCCCTGGTCAAATATGTACCGTGAGGAGGAATCGGATAAATGAGGACCAAAGAAAACACACCTTATTGTCATCAGGGTCCCGGTAAATGAAGCGGTAGTTCTCGAGGTAATACTCGGCAGCCTGTGGTGCGTCTTCTTGATCCACCTCTTCTTCATTGAACGCATGGAGGATGAGACGAAGTCCCTCTTTACCCATGGCGCTCCGCCAGTCAGTGAGGGCGTCGGCGGCCTATACTCCCAGTATCAATGAGACAAAAGAGAATATGATGGAATGTAACTTACCACATGAATAATGGCATCACGACTGCCACCATCCACCTCGTTGGCGATGGAAGGAAAGACGGCTTTCCATACCTCTGTGACGGTATCGTCCATGACCGCATTTGTTCCGAATGGGTCTTCGAGTGTTGCAGCCCAATGTATAAGGGTCGGTTTGAAGGATTTCCTCCAGTCGCGGGTGTAGGTGGTGCTTGCGGCTCCACGAGGAAAGGGAAGGGAGGATAAGGTGTACCTGACCTTTTTGACACGACGTGCACTGGAGGATGTGTCTAAGACAACTGGCTCGACAACCTTGACAGTAGTCACCTATTAAATAAGGTAATAAGGGGCCTGACAGCCTTGCCGTGAGATAGATAACGCTCACCCGGTTTCCTCGAACACTAACAGTCGACCTTTTCATATCGCGAGCAGCTTTGACCGATTCGACAGGTTCATCTTCATCGAATTCTCCTCCAGCATACTCCAGTGGATCGTCTTGTTCTTCGACAGCCTCTCGGGATAATGCATTCCGAGCTGAAATTGGCGAGTATCAATCCCTGTACTAGATAGTAGTGAAGCATTGCAATAACGAACCTGAAATAGTTTCCAGCCGCTGCTTCGCGAGTTTATTTGCCCACCCAGAGAGAAGGCCACCTTCAGCCTGAGTCTTCTTGGCGCGTTTCTCGACGACTGTGCCTCTGGAACACGGGGAAAATGGTGCAGTGAGTGTTTGGGACTTGAGAGACTGCTGAAACTTACACAGGTTTATTATCTGGCTCCTTTCGCTTCTGCGCTGTCGTTTGTTTCATTTTGGCGAAATTGGCGGTGTTTCCTGCAACAGCTGAGGTGTTGCGTACATTGTCAATTGCCTTGCGGAAGTCGCCTCGCTTGGGTTTGTCTGCCTTCTTTTGTTTGGGGCCCGGGTTCTAGTAAGTTTCAGCATTGTCGTCACCGAGGATAAAAGTAAAAACTTTCCTTAACTTTCGCATCACTGGGCTTCTTGGTGGTTTCATGGACTGAAGGGAGGTCAAACTCGTCATCTGGGTCCAAGTCTGAGGCGTGATCGCCATCATCTGACTCCATGACATAATCTTCGTCCTTCTCGTGATCTCCATCAGACATGTCGTCGTCCAAATGTAAACCAACATGACCATCACTGGACTCTGTGTCGACCACAGACTCATCAGGGATATCGGCTAGGCCCTCAGACGACGTGTAGTCCACCGCTCCTGGTTCAATATCAGAAACTTCTAACTCGGAAGGCTCTGGGACTGGCTGTTCGAGTTCTGGTTCGATTTCATGATCTTCATCTGAACCACTCTCAGGCTCCGGGGTCTTGCTTTTGGCTAGTTCGACTTTCGAAGTGTTCTTGACCGTCTGAAAAATTTTTTTGGGCATAAACCAGGTGCTCATAACAGACAATAGACCATACCTTTACGCTGGAGACCTTCTCTCGGATCACTGGGGTGTTCCGTTGGTTTGCAGTGGTCAGTTTCCCCTGTCCAGTCAGCGTGAGGATTCGAACTCAGGTGAATGATAAGGGAGTGAGGTAAGGCAGTTACCAGGTCAGGGCGAGCCATGTTCTTCTCGCGTTGTTGGTCTTCTTGGCGAAGTTGGTCTTCAAAGGCAGCAACACGTCGTTTTTTCTCGGCTTCGATGTTCGTCTTCTCGACTTCGGCAGCGGCAGCAGCGGTGGTGGCAGTTTTCCTGTCTTGTTGAACCTGTGCTGAGCTCCGACGTTTTTTGTTGTCGAGGAGCTTGTCGGTTGCCTGCCGGTTTGCGACAGCAGTGCGCTTAACACGGTCAGTCATCGTGGGGTGGGTATGGTGGGGTACAGAGTCAGAGAATGAAACAAGGATGGGGGTTCTGGAAAGAGCGGAGTCACGTTGGAAAATTCAACATGAACGTTTGAACTTCAACCCCCTGTCAGCGTGATCACGGACATGAATTTGTCCTTATCTGTAGATCCGCTTTGCCCTTCGCAACGCTTGCGCCATACATACGCTTCATCCCTTGTCGCACGACTTGAAATCTTCCCTCTCTTTGCAGCCGAATCGTCTCTTAACACTGTCTGCATGTCGTCTGCATGAGCAAGGCTGTTCCAGGCGCTTTCAAAGTCAAGCAAGTTTATCATGTTGAAAAATTCAACTTCAACCCCCTGTCAGCGTGATCACGGACATGAATTTGTCCTTATCTGTAGATCCGCTTTGCCCTTCGCAACGCTTGCGCCATACGTACACTTCATCATTCCACAACTTGCCCAAGTTGCAATCTCTCCTCTCTTTGCGCCAACATCCGATGCAGCCCAACCGTCTCCTAAAATTTGCATGTCCTCTGCGTGAGCAAGGCTGTTCCAGGCGCTTTCGAAGTCAAGCTGGACGTACATACCACATTCGCACATGTCATACCAACAACAATGTAGTAACACCGCCGGGCTCTCCGAGTCCTGAAACCCCTGAGCCAGTACCACCGCCGCTTCATGGTTCGAACCCAAATACACCGATTCCAGACGATGATACCCCACGCCCACCATCGCCAGAGCATTCTCCACCACGCCCGGGCCCAGCACAACCTAAGAAGAACTACCACCCTTGGTTGACGGGCAAGCAGTGTTTTTTTATCGCTACTTATCCTCGGCCTTTTGACTTCGTTATTTATAAATTTCAGGAAGGCCTTGTGATGAACACGGTGAATTTTTACCTGAGGGAACACCACCTCCTCCCAGGTCTAACCCGGGCCCAGACGACTGGGATCCATTTGAGGATGAGGTGCAATTTCTAACGGGTGACTTTCTTTTCCGGCAGGAGGAGATGTCAGCAGGAAATATAGATATTCTTTTGGATCTCTGGGCACTAAACATGGCGAAGCACGATGATTTGGGCCCATTCTCATCTTATGAACATATGTATTCAACTATTGACAGTATCAAACAGGGTGACGCTCCATGGAAATCATTCACAACATCTTACGCTGGTGAACTTGGCCCAAACGCACCGAGCTGGCAGCTCGAGGAATACGAAGTTTGGTTCCGAGACCCGGATGTCGTCTTACGGAATATGTTAGACAATCCGGATTTCGATGGCCAGATCGATTATGCTCCTTACATCGACGTTGACAAGGCGGGAAACCGGAAGTTCAATGAGTTCATGTCAGGGAATTTCGCCTGGAGACACGCTGTGAGCCATGTTTTTCTTGTTCGGGTTCCCTACTAAGGGTTAATTTTGTTTTAGACCGATATATACACGGCAGATCCAACGACAGAAGGCGCAATGTATTGCCCTATAATCCTGGGTGCTGACAAAACCACGGTCTCGGTGGCAACTGGCCATGTCGAATATCATCCACTGTACTTTTCACCTGGGGATGTCCACAACACAGTTCGGCGTGCGCATCGAAATGCTGTCGTCCCCATTGGATTTCTTGCAATTCCCAAGAGTATGTGAATTTTTTGACTCAGATGAACTCCGACTATGTCTTACAATCTTTTAGGTGACCGAAAATACGACGACGACCCCGTGTTTCGCAAGTTCAAACGCCAGTTATACCACGCCACACTCACAACAATTCTCAAGCCACTACGTCCAGGCATGACGAAGCCTGTGGTTCGGCGTTGCCCTGATGGGCACTATCGAAGAGTTATTTATGACCTTGCGGGTTTTATTGCCGATTACCCTGAGCAGGTCGTACTCGCGGGTACTGTCTCAGGCTGGTGTCCCAGGTACGTCTTTACAGTATTGCCCTAAGTCGTACCACCATTTTTAATTCATGACAGATGTACGGCACTGCCAAAGGATTTAGATGGACCTCGTGGTCGCCGAACGCGGGCGTTCACTGACGAGTTGCTGGACACACTCGATTCCAAGACCTTATGGGATGAGTACGGCATTGATGATGACATTTTAGTATGTAAACCTTCGCTTAAACCTTTCTTTTCTGACTCTCAAATAGCCTTTTACTCATGACTTTCCACGCGCCGACATCCATGAAATTCTAACACCCGATTTGTTGCACCAAGTTATCAAAGGAACCTTCAAAGATCATCTTGTCACCTGGGTTGGCGAGTACCTTGTCCTTGAACATGGACAAGCACAAGCAGACGAGATTCTCGACGACATTGACCGGCGGTTCGTTTCTTTCTTTCACTTCGAAATCTCACGAAATGATAATATATTTTAGAATTGCGGCGGCTCCACTCTTTCCAAAACTTCGTCGATTTCCACATGGCCGTCGCTTCAAACAATGGACAGGGGACGATTCGAAGGCATTAATGAAGGTGCATTGCTTTAAATTGAGAGTTACAAATTATTTGATATCTAAATTCTACTAGGTTTATGTATCAGCCATAGCCGGTCATATTCCTTCGGAAATGACCCAAGCAATTTCATCATTCCTCGATGTTTGTTACATTGCCCGTCGCGCTGACCTTGACCAAAAAGCACTCAAAGCCTTCGACGCCGCCCTCGCAAAGTTTTATACCCTTCGGGAAGTCTTTCGTACATCAGGTGTTCGACCCACTGGCTTCTCTCTCCCACGGCAACACTCTCTTTCCCACTACCGCCACCTCATCGAGGAGTTTGGAGCACCCGGAGGGGTTTGCTCCTCCATCACAGAGTCTCGACATATAACCGCCGTCAAGAAGCCCTGGCGTCGCTCCAATCGCTATAAGGCCCTCGGCCAAATGCTCATCACCAACCAGCGGCTTGACAAGTTGGCTGCAGCCAGGGTTAATTTCGTCAGTTGTGGCATGTTGGACCCTAGTAAGAACACACGACCCCCAGGCATGGTTTCAGCACCCACGGTCGGAAGGGAGAATAAAAGCGGGGTTGAAGACGAAGAAGAGGAGGATGAGCAACCTGCAGCAGGGCCTACTGGGACTGCACAAGCGGCGATGGTGACGGGCAATGTAATCCTTGCTCGAACTCGCAGTACGTCCCTTTATATATTCATCTGTCTTCTCTTTTATTGACTTTCTTTTTTAGTCCGTAATTATCCGCGATCCTTGGAGGCACTCGCCGCTCACATTAACTACCCTCAGCTACCGGCGCTGGCTCGCCGTTTTCTCTTCGACCAGACCAACAAAAACCCCGAGATCACATCTGACGATGTTGACCTTAACGACTGCCCAACGATCGAGGGCAAGATCTCCGTCTTTCATTCAGCCGTCGCGTCCTTTTTTGCCCCCAGTGATGAATGCGGTCTTCGTGGAATGCGTCGGGAACGTATCCGATCCTGCCCACTGTGGCGAGGGAAAGCACCTCGCCGCGATTGTGCCTTTGTGGTTGAGGACGAAGACAAGCCTGGGATGCGTGGGATGAATGTCGCACGCGTCCAGTTGTTTTTCTCCTTTGTACACAATCGCAAAGAATATCCCTGCGCTCTCGTCGACTGGTTCTCAACGATGGGTCGATCGCGTGACACTGAGACAGGGATGTGGAAGGTTCGTCCAGACATTCGACAAGGTCGGCGTTTGTCTTCTGTTATTCATCTTGATTCCTTTCTGCGTGGAGCGCATCTCCTCCCTATTTTCGGGAAAAAGTTCTTACCTATAAATTTTGATTATACCGATTCCCTTGATGCGTTCGCGGGTTACTACGTCAATCATTTTGCAGACCACCATTCCCATGAAATAATTTTTTAATCAGTACTTTAGATATTCAATTTTTGCTTGCTGCCAATGTTACCGCATTTTCGGGAATTGTGGGTCATGCCAATAAGCAAAAAAATAATTTTGGGCAAGAGAAAATACATATTACATTCATTATACATTGTTTTTAGTGGCCCAGTTGTACCCATGCAGTTTGTGCATTGTTGGATGCAATATTGCGACTGTGAATAAGTCACATGACCCTCTTTGGATGTCCAAAGGATCAGTTCGAAAACAAGGTCTATCTTAATAACCAGTGCATAGATTTTTCTGAAACAAGTTTTCCAATGTAGATAATATGTTACACTCTTCATATAAAATACATTATTTGTGCTTTGAGGCTGCTGACCACGTTTCCAAATTGATTCTCTGTCGAGAGGCACCATGGTCACATGATGTGTGACCACTCGTACAACAACATGAGCATCGTGCAACTTGAGCTTCTTCTCCTCAAGCTATCTTCTACGTCGTTGTCTCGAGTATCACAAAAGGAAGGATGGGAATTGGAGAAGAGGAGGGAATAGGCACTGGAAAAGGCTTGATAACCACTGAGGTACAGTATTTTCATCTGGCTCACTTTTGTTCTCATTCAAGTTGACGAGAACATCTTTCATTAGCTTGCCCTTCCTCTGGACTCAGGTTCTTGGGCCAGTCGACAGTGCCTTCCATATAGTTCTACTCCTCCATCACCCCCGAAAAAATTCTATATCCCATTGAAATGCCCAGGAAAATCAAGACGGAAACCCCTGCAGACGACAACTCATGCCATCTCCGAGTCATTACAGGAATGTGCCCCACTGTCACAATCTCAGCGCAACCATGGCCGACTTGACCTTTCAATGTACTTCACCGCAGCGAACCACACTTTGGGCATCGATATGGTGAGTTGTGGTACTATTTGTATTCATTGATCATCTTTCTCACTGCTGGCACAGCAGCGCACCTCGTCTCCCCATCATACTAGTACCTTTCCCATCTTTTCATCATCTTTTCCCCACTGGAAACGAAAATTTCCAAGCTCCCGGCTCTCACAATCAGGCTGTACTAGCCATTTATGATGACCTCGGGCTGCTCGCCGAACAAGAAGTGATCTTCATGATTAAATAGAGGGGACTCAAATTTGTAGGACATCGCTCATGTTTATCTACATGCCTAGTACCATATATAACCACATGTTCAAATGCCCTGTCGTTTTCCTGATGTGTTGGACAGATGGACATTTAGTAAGTTAGCATGTGGCCGTCATTTCGTGTCTATACTCTCGCATTCGGCAACATAGTTACTCAAATATTCAATGATTGCTCGAAACATGAGCCAGGAATCAAGTAATGATGAGATCATTAAATCGGTTGGAGGAGCTGGACCCAGCAAACTGGTCTGGAGCACTGGAGAAATAATTACAAAATTTTGAAACTAGACCTAGTGACTCTAGTAAGTCCAGCACTTTCCAGCACTTCCAGCGAGCCTAGCAACATGTTATTTTCCTGATGCATTCGGAGTAAGTGAAATTATATTCTCTTCCTTCGAGATAGAATCTAATAATGGAATGTGGGATGATCATAGGCCGCACTTCTCTGCCCGTGCCCCAAGTATTTTCCTACTGCTCCGAAGCCAGCAACCCAGTCGGCACAGAATGGCTAATCATGGAACACATGTCAAGTACAGAGATGGGCGATGTCTGGGATCAACTGCGGCTCCCTCAAAAAAGCGTCTGGCGCTCGATATCATTGATCTTCACGACCAACTTTCCAGGCTCAAATCATCCGGCTATGGTGGTATATATCACAGCTTCGACTCGCTGGATGACTGAACTCCTCGCAAAGCACCGCAGGTCGCCGCGGTGGGCGCCTTTGTCTCCTGAATCCTTACGTATGACCCACAATCCGGATAAATCACTGCAATCCTCGACTGGGAAGCCGCTGCATTTCGTCCATTGTGGACTGAATTGTGCGGTGTCGGATGGTTCGAGGAGGTCCGCGAGCGATTTATAATCGGCTCGGGTAACTTCGCAGAAGATACCGCCCCCGAAGATGTACAGTTACGAGCGTTCTTTCGCACCGAACTGTATTGGCGTAATCCCGAATTATTCTCATGCTTCCTTGGTGGTGTGGAGTTACGTGCGGTCCTCCATGCCGCGGTGGACGACCCGCGCCCTTGGGGTGAGACAGATATTTTTCTTAATCGGTACTATAGGTTGGGGTATTGGAATGAGGAGCGACGAGGTGCGTTCCCGTGGGACATGACTGCGTGGCGGCATCAGCGGGCCGATTTGGACGAGATAGAGATGGTACGTGGTTGACCTTCCGTTTGGGCTTCATCCGCCGACTCCTCATGCCATCCATAGGCACAGATGGATGCTCTGAAGAGGGCTAAAATGTCCGGCACCTCCGTTTTTGGAACAAACAGCCAGGCGTTGAATTCGGATATATATCGGGTGAGTTGATCAACGCAGATGTTGGGGGTACAATTGTTCACCGAGAGAGTAAACGAGCACTGTCTCTAGCAGTAATAGAAAAGAAATCACAATGGATTTCTCGACGAAAGACAATGTGATTCTTTCGATCCAACGGTAAATGCAAAAAAAAGCAACACCCCAACAGCTCTTTTCCTTCATCGGCCTTGATATAACAAAGAGTGCATCATGAAACCAACACAAAGCGACAATGAAAGATATTCTTGATGGCTGGGACGAGAGTGGTATATTTACTAACAAGACGGTGGCGGCAGGGTGAGCAGTCACAGTGTGGGCGGGATAGTAGAAAAACAAGGAATAGGCGATTTTGAACATCTAAGAACAACGGAAAAGGCGCAGGGAACGAAGTAAAAGGGATGCCCCAACCGACAGCATGTGAGGATGTGAGGAATATCGTCATTGAGTAGGAAATGCATTGAGTGATTCCAAAGCGGCAGCGCTGAGGAAAAAAAAACTCCCGATGAAAAAACAAACGATTCGCATGCGTTCTTCTTCACGAAGAGAATTGCGATCCAGGAGCCCAAGTCCCAAATAACAGACACGACTCGGAAAGGCCTTTAATAACGCTTGGCCCAGGAACTGATATCCTATCCCATCCAGGGAATCCAACAAGATCGATTCGTTGCTTGGAGGTAACTTTGCGTGAGCTACCGGGACATCATCCAGAGGGGAGATTGAAGATTGAATGGGTAGGGGATAACCGAAAGGCAACGAATACTGCCTTACGAGTGTCAAAAGGACACTGGAGAGGCTCAGAATGCGACTTCTTTAGGACGGCAAGACTTCATGCAGCCTAATGATCGATTGCATAGAAGTGTTATTCGTCCGAATCGATGAGTTCTATGCCCCTCCAGCGACACGTTCGTCTCTGATTAAACCGATCGCGCGTTGAAGAGAAACAAGCTGAGCTGAGAACGCACCTAGGACTGGGGACCTGGAACCTGGAACCTGAGATCTGAGATATTGATATGCATATCAACGATTCGGAATTCCTCGCATGTGTTCTATTTCCATACGTTTGAGATTGTCGCGGAAATGAATACTAAGAAAAGAGGGGGGACTCACCAAAAAAACTACATAACCAATCCATGCCAACTTCACATCGCTACAGCCAAGTACTCACATGTTGAAGTGACGTGAGATGGAAGATTTGCAAAGAGATAGCGGAGAATCACCATCTCACTACATGGCCCACGCTGTCGAATCCAAACCGATCGGCGTCATTGTAGATGGGGTATTAACAACGTGGAGTGGTCCGTTATCCCACCAACGATTGACGTCGCGTAATACTGCAAGCGCAGCGTCCTGTCGTCCCGCCGTGTTCGCAAATGATGTCGACGGTCCTTGTTGTAGCGGTTGTTCTGATCGAGAACTCGAAGCTCCGGCAGCGGTCGGGCTACTGGGAGGATCTCCGCTTCCATTTTAGGTCTCCCTCTTTCTTGCAGCTACGGCCAAGCTTTCCAATCCAGCTATCCCTGCTCTGAACGAGGTGTGCATGAATAACGAGGCTCCGCAATGGGGCCCCCTTGGACATTTCCAAATCGTGACAGCGCGTAGAGACCGAGGTGCCTCAGGAAGCCATGAATGGTCCGCCTACGTGGGCTTGTATTTGTGCGTGCAGGTGTGGCACAGAGGAGAGGGGGATCAAGCATCATGCATCAACGTTCAACGTTCAACCCCAGTGAGAACGGACTCTGGCCTAGTCTGGTGTTTCCTGGGCGTAGCTGGAAAATATATGGCGACATCTGTAAAGCAGATGTGGCCAGTATATTAAAATAGGTCGGATGAGCCCCACTCACATCTGTTTTTTTTGACCATTCTGGAATATTATCTGGACGCTTATCTGGATTATATCCTAACTGGTCTGGAGATATCTGGTCTCATCTGCGATCTGCGGAGATGTTCCGGATGGTTCAGGCAGTATTATTTTCGTAGAAATTTAAATTTATACAGAAAAATACGGTTTTTTCGGAACTCTACTGAGGTACTCGTGCTCTCTACTATCGTCCTATATTACCCATTCGAATTCTCCTAACTCAATTCAAGCTTCTCGAAACATGTCCAAAAGGTTCGCATCCGGGCATAAGACAGAATCCACCTATCGGCCTGCTAATACAAACTTTGTCAATGAGAGGCCAAAATAGTTAACAACCGGAACGTTACATGTCTCTCACAAGGTTCGCGCCGCTTTTGGCTGCAGGCATTATTGCTTTTCGTTGCCTTACATAGGTCTAGCGGGGTTCGTGAATGAAAGGATGGAAGAACTGAGCGCGGAAGTAGCTTACATTTCTATCCCAGACGACCCAAAAAAAAGTGACGCCAGGGTGCGGTTTCTGGTACGCTTATGAATACGGCCTACATGCTCCTTGAAAGAGTAAGCAGGTTTTATTAGAAACGAAAGGAGGTGAGAAAAGGGGCGTACCACGCTGCCGATTATACATTTTATTCCTTCAAAACGGTCATTCGAACTTGATTGCGGCAACTTGGGTGGTACTTTTTTGTGATGAAAGGAATCTCCTCCGTAAAAAGGGAACATCGGACATAATTAGTACGCATATATGCAGTGAAAATGTGAATCCGCACCGAAAATTGGCCTGTATGCGGAAGATATCACATTAGGAAGCGATGGGGGAGGTCGAAGCCTAAGAATGAAACTGATGAGTAACCCCGCTTTTGTCTCGTCCGATGTGCAAGTATTTCTTCAACGAACGGTCTAGGGATACAGTGAACCCACAGCTGGCAGCTAGTGAGAGTGGCTCAATGGGACGAGATGCGAAGAATGAGGTCGCTGTGAGAAGCGCCGTCGAACTCGGTGAAGTCACCGAATTAAAGCCTCTCAGCACCTTGAGAGGACGGGAAAGGATGAAAATGGGGGAAACGTCATAGTGGTGGGAAGAGAGCCTAGAAGTGCTGGCGCTTGTGGCAAGATTGCGAAGTCGTCGGCAGTTGTTGTCATTAAAATGGCGCCATGGTGAAATTTGATTTAGGGCGCATTTCTTTCCAGTTCTCGCAAAGTCCAAATTATAAATTATTCGAAGAAGCGCGCATATCCGGCTAAAAGTATACTCAACTTTGAACGCAGAGAAAGACCAGATGACCTTTTCCGGACTCAGCCAGAAATCAGCGGACAAGGCCGGTGGGGCTCATAATTTTGCTTCACCAATCTGAAACCCCCAGAGCCCGTTTTCACTGGGGTTCAACCTCTGTTAGATGTGGATGTGGACGCGGAGCGTGAGTTCGATGAAAAGGTCGATGCGTGGCGGTCCGCGGCGGTCCGCGGCGGTCCGCGGCGTTCGTGATCGAGGAAAGATTTTTGTGGTGAAGGTTGAATGGGAGGCGAGCGTCGACATTGACCATTTTACTGCTGAGTGTATTAGAACTAGAGTAGGAAGCGAAGGACTTGGGCGCACCCTTCCTTCTCCATTCGTTCCTCGAGTTTCTGCCGGTCTACGTCGTGTGGTGATAAAGGAACACAATCAGTCATCAAAACTGTAAATCAAGAATAAATTGAAATACTGACATCTGCGATTCAGTGCTAGCTGGGATAAGGTGTGTTCACTCATCAACTTGTTCCTTGAATTAAATGAATTTCTTCCGTTAGCTCCACGAGGATTTCTAGTTACACTCACAAAGGTAGCAGATGGTTTCCGTCGAAGATAAGATGAAAATAGGCTCAGCGTCGAGGACCACAGCCTGTCCGTCAGCTTCGACTGAACGGCGTACGCAGCAGGAGAAAGAGAAGAAGCGAGATTTTGGGCACGATCAAGGACACGTAAGCAAATTTCACACAGTTGGACGAGTCCTTTTAAATTTCTTTTTGATCCTTCCCACTCTCTCAACCTCAAACCCCATTCCCTGTAAGCTATCTGAATACCATATCACAGAATTCTTTCGTAAAATATAGGTGTGCAGTGGCAGGACGCCCGTTTTTACGGCCGTTGCAGGTATGCTCGACCTTGAACTTCCTCGAGACGCCTGCCTTGGTGGCGTCACTAAAGGTACGTCTCTTGGCTTTGCTTTCCATTTTATCCATGCCATCCAATCTGTGGGTCTCATCTCCAAATTTTTAAAGAAAAATTCGACCTTCCAAGTCCCTTTCATGCTCAGGATTCATGCTTTTTTCCATTGGTGCTTATCGACCCTCGATCATCATGATCGATGTTATTTCCTAGAGTACCTACCTTGGTTAGCCCCACAAACGATGTTGAGCTCCTCAAATGCTATCCATTCCATCGACGATATTCTGTGCTTGATTGATCTGAACTTGCGCGATCCTCGCTGGTGTGTTTAATATTTATGCCATGCGTCCACTTGATATGATCCTATTCCTCCTCTGTCGTCATGTCGTACGTGATCGACGAGGGGGTGTCTGTATGATCGTAGAGTTGACACCCGGATATCGATTTCTCCATCTAGATCTTCTTTTATCGAGGGCGAGAAACTGGGCACATTGCGACGTCAATACGCCATTCGACAGGGAAAGGGATACTAGAAGCATTGGTCTTGGATCTGTCTCGGTGTCTCAGCATGTCCACGCTTGATTACAGCGAGCGCACCTACGGCCTGCCCTTTCCATTTTCGCGGTGGTCGGCCATCTTTACGAACGGCGCCCGCGTTTGGGGCTATTTTCGAACCCTTATGATGGTCAGGACTGAGTTCGGGAGGGTCAAGAATACAAGCCAGCGCACCCCGAGATCTAGACCGCCGTTTTTTTCGGGGGGCTTGGCCTTTTTTTTAGGCTGATTGGCAGCACCCATGTTTGAGCTGTTTTTTTGGGACGACCACAGGCGCGTTTGAAACGGTCAATGGTATTGGAAGGCGACATTATTAGTTCAACCACTGCGCGTTTATAAAGGAATTCTAACTTCGTTGTTGACTCGCGAGAAGAAGCGGACTTTGTTGTTCTTTTAATATATTGAGGTGGGATATACTTCTCGTTTAGGTTCCCAAACATTAAACACCGGTTGCAAGCTTCGCCAGGCCATCAGCCTTGTGGTTGTATGCCCTTGGAATGTGCCAAAAGCCAACTGCGACGCCATCCTTCTCCAAGCTCATGGTAACTTCATCCAGCTTCAAAAATAAGTCTAGGTTCGTAGGTTGTTTTCCAGCTGCCGTACGCCAGCCTCTGCCCTGTGAAAAAATCCATTTATAAGCGATATGGGGAGTAAGTTATGAAAGACGTACACGCCAAGTGGGAAACCATTCTGTGATCCATTTCACAACGTACTCAGAATCGGACACGACGATGTAGGTGGAATGCGGATCGTCTGTGTGGCGCCTGGCTGGCTTGTTGTGGCTATCTCCCTTTCCCATTGCTTCGTAGATTGCTTGAATCTGATTCACATCCCGCAATTGCTTCAAACCTTCTATCGCCGCCAACACCTCGGCACGTTGGTTAGTTCTGGGACCATCTGGATCTACCGCAGCTTCCACAGTGATACTCCAGCAATGTTCTTCATTGTCGCCGATGGTTATACCCAGTCCAGCCTTAGCATCGTCCCGACCGTTGTTGGAACACGCGCCATCGGTAAAGACAAGTTGGAAGTGGTGGCAATGATCTTTGTTGGATAGAGTCAAATCGCCACCGAAGGTTTGATGGAGACAGCAAGCGGCGGAAAAGCGAGTGCACACAGGACATTGAGTGATGAGGTACTTCAGGTCGTAGCCAGCGAGGGTTGGGCAAAAGGTGAATTTGCGCTGTTCGATATTCGGATGTTTCATTCTAGTAAAATTGAAATGCTGAAAGCTATCGATTATTTTATAAGTAGATTATAAGAATACAGAGGGGCGAACGAACTGACAGTAAAACTTTGGAGGGAGTCAAGGTTGAAAGGGATATTGCGTTACTCCACGAGGAGATCGACCGCAGGCTCCGTGCTTCTTTCAACAACAAAAAAGCCCCCCAACCCTCCTCCAAAAATGCTTAGCGTTGACCCCACGTATTTCTTGCCGCTCTTGTCTTCGCCTTCGCCTTGTTACACTGACGTCGCATAATTTTTATTCTACTTGTACATACAGTCGAGCCATACCTCTTGAAAGAACCCCCGCTCTTGTAATAATCATCTTAATTTTAGGGCTCGGCCAGACTCTGCGCTGCTGAAGCCCATTGGATCTGATGGTTTGATTTTGTCACTCTTCCTTTATAACATTACACTCATCTTTCCAAAACCGCATAACTCTTCAACCCTGCGTAAATGAAGTTATAAAAATATGTGCCTTTCAATTCTCTGGACAAGTTCGACCTTACAACGTCCACCTGCCAGCAACAGTCATCTCATCACGGCGTCGTCAACCGCATCTCGAAAAGATCGATCCAACCAGGCGCAAGTGGGTGGATGGCTCGATGTTGGAATGGTGCACCCTTCGATGGTAGTATCCGGTCTGTAGACCTGTGTGACTCTCAGTAAGACCTTTCTGCATCGTTTTTCCTTCATTTATTATGTCACGCAGGGTCTCATTTTTAGCTCCAAATCGCTCTTTTTAATAAAGGCTGAGAAACTGGGATTTTTCGAAATGAGGCGGCTCCTCGTTCATTCGATCAGAGATCTCGCAGCGGGGGGCATGAAGGTAAGATCCAATATGTGCCTTTCCTCTCCATTCATTTTTCTTCGAATCCTGGTGAATTGTGCAATATCTGGTTCCCAGTTTCTCTAAGTGCTGTTTATGCGGGTTCACTATGTCATCTGGCTTCATTCTATTCCTGCGTTTCGGATTGTAGGGAATCCTGGTGGTCCGTGGATGTGGCCGGCTTGTGCTTCGAACCCTACCCCCCCTTTGAATTACTTTAGCTCTGCAATTCCCCTCTCGTCTTCGGCGAAGCCATGTCTCGGGGCAAAGAGTGTGATGTGAATCATGTTTTCGAGGGTTGCGTTCTCTCCAGGACCTATGATCAGGCTCTCTAAAGGTTACTTACTCATTGGAGGGAATGGATGTACACAACATGTTTTCTCTCTCCCCTAACTCCTTGTTTTCCATCGGAATTTTCTTCCTTGGTCATTTTCCGAATCGCCTCCATCAGGAAAACCCTAAATTGATTATTTTGCACCACGGAGGTCCATTGTGTCAAATGAACCAAATTAAACAGGATTTAGGAACATCATGCACGATGATGCATGATTTGGTGTTCGTTGGTTCAAAATGGTGCAATAAACAAAATATAGATTTCGGCTGGTGCAAAATCGTGCACTATGAACTACAGATATTGCACGAAAAATCTTCATTGAATCGTTCGTAAGTGGGTATCCGAGTAAGAATCAATTGCGCATAGGGAATCTATAATTTAACATGCAATCCTATACATATGCCTATCTGTAAAGTCATTGACAAAAAAAGTGTTGCATCGGTCCAAAACATTACTACTAGACCATTCTTGGGGTGCGAACGCACCGAATTTGGGGTAAAGATGAACACTGCGGCGGATATTAGCTAACGGAATGATACTGCATATGTGTGTCCCGTCTCTATCCTTCTGCGGTGAAACTTTGTACAGGAGGTGATTGGGTTCTGGGCTATCACGAAGAGGGGTATACCATTCGACATATGCGAGATGTTCTGGAACCTCGGTACCGTCAGTAAACACAATAGGAAGGGCGTGCTCGGGAATCGAGAAGACAACACGAATACGTCCGATGTGGTAGCCTGATTTCGGGAAAAACTTCGAATATTGTGGCAGAAAATCAACAAAACACATACCTTCAAGTCCAATATCTTCTCCAGTTCCATCGTTGATCAACGCAGTATCAAAACGGCTCGGAACGGGTTTTCCGTGCGAATCCTTCCGCTCTGGACGACAGTGGATTGAATCGGAAGTTGAGACCGTCAACGTTGATGGATCCATTCGCATAAACTTGATGCGGTGCCACACTGCGACTTTGGTGAACGGCATCCGAATCCCCCAAAGTTCTCGTTCGAGCTGCCCACGTGTGAGGTCGGGGTCATTGCTTAAAGCAATAAAACGTGCGAGGGCTGTGCGGAAGTGAGTGGCGCCGTATTTCGTGACCAAAACATCGAGTGGGACTGCTCGAACTGAAGGATGCTTCGTGAGCTTGCGAGTTCGATCGAGCTCAAGCCCAGGAGGTGTCCATTCAACGCGTGGAGGACAGGGACAACCCTTAAGTCGCCATTCAACATATTGGCGGTGCCGAAGAATCTTCTCCTTCCGTTCTAGCCAAATTGTCATCTGTGTGAATTCGTCCTTGTGGTTTGTCGCGGCATAGGCATCCTTTGCGAGATCGATGTGAAGGCGTTCCGTGTACTCGGTGTTGAAGTTGTCCAGTGTGCCGTAAAGCTTGATGTATTCGACGTAGTGCCTGGCAGAATGAAGTTTGGGAATGTTGAATGCATCGTGAATGTCGAGGTCCACGAAAATGCTCTTGTTGTCGTGGAAGCGCCGGAGGGAATCTTCAAGAAGTTGAAGGGTTTCGTCAGTATGTACCGGATATTGGGCAAGGTAAAGAAAATCAAGAAGTGCGCGAACCGCACGAACTAAACGAGCATTAGACAATCCACCTGGGAGGGGAGCATCGAGCACAAGGCCCATGAGAATACGGCTCATTTGATCGTGCTCCTGGCCAGTTACCCTTGAGAGACTTGTGATACCTTTGATGAAATGCCGGATGTTGTGATTCGGTGGCATTCGACGACACCGCGCATCAACCTCAAGAGGTCCCAAGGCCTTAGTAACCCAAGAAATTAAATGCTTGATGATGCCCTGATAGAGTTGATGGAGGATGTCGGGGGTGATGGACCGATAGATGTGGACATAAGGCAAATCCTTCCAGAACGGCTCGACGATTGGCTTGATACCTGCCTCTGCACACACCTGCAAAAAACCTCCAGGATCATCGTTAAAGGAATCTAACGCCTCGAGGATCCGTTCGAGATCCCGATGCCCAAGGTTTTGACCTTCAACAAATTTGCCTAATTTATCTCGCGGGGTTTCACATGTCGGGCATTCTCCAGTTTTCGTACATGTCGTGAGGACTTGTTCAGGGTAATCGCCAGAAAAGCAGGCAAGGAGAGGGTGGTTTCGATGTACGGAGCCGTCGCCAGTTGCCATAAAAATTCCTGATACACCAGCCGATTTCAGAGGCTCAAGAACACGTCCTATGCATGCATGATATAGGTTCGCTAGCTGGCGTCGTCGAGCGGCTTTATTTGAAACATTTTCGAGCCTTGTGGTGGGAAGGTATGCGAGTAGGACATAGGCACGGTTCGATGGTTTGCGACGTATTTCCTTAGGGATATTGCCAATCGTGAGATAAAGAGGGTATGCGCTTTTGTTGCGGAAGGTTGTGAGCTGTGTTTTATCGGTTGAAATTATGACTGGGAGGATAGTCGCCCCAGGTTTATCTTTCTCGAGTTCTTCCTAAAGAAGTAGTTCAGCGTGGGATCCGGGCTTGTTGATTGTCAACATCAACTTTACGTTGAATTCTCACCTGCGTTGACCACCACCACTTTCCCGTATGCATATCGTGATATAGCCGTGAGGTTTTTTTATCATCGGTATAGTGCTTCTCAGGTTCGAAGACCAGATATGGCGCAAACGACGGATCACCAAACAAGGCTCGTATACACGCAATAATGTCGCGAAAGTAAACCTCACAGACTTCGTCACCGACAATGATTTCATGCCGTTGGAACCGTGGACATCCAGGTAAGCAGTTATCGATAATCTTGTTTAACTCTGCCGTATTCTTGAAGGACAGACCAAGGCGCTCAGGGACCTGAAACTTCGATTAGGATCACAGGGTGCATATGCTGACCATCTCACTTACTCCTTCAATGCTCATTAATTCCGTAAATGCAGTCGAACTTGGGCCCCGAGTCTTTGCCCAAAGTGCAATTTCCCACTCAACTTTTGAACGAAACGGGTTGAAGGGGTTTTCCTGGTTCCCTATTTGTGAAGTATAGGCTGTGTTCTGATCGACGCAATCTGGGTTCGTGTATGTTGCTCCGGCCTTTCCTTTGCTGAATTTAACAACATAGGGTTTCTTCTTCAGCTCGGTCTCGGCTCCGCCCCGCATTCGGCTGGCGCCTGATGTTGGAGTGCCACTCGATTCCGCTTCATCGATGATTGGCGTCGACTTGGATGTTCTTGGAATTCGGCTAGGTTCCAAGGAATCTGCACCTTCCTCCTCTTCATCACTATCTGAATCCGATCCGTGAGTGGGATTTTCTTCCAATTCTTCTTCAGGGTCTAACCCAAATTCCTCAGGAGTATAATCGTCGTAGTTTCCAAAGAAGTCGCCTGTGGGATCAACGTTGAAGTCCTCCTTCCACTCGGTTTCATCTGCTTCAATCGGCTCGTTCTCGCTAGCTGTAGGCTGATTGCCTTCATTTTCTGGTTGGTTTTCCGAGTTATCGAGCATGTCGCCAGGATCAACAAATATTCGCTTGCAATGGGGATTGTCGCTTTGTCGCTGGTGGTTGCGAATCCCGCTGCGCTTGAATGATGCTCCACATCTGCAGATAACCAGCATATTTGGGTGGAGCGAGGGATATGGAAATGAGTAAAGGTCGTCGGGAGTTCAAATGTTAGGACCTCTGCAAAGTTCATGGCCGGTGTTTGTAGCACCTGACTCAGGAGTCAGGAACGTCCAAGTTCAACATCGCAACTTTCAAACCCCTACCTCTTTCTTCCTCGTCTCACAAGCTCAAGTTATTCCACTCCCTAGTCCCATAATCTCTTTCCAAGCTCCCTTCTCCAACGCAACCTTATTTCAAGTTATTCGCATACACATTCCTTCCAGTACTTTATTTTGAACCTCCACCCTCGCAATGGCGAAAGACGGTGGTCCTAAGGCCGCTACCGCAGGAGCCCTCAAAAGCAAGCCCGCCGGCAAGCAAACTTCAAAGAAACCAGCTCAAAGTCATCCAGCTCTGCCATCGAGTTCAAGACGTAAGCTTTCATTTCGAGGACTCACCCATAACACCTGCTGACGTGGCTGCCTTAGCGACTCGAAAAGCGAAAAGTGATGCATACTCCACCGCACGTAAGTCACCATATGTTACTATATAGTCATTCTTTTTGTGTCTTACGACATTGTTGGCTTTGTCATGTAGCATGGGTCGGTGCAGCGCCTACAGGCAACCGAAAACGGTCAGGTTCTCATGTTGAACCCGAAGAACCGCTGTCGAAGAGGACCAAGAAGAGTAAGTGTTGGTATTCCATCACCCATCTGATATGTCACGACTCATTTTCAGTAGCTTCAGCAACTCAGGAGCCCAAAAAACGCGCAATGGCCAGTATGTAATAACGATGATCTCTCATTCATTTATTCAACATTTTATTTCAGCAACTCGTCGAAAACCTGTCCCAATAAATGTGGATGATGATGATGACGGTGACGATGACGATGACGAGATCATGAAGGATGTTGATGTCCGTGATAGGCATTCAAGCATCCCTGTGACTCACCGCCGTCCTGCACCAACCACGTCCAAAGATACCCGTGCTATTGATTCGGAAACCGACTCGGAAAGTGGTAGAAAGTCCAGCGAAGAAGAAGAGCTGGACGATGAAGATCCTGACGACTCGGACCTGCAGCATCTTGACAAGGCTTCCTTGAAAGAGAAGATGTCGTCTGAGGTATGTTCTCTTTAACTGATAGTTGTATCTTCGTATATTAACTTTAACAACATTACAGTGCCCTCGGTGGAATAAAAGTCCTGTTGACTCGGACACTTCGGACCCTCGGCATCTTTTCGACAATGACAAGCATCTCGAAGACGATCAGGATTGTTCATTCCCTGATTATGAACCAGGCACGACTGCCTCTGAGTTCGATGGAGCCTTTGACGAAGATGACGAGAACAATGAAGGTGGGGAGGATCAAAAGGATGAAGCATCCGAGTCAGAACCTGAAATGAGGATTCGACATGGCAGCACTAAAAAGGTATGTCTTTGATTTAATTTCGACCTCATAATTCTCAGTAGATATCATTTGTAGACTGGGCCGTCGAAGCGCGATGCCGCACGTATCTCAGAGGTATGATCCTGCTATAATCCGTGCTCATTACTCAATGCATCTATCATTTGAAGGTTCCGAAATGGAAATCCAAGTCCCATGTCAAAGCTGCTACCAAGGTAACATCGTTTCCTAAATATCAAAGAGCCTTTGTGCTGACCTCAAACGTTGCTTTCAACTTAGTCTGCTGGAAACCAGCGCAAGTCCCATGGTCATGCCTCGTCTGACGTGGACAGCTCTGCCGACAACGATGACGATGTCGATAACAATGACGATGACCGTCGAGCATTTCAAGACATCAACAGAGGCTGGCCAGTGGAAGCCCATTACATGCCTATTCGCCGGGACGCCCGTAATCTAAGTATTATGCAACAACCCCTGCCCATGAAAAAAATGATACGCGCTGCGGTTAATCAGGTTACCGAACTTTTTTATTTGATTCTGCATACCCTGCTGCCGAACAGTTGGAGTTCGACACTTTCCATCGTGATGTTTTTATCCAGTGTTCCAAGCGCCTCAAGTACTTTGAAATCACCAAAAGGCTTAAAGCAGATGATGAGCTAGTAAAGCTCTGTGCTCGAGTGGTACAGTCTCTTATCTCCAGATCTACTATGCGCTTTTGACCTTTTTTTAACTTCAGATTAATGCTCGTGTCTCCAACCTACGTACTCGTCCAAAGGGGATCACCGACAAGAAGGTTGAGGGATTCTATCAGCTTCTGGCCGGAGATGATGCCGGATCTCGTGTTAAAGCCCTCACGGATGAAGACCAGGATTACATTTACCCCAGTGCGGCTGTATGTTCTTTTGATTTATCGAAATTTCTTCTCGTCTAACTTGTAGTTCTTTATCTTTTAGGGTGGAGGTGTCGATACTAACCGCCCATATTTTCATCCATGCATCATTTCCTCCTTGAAAGAATGCTTTTTCACAGGAAGCCGTGGAACGCACGGGCAAAAATTCCAGGCTCGATTTTCCTCATGTATCACGGATGGGCCAGGAAAGAATGAGCTGGAGTTGCCTATCCCTATGGTCTGCATTGTGGCAACATCGGTAAGCTAGTAATTATTCGTTCTCACACCTGAGTGGCTTATATCTGTCAGGCCCACGCCTCGCTTGACGACTGGAGCCAGGGTTACAAGCGAACCAAGAGCGACTTTCGCGCTGAAGCCTATGAGTTTATTTACAGAGGACATGAGCTTTTCCTCACTACGCTACGTGAAGAACGCCCGGAATTTTACCACAAGCTCATGTCTGACCTGTATAATGCTGTTGCGTGCGTGTCTCAGTTGTGAGATCTCTTACCTAGGCTTACTATCCTATTGCAGCTCAAAAGGTGTCCGCTCTGCAAGCCATATTGCAACAAATTGCATGGCTCGACTCAACCTCCCGCCGCGAGGTAGCTAAGTCCAAGGTGCTTGTTTTGCAGCAACTATAATGTTGTGCCGTCTCCCTTCCTCTCGTTACCCCACACCTGTCTAGTTGCAACCTTATAATTATGTTCTCAGTCCATATTACCTTCGTTTTGTCTGCTTTATCCTTGATACCCATTCCTTGTCTCCCTCCGTAGTTTATTATAATATTCTCGCACTCTACCACATCTAGTTCCAAATTTAATCCTATTTTAATATGTATGTCATGGCGTGATAAATTTCATGTGACCTCTAAGAGATGAACATTGAGCTTTTTTCTTCCATAATTCATGTCTAGAAATGCAAAATAATACAGAGTTGTGCACCATTTTTCAAGGTATATTTTTACACACGTTCCGAACAGTTCACTGTGCACAATTTGATCCATTTGATCCAAAGCGTACAATTATGTATATTTGTGCATAATAGTGAAAATTTGTGCTATTTTCAGGCAATTTTTCGACTAGTAGTGCATAATGGTGGATTGAGGGATTTCCTGATGTCGTCAGTGGGCAGCATGCTGATCTTCCGAACTACTTCTGCTCCAGGCATGAAGTTGCTTGTCTGTCTTTAAGAGGCAGTTCTGTTATGTACTGTCCTGTGTGTTGGCAGCCGTTGTTGCACGCGGGAGGCATATGGATACCTTGGAATTTTCCTATATTCAAAAATGCCCGATGTCCTCTCTCACGATGGCATTGACGAGCTTTCAAGCTTCCTTGTGAGTTCGATGATTCCCCTGAGTCTGGTCCTGGCTATATCACCAGGATCATGATACAAAATATGGAAGGTATGGACAATTTGCAAGCAGAGAGGGATACAGGCAGCAATGAAAGGGAGTTGAATACCTTGATGGAACAAATCGCACCTCAAACGCTCAGGGTTCGTATGAAGTTCATCAACTGTCTACCAAAATACATCCTTACTCATTAATCTATTGGTCCGTTGCAGGTTACGACACCGAGGGTGGAAAGCGATAGCGGTGATCTCGATTGACTGATCATTGGATCTTTGGACAACCCGGGTTCGAATTCGAGAATGAAATGAGATGGTATGGTGATACGCCAATGATTTTTCAGGTACAGGTGACTCACGAGAAGGGAGGAAAGAGGAATAGGGTGCAGGCAGTTCATCTCCAGTGAAAACGAGGAATCACCCATTTAGATCCAAAACCAATTTTTGCGCACAAGGTGGCATGCATGCGGCACACATCTGGAAATTCATCAGTCTCTACGTAGCAGTATGTAGCTTGGGTAGTGCATGTATTGCTGTGGACTGAGGACCTCTATGTACTGGCATGTAGCCAAGCAGCAAGTACTGTAGTGGCCTGTAGCTCGGGTAGCCAACCTCTACAGGAAGCTACATGACTATGTGACTACCATACCTTGCCTCGAAGATTAGGCCATCAAATTCCACTGATGCCCAGGCTCCAGTCGCTTTTAAGTTTTCACAAATGAATTTATCCTACACTGGAAATCATGAGGCTGGCTTTCATCATGGGAGGAGCGATGGGATTTAATTTAGGTATCATTATTTACACTGGATATAGTATCCTGATCATGCAGTCTACATTTACCTAAGATATCTAATAAAACTGAATACTGCCCCATCTACACAAGGAATCGATGATTTATCAAGAAATAAGTATGCACTTGGAAGTTGGTAGGGAACCCAGAAACAAGCACTGATTGAACTTGGAAAGTTCGTCAAGTTGGGGGGCCAGGATGCAAGACTTTAGGTCCAGGGGCCTCATGAGTGCCTTTTATGCACTTTCAG